>ODAI014238498.1_pt1 | contig 33480 bp, 25 predicted proteins | sample 1539321 | NCBI WGS metagenome assembly ODAI01 (sample SAMN02144231, study PRJEB22623) | gut metagenome | biome: sheep rumen | host: Ovis aries | place: New Zealand
ATCAGGTCATCATGCGTGCCGCGCTCGATAATGCGGCCCTGCTCGAGGACCATGATGCAGTCCGAATTGCGGACTGTTGAGAGGCGGTGAGCGATGACAAATGATGTGCGGCCCGAAATGAGCTTATCCATTCCCTCCTGAACTATGCGCTCTGTGCGGGAGTCGATCGAACTCGTCGCCTCATCGAGGATGAGGACCGGCGGATCCGCGATGGCAGCGCGGGCGATTGCGAGCAGCTGCCGCTGTCCCTGGGACAGGTTGGAGCCGTCACCGTGGAGCATCGTATTATAGCCCTGGGGGAGTCTTTTGATGAATCCGTGCGCATTTGCAAGACGCGCAGCGGCATAGACTTCCTCATCCGTCGCGTCGAGCTTTCCGTAGCGGATATTCTCCATGACAGTTGCCGTGAAAAGGTGCGTATCCTGAAGAACGATGCCCAGCGACCTTCGAAGATCAGGTTTCTTGATCTTATTGATGTTGATACCGTCGTAGCGGATCTTTCCGTCCTGGATATCATAGAAACGGTTGATCAGGTTCGTGATCGTCGTCTTGCCGGCACCCGTGGATCCGACGAAGGCGATCTTCTGACCCGGATTAGCGTAAAGCTTGATGTCATGCAGGACCATTTTGTCCGGATTATAGCCGAAGTCTACACCGAGCATGACAATCTCGCCCTTCTGCTGCTGATACGTAGTCGTATTATCCGCTTTGTGATAATGCTTCCACGCCCAATGTCCGGTGTGCTTATCCGTCTCGGTGATCGTGCCGTCTTCCGCGATCTCGGCGTTGACCAGCATGACGTACCCGTCATCGTACTCAGGCTCCTCATCGAGAAGCTTAAAGACTCTGTCGGCACCCGCGAGGGCCATGACGACGGAATTGAGCTGCTGAGAGATCTGGTTGATCGGCATCGAGAAACTCTTATTAAAGGTAAGGAAAGAGGCAAGTTTGCCGACCGTCATGCTGTGCCCGAAGATCATCAGCGCGCCTCCCGCGACAGCACAGATGACATAGCTGAGGTTGCCGAGCTGCGCGTTGATCGGGGCGAGAATATTCGCGAACCTGTTCGCCTTGTTAGCGCTGTCGAACAGACGGTCATTGAGTTCGTTGAACTCTTCTATGGCTTCATCCTCGTGGTTGAAGACCTTGATGACTTTCTGACCTGCCATCATCTCCTCAATATAGCCGTTGACTGTACCGATGTCCCTCTGCTGCTTTACAAAGAAGCGGCCTGACTGACCGGCAACTTTTCCGGTCACGAACAGCGTTACGGCGACCATGGCGCAGGTCACTGCCGTCAGCGGCACGGAAAGGATCAGCATGGAAATAAAAACACTGATGACCGTGATCAGACTGTTCAGGAACTGAGGCATTGACTGGCTGATCATCTGGCGCAGTGTGTCAATGTCGTTCGTGTACATGGACATTATATCGCCATGACTGTGAGTATCGAAATACTTGATTGGCAGGCTTTCCATGTGCTCGAACATCTCCTTGCGGAGGTCACGCAGCGTTCCCTGGGTGACAACGACCATGATCCTCTGATGCGCGTAGGACGCAAGAACACCGATCGCGTAAAAGCCCGCGACTTTCAGTATAGCCCTAAGAAGCGGTGAATAATCAGGTGACTCCGATCCGATAAGGGGCGTAATATAGCCGTCGATGAGCGTTCTCATGAACATGGTTCCCTGAACATTGGCCAGAGCCGCTGTCAAAATACAGACCACAACAACAGCAAGATGGAACTTGTATCTCCTCGCGACATATGCCATAAGGCGTTTGAAGATTTCTCCCGCGTTGTCAACTTTGACCTTGACACCACGCATCTGGCGCCCGCCGGCACCGGACTTTCTCGCCTTTTCAAGCTCTTCAGGAGTAAGTGTATCGGGTGCTTCTTTCTTACCGGCCATCACTTTTCGCCTCCTTTCATGTCAAAATCACCGCCGCCGGCCATCTGGGTCTCATAAACATCCCTGTAAATCGAATTGTTCCTGAGAAGATTTTCCGGAGTATCGAACCCGCTGACTCTGCCCTCATCCATGACGATGACCCTGTCTGCGCTCTCGACCGAAGAAATTCTCTGGGCAATGATGATCTTTGTCGTGCCGGGTATGAATTCCTTCATGGCTTTGCGGATGCGCGCATCCGTCGCCGTATCGACCGCTGATGTGGAATCGTCGAGTATCAGGACCTTCGGCTTCTTGATCAGGGCGCGGGCGATGCAGAGACGCTGTCTCTGTCCGCCGGACACGTTAGTTCCTCCCTGCTCGATATAGGTATTATAGCCGAAAGGCATCTTTTCGATGAACTCATCGGCGCAGGCCATTCGGCAGGCTTCGATGCACTCCTCCTCCGTCGCGTCCGGGCGGCCCCACCGAAGGTTCTCAAGAATTGTCCCCGAGAAAAGGACATTTTTCTGCAGGACAACGGAGACTTCATCTCTCAGCATGGTCAGGTCATACTTGCGCACATCAATGCCGCCGACCTCCAGGGAGCCCTCACTCACGTCATAAAGCCGCGAGATCAGATTGACCAATGAGGATTTCGCAGAACCCGTGCCGCCGATGATACCGATCGTCTCGCCAGACCTGATATGCACGTCAATGTCCTTCAGAACGAACTCACTGCTTCCCTTCCTGTAGGAGAAGTTGACGTGATTGAAATCGACGGATCCGTTCGGCACTTCCATGATCGGATTCTCCGGGTTTACAATATCACTCTGCTCCTCAATAACTTCCGCGATACGCTCGGCAGATGCCGATGACATTGTGATCATGATGAACACCATTCCCAGCATCATGAGTGACATCAGAATATTCATGCAGTAAGCGAGCAGCGACATGAGCTCGCCGGTCGTGAGACTGTTCTGGATGATCATGTGCGCGCCTACCCAGGAGATGAGCAGGATGACCGTGTACACTGTGCCGGTCATGATCGGCATGTTGATAATGACATTATATTCCGCGGTCTTGAAAAGGTTGTAGATGTTATCGGCAGCCTTGCCGAACTTCTCAATCTCATAGTTCTCGCGGACATAGGCTTTGACAACGCGGATACCGGTAACATTCTCCTGTACGCTCTCATTCAGCGCGTCGTATTTCTTGAACACCTGGCGGAAATACTTGGTCGCCCTCTGCATGATAAAGAACAGAACTATGCCGAGCAGAATGACGGCTACGAGATAAATCGACGCGATCCGTGAGTTGATGATGAACGCCATAATCATGGCGATAATCATTGAAAACGGTGCTCTTATTGCCATGCGGAGAATCATCTGATAGGCGTTCTGCACATTTGTCACATCCGTCGTGAGTCTCGTTACAAGACCGGACGTGCTGAACTTATCAATGTTCGAGAATGAGTATGTCTGAATATTCCTGAACATAGCCTTTCTCAGATTTCTGGCGAAGCCGGTCGATGCCATCGCTCCGAAATATCCGCCCAATACACCGGTGATGAGGCCGGCAATGGCAAGACCGAGCATACACGCGCCGATGATCAGAATGTGGCGCATGTCACCCTTCTGGACGCCGTTATCGACGATTGATGCCATAAGGAGCGGAATCAGCGTCTCTACAACGACTTCAAGGATCATGAAGCAGGGTGTCAGGAACGATGCGGTCCTGAACTCTCTCACTTCCCCGAGGAGCACTCCGAAAATGTGCCCGTAATTCTTCTTAGCTTCCATAAACAATGCTCTCCTTGTTACTCAGATGCGGGTCGGTTTCCGCGGATTTCGCTGTGACCGCTTTGCGACGCAGAAAACTCCCACTGTAATATATGCTAACACAATACAAATTAAAATGCACCTGTGAATATCTGCCGATTGTTAACTATATTTTATGACAGCATGTGCCGAGCGGTTCGCAGTAGAACTATGGTGCCATTGCAGAGCTTCCGATACCCAGACATGGGTACAGCAAATGGATGGGTCCCGGGCATCGTTTTTCTTACGATACCCGGGACCCATCCCCAATGCTACTGATTATACATCCGATTCACGGATGATCCTGCGGCTCACAGCAGGACAATTCCCTTTTTGGCGCATTCTTCCCTCATCTCATCCGGCCAGATCGAAGCCTGCACTTCACCGACATGAACTCTCCCGAGAAGCAGCATGCAGAGTCTTGACTGTCCGATACCGCCGCCGATTGAATACGGGAGCTCACCGGCAAGGAGCATTCTATGGTAGGGCAGCTTCTTTCTGTACTGGCAGTTGACCTGCTCGAGCTGGGCAAGCATCGACTCCTCACTGACACGGATGCCCATGGAGGAGATCTCAAGCGCGCACTGAAGCGGCTCGAACCAGAAAATGATGTCGCCGTTCAGATTCCAGTCATCATAGTCCGGTGCGCGGCCATCATGCGGTTCGCCATCGAGAAGCGGCCAGCCGATCTTTTCAATAAAGACGGCTCCTTTTTCTTTGGTGATCAGATTCTCGCGCTCTTTTCTGGACTTGTCAGGCCATCTCTCCTCAAGCTCTGCCGTGGTCACAAAACTGATCTGATCCGGCAGCTTGTAGACTGCTTCCGGCCACTTGTACCAGACCTCATGTTCCATGTGCTTGATGATTTTGAAAATATTTTCAACCACAGTGTGAAGCACCTGAGGTGTCCGGTCAGCTTTTCTGATGACCATCTCCCAGTCCCACTGATCCACGTAGCACGAGTGCAGATTGTCCAGCTCCTCATCGCGGCGTATCGCGTTCATATTCGTGTAGAGACCTTCTCCGGGCTCAAAGCCGTAGCGCTTCAGGGCATACCGCTTCCATTTCGCAAGGGACTGAACCACTTCGAATGTCTCACCCGGGATGGATCTCATATCGAACTGCACGGGTCTCTCGACTCCGTTCAGATTATCATTGAGACCGGAGGCCTGATCAACGAACAGCGGTGCGGAAATTCTCTCGAGGTTCATTTCACGCCCGAATTCTTTCTGGAATGTGTCCCTGATAAACTTGATTGCTGCCTGTGTCTCGCGCACTGTCATATGCGGATCATAGGATTCCGGGAGTATTAGGTTCATGTAGTGTACCCTCCTTTTATTATTCTGCAAATGCGAGGCGGCCTCCGCTCCGCACATACTATCAAAAACAAAAATGCACATCGAAGTCCAACTGATGACAGAACGCCGTCGTCCACGCCACCGGTCAGATTCCGTGTGCCTGTAAAACTTACCCGCATATCATACACCGCTCACGGGTGGGAATGCAACATAAATCTCAAAAATCAGCAAAACTTGCCGCTTGTAGCCCGGGAAACATGCTCATCCGGGAGCTGCGTTCATGGTCTCATATGAAACGATCAGATCGACGACTCTGTCATAGGAAAGAGTTCCTTCGACCTGTCCGCGGCCTTTCAGGTAAGAGTCATTAAAGCTCTCTGCGGCCTCGGACACTTTACCCTTATACGATGCCCAGAAGGCATTATTTGCAGCGAGATCATTCCTTGCCCTCTCATCCAGTGTGTAGTATATCTGTTCCCAGAGCTTTTTATCTCTCTTTATGAGCTCGTTGCCGCAGTACACCCACCCGGACAGCATCCCTGCGTAATATATGTCCGCATCCTGTGCGTTTCTGCAGTTCAGATACGCGATAAAATTGGCTTCGTTTTCCCGCAGGATACCTTTTACATGGGCAAGTTCGTGGCTTATGGAAAACGGCAGGTTGTACTGTGTCATGTCGGCGTTATAATTGGCCTCCATCGTGTATGCCGAGAAAATGCCGGCCATATTTGTATATGACATGAGCTCCGACAAAAATACCGGTTTCGGAGTGGAGTACGCGCCGGAGAGCCATTCATATTCTTCACCCAGCCGCGTCATACCGCTTTTCACCCGCTCGCGCACATTGTCGTCACATACCATTATGCCGTCTTCTCCGCGGCTCACGCTGTCCGCGCAGTTGTTGATCTCACCTGCGATCATCTCGCACACCTCTGCGAGGTCCGATGTGCTGTAGCTTCCGCTGCCGTACCCGTACCGGACGGCAAACGGTGTGCGGTAAAAGCCGATATCCTCATTTGACTCGAAGAGAAAGAAGATCAAAGCTGCGAGAGGAAGCGCGATTCTTATCCCTCTTTTCAGGACAATGAGGAAGGCTTCTTTCCTTCTTGCGCACGCAAGGATGATGAGGCAAGACACCCAGCACGCAGCGCAAAGAATGAGCATATAGATGAGGATTTCCACCAGTGAAAAGGGGAATATCGAAGAAAGCCTTCCGAGTGAATTCACCCAGAAGGCATTGGTGTGTCCGATGTAGAAATCCGCAAAACCGCCGACCGCGCGTCCTCCGATGCGCAGCGCGAGTGCTGCCGCGCACAGGAGGAGCGTTAGTATCACTGTCTTCTTCAATTAAGTCTCCGTGTCATTCATCTATGTCAGGATGAATTTCTTCAATCATGTCATCGTCGAGAGCTGCGACCAGTCTGTCGGAGAGGTTGGAAATATCGACCGAATCAATATCTCTGTCCAGATCAAATACGCCCTCTTCCTCATCATTCCATTTTCCGACCGGTTCGGAATTCCAGCCGCGAACTTTCTTTTCAGGCTTTTTTCTCATGAAGATTTTTCCGAATGGTCTTTTAGCGGGAGCCGGCTCGTCTTCGTACTCGTCGTCCTCATACTCATCATCTTCGTACTCGTCGTCCTCGTACTCGTCATCTTCGTACTCGTCATCTTCGTACTCGTCATCTTCGTACTCGTCATCTTCGTACTCGTCGTCCTCGTACTCGTCATCCTCGTACTCATCGTCCTCGTACTCGTCATCTTCGTATTCGTCGTTCTCGTACTCATCGTCTCTTCGGCTCTGCTTTTTCATCCCGCCAAACGCCGCTTTCAGTCTGCTGATAAAGCTTCCGCTCTTTCCTGCTGACTCGTCTATTCTTCCGCGCCTTCTTATGCCCGGCTCGGACAGTGAATCATCTTCCTCGAGTTCGTCATAAATATCACTGTCGTCTTCGTCATCATAATCGTCTTCATACTCGTCATCCGCGTCTTCATACTCGGCATCTTCAGAGTCATCTTCATACTCATCATCCTCGTATGCAGCGGGGCCGGGCTCAGTTTCCGCGTCAGTGTAGCTTATTTCCGGGATATCATAATCCTCATAGGGAAGAAGATCGTCCTCCTCTTCTTCTGCCTCCTCGGGAGAATCAAGATCATCATAAGAATCGTCAAAGGTCGGAACGACGTATTTGTCGCTGCGTCCTACCGAGTTCTCAAAGTTGCGCTCCAGCCGGTCTATGACGTCACCGCGCATCTCCTCATCTTCATCATCGTCGTCGAAATCGTCCAGATCGTCATCGTCATCATCTTTACGTCTTGAACTGCCGATCAGACTCCCGATGCTCTTTCCGAGACCACTGAAAAATCCGCCCCGTTTTGTTTTCCGAGCGGTTCCCAGCTTCTCGACCTTTACGGAATCGTCTTCCTCATCGAACTCGTCGTCCTCAAGGAAATCGTCATCCTCCTCATACGCATCGTCCTCAGAGAAATCTGCATCCTCCTCGTACGCATCGTCCTCAAGGAAATCATCTTCCTCCTCGTACGCATCGTCCTCAGAGAAATCAGCGTCATCCTCGTACTCGTCGTCCAGAGTGAGATCGTCTCCGTCTTCGAGAGGCGCTTTTACGTCCACAAGACTATCGTCTTCGTCCGCTTCTTCACTTATCAATTCTGTGAAATCGTCTTCATCGACCTCGTATTCGGCACGCGAGTCCCCTTCCTCGGTGAAGTCTTCTTCCTCCTTCTCCGCAGCCTTGCCGTCCGGAGCGGTGGAATCTGCAGAACTCTCTACATTGTCAGCAAAGTCGGGCAGTTCGTCCTCGTCGTCAGGTTCGACATCTTCTTCATCCTCGTAATCGTCATACTCGGCATCCTCATCATCGAAGTCGTCATCCCCGGCGTCCTCATCATCCTCGTAATCGTCGTACTCGGCGTCCTCGTCATCCTCGTAGTCGTCATACTCGGCGTCCTCATCGTCCTCGTAATCATCTTTCTCAGACTTCTTTTTGCCACCGAAGAGACCGGCAAGACCTGCGAACGGATTCCTTGAGAAAAAGCCCCCTTTCTTCTTTCCGCCTTCACTGACGTCTTCATCATCGTCGGCGAGCTCATCAAGTTCGTCATCGCTCAGGACATCATCATCTTCGTCATAAGAATACTCGTCATCGTACTCGAAATCATCGTCATCATCGAATCTCGTGCGGCCATAGCTCCTTCCGCTGTCAAGATCTGTCTCATCATCCTCATAGATGCTGGTATTTCTGAAGCCGAAGAGCTTTTCAAATTCCTCGTCTTCATCCGCAAACGCGTCAGACGAGCCTCCGCTCTGTCCGGCCTCAGCATCATCATTCTCAAGCTCGTTTCGATAACTGAATATCTGCCGGAAGCTGGAAACACGCTTCTCCGCGTCTTCCCAGTCAGCCTTGGTCTCCTCACTGCCCGACTCTTTAGATGTATCTTCCGCATCGGTCTCGGTCTCAAAGAGATCGTAGGTGTTTTCCTCGTCGAGCATATCAAAATCACCCTCAAGATCCGGACCGTTGCCGTATTTCTCGGCAATCTCATCCTCATCCAGGGTCAGATCTTCATCCTGCACGACTTCAGTCATATCCTCACCGGTCTTTTCAAGCTCCGGCATTGTATAGTTCTCAGACTGTTCGGCCTTCACGCCGGCCATATTCTGGCGTATCTTTTCGATTGCGTCCTGAACATTATAGGCGAGCACAGCCTCGGGCTGATCTTCATCCTCCTCATCACCCGTTTCTTCCTCATCGGTCGCCGGGTGGGCTTCCTCTTCCTCAATAGGTTCTGAATCCGCAAGCGGCTCTGTCTCCGCATAAGATTCTGTTTCAGCAAGCGGTTCTGTAGCCGCATAAGGCTCCGTCTCCGCAAGCGGCTCTGTCTCTGCATAAGGCTCAGAATCCTCAGACGTTTCCTCAATCTCCGCGGCTCCTGCGTCATTTGGAATTACAGTTTCGTCATCGCTTTCATCCGATTCGGCCTTTGCCTCGTTCGATTCAGCCTCGGCTTCCTCTTCATCGTTCACGACCGATTCAGCCTCGGGCTCCTCTTCATCGTTCACGTCCGATTCAGCCTCAGGCTCCTCTTCATCGTACTCGTCCGGTTCGTCAACATACTCTTCTTCCGCGTACTCGTCGTCCTCATACTCTTCGTACTCGCCGTCCTCGTACTCATCCGATTCATCTTCGTACTCGTCGTCCTCGTACTCGCCTTCTTCATCTTCGTATTCGTCGTCCTCGTACTCGTCTTCTTCATCTTCGTACTCGTCGTCCTCGTACTCGTCTTCTTCATACTCTTCGTACTCGTCGTCCTCGTACTCATCCGACTCGTCATCATACTCGCCTAAATCATCATCGTCGTACTCTTCTTCGTCCTCTTCGTACTCTTCCTCTCTGACGTTTTTCCTGCGGCCGAACGCGCCCGCCAGGAAATTCTTCAGGCTGAAACCGCCCTTCTTCTCCCTGCCGGATCTCCGCCCGCTGTCTTCATACTCATCGTCTTCGTACTCATCGTCTTCGTACTCGTCGTCTTCGTACTCGTCGTCTTCGTACTCGTCGTCTTCGTCTGCAAATGTATAATCTCCGGAAGACTCATTATTCTCATCCTCTTCCATCAGTCTCCGAAGCTCTTCAATATCAATTTCACCGGATGCCTTTGTGATCTCGCGCACCGGTTCCTCTTCGTATTCGTCTTCGAATTCATCATCCGGCTCGTCCTCGAACTCATCTTCATCATCTTCGTCGAGGTCGTCATCAAAGTCATATTCGAAGTCGTCATTCTCATCGTCGTCGAAGTCATCCAGGTCATCTTCGAGTTCATCGAAGTCGTCCGAAGTCTCATCGGCATCGTCCGTATCATCGCCGGCTTCCTCATTTGCCGGGAAGAGATCCGCTCCGTCTTCTGCCTCTGCCTTTGCCGGCGACTCTGCCGGTTCGGCGTCAACCTCATCTGAAGGCTCCTCCGCCTCCTTGAGCAGGGCTTCGATATCGCTGGAGTCGTAGGGCTTCTTCACTTCCTGAATTTCCGTGAAGCTTATGCTTCTCGTGTTCTTCTCAATTGCCTTCTCCGCGGCAGCAGCCTTTTCCGCCATCTCCCGGCGTGCGACAGCCTCATGGTCAACTGTCTCTTTTGCGAACGCGACTCCGTCCTCCCAGCGCTGTTTAGCAAATTTCGTGTTGACGAACTGTTTTGCGTCGTATCCGTCCTCATTGAATTTTGAGCAGAGGAACTCATAGCGCAGCGGAATGATCCTCACGATGAACAACTCCACCGGAAGATTCTCGCAGGCTTCCCTGGTAACATGTTTCTGACTGAGCACCTCCCAATACTCATCGCTGCCGCGCTCGACGATGACGGCCTTGCCGGAGAACTGAAGGCCGGAGATGTGGCCCATCGAGCCGTCATAGGGCTCGAAAATAGCGGCGGAGATATCATCATTTGAAAGAAGGCTCCTGAACTTGAGACCGCCCTCGGTGACGATATAGAACACCCCATCCTTGTAGTTGTACTCGAGCGGGGTACATCTCACATTGCCCTTGCCGGCCGTAGCAAGCGCAAGGGTCGTGTGCGCTTTGATATACTCGTCAATAATATTCGTGAGTTCATCGGGATCCATCTCATTCCACGGCGCGCGGAACATCCTGGCGACCTGGAATCCGCTCTCGAACACCTGATTCTCGTCGCTGATGAACATTCCCGTGATGGAGATTCCCTCCCCGACTGCGTCTTCCATATCGACCACATACTTTGTAAACCCGTTATCCGAGAATCCCATGCCGACGAGAGCGATGCGTCTTCCGACCATCGCCTCCCTGTTGGCGGTAAGATACTGACGTGTCTTTCCCGCTGTCAGCGCCCCATAAAAATTAAAAATAAAGCAGAATCCGTCATACGGGGAAATATCCTCCGGCGCTTCTGAGATTTCAGCTATGCAGACATTCCCGATAATCATACCGAGACTGTTCGCAACCCGCTCAGTTGAACTCAGTTTCCCATCATAAAGAATAAGTGTATTCGCCATTTTTCACGCCTCCGGGTTTCAAATATTATAAAGACCGCCAATTCTGCGGAAATATCCATACTAAGTACAAGTATACCGTAAATTGTTCAAATTGTAATTAACAAATCTTCTTTATCCGTACTTTTTTGGCAGTATGGGCGAAAGCTCACACAGGCTGTCCGCGTCGGACGAAAAACGGGAGCCGCCGATGCGACCCCCGTCCAATGTTTGATCTCGTTTTCTGTTTATTTGATAAGCGCCCTGATGATCTTGCCTGTGGAATTTCGCGTGAACGGCTCTGTCCTCACAATGAGCTTTTTCATCTGGCGGTAGACCGGCTCTCCCTTGTTCACTTTATCGAGCAGGGCCTTAAAATATTCTTCCGGAGCGTGTGCTTCCGGTTCCGGATAGATCTGGACCGCAAGGACGTTGTCCTTCTCGTAGACAATAGCCTCCGCGACCGCCGGGTCCGTGAGCAGCTTGTCCTCGAGCTCCTCCGGTGAGACATTCTCACCGCTCGAAGTGATGATCAGGTTCTTGGTCCGTCCGGTGATGAAGAGATAGTGGTCATCGATCCTGCCGATGTCCCCTGTATGGAACCATCCGCCCTTGAACGCTTCCTCTGTCTCCTTCTCCATCTTGTAGTAGCCGAGCATGACGTTGTCTCCGCGCACCAGGATCTCTCCGTCCTCATCGATCCGGACTTCACAGCCGTGGAGAACAGGGCCTACCGAACCGTCGAGGTAATCATAGACTCGGTTCACGGCCAGAACAGGCGAGCACTCCGTTATGCCGTAGCCATTCAGCAGGTTGATTCCGAACTGGCGGAACATCTGCACGTACATGGGCATGAGAGGCGCACCGCCGCAGATTATGTCACAGAGGTCGCCGCCGCAGAAACCTTTGACCATCTCGGGTGTGAGCTGTCCGCCCGCCCTCTTTCCGAGGTTCCTGAACTGTTTGGCAAATGTCTCAATGATCATAGGTACAACAAAGAGGCACCTTGGCTTCGCGATCTGCATATCCCTCATGATATTTCTCATATTCGTGACGATATAGCAGGGCTTATTGTAATTGAACACCATGAGATGGCCGACAACGAGGCCGAACATATGGTGCATCGGGAGCGGTGACAGTCCCGGTCCTTCCAGGCGATAGTTCCCGCAGGCCTGGTTGATATTTGACGCGATGTTCTTCTGGCTGAGCATGACTCCCTTGGGGACTCCGGTCGTACCGGATGTGAATACCAGAGCGCACATTCTGTCGACATCCAGTTCATAATCCGCAAATGAATGATCCCCTGCCGCAATCAGCTTCTCGCCCTCCGCGATCCAGGAAGCAGCCTCTGTCATCGGGAAACCTCTGAATCCCGGGATATTTGCTGCAAATGCGGGAATCGCCGGAGCAAACTCCTTCGAGTACACAAGTGTCGTGCAGTCGCCCGAGACGAGAAGCTTCATCGTGTTCTCGACAGGCTGCCTTGCGTCCATGGGCAGGATCACGTTCCCGCTGTTGCACACAGCGAAGAAAGTGACAAGCCACTCATAGGAATTCACTCCGAGGAGTGCAATGTGAGCGCCGTCCCTGTATCCCTGTGACATAAAATATGTGGCACAGGCCGCGACATCATCACGGAATCTGCTGTAAGATACAGTCTTAACACTTCCGTCGTCACCGGTAAAGAAAAAAGCTATGCCGTTCGGGTTTTCTTCTGCTCTGAGGTCAATTAAATGACGCAGGCTTGTTACCTGCGTCAGTTCGTATATCGGATACGCTTTCATTTATTCTTCTCCAAAAATTCTTCTACGTCCCTGACTGTGTGGAATTCCATGATCTGCTCATCCGGAATGGAGATTCCGTACTGATCTTCAAAATCCGCAACGATTGTGAGTACATCAAATGAATTGAGCTCAAGGTCTTCAATTAGGTTCGAATCCTCATTAATCTGTTCCGGCGGAACATCTGTGTACTGTGACAGTTCATCAATAATTTCCTGAAGCATTAGACTCCTCCTTGAAAAAGTTCTGATTTCAGATTAATGCCGCATGCGTTTTCGCAATGCTGAGACCATAATAGCGGAAATACACACGGACTTCAATATTTTGGTCATCTTTTTTAAGTTTTATTTTAATAATATCTCCTGTTGCCGTCGTCATCGTAGTAATAATCCGTGCCTTCGCCTTCATACTCGTCGTTCTCGTCCGTGTCCTCTTCATACACATCATACCCGTCCTCGCCGCGATCATATTCCTCGCTCTGAGCCTCTGCCGCCGCTGCAGCTTCCGCCGCCTCCGCCGCTGCGATCTCATCCTCTGTCGGCATATCATAGAGATAGGCGATCGCAGGGATCACGTTGAGATTCCGGCCAAAAATGTCAGCGAAATAGGACATGGAAACAGGCAGTGTCCCGCCTCCGGTCATGATCGAGAGCGCCGGCAGATTCCTCTCCGATACAAAGTACTCTGCCATTCCGCCCGCTACCCGCTTCGTGTAATGTGACTCCTGGACCATGCCGTATTTAGTGAGCGCTTTCAGAGTCTCCGCCAGATTCTTTCCGGCATTCAGGACCTCACCCTCAGCGCCGTAATTCCATATGATCCGGTCTCCGGGCGAGTGGACACCTATGACCGCCGAGATCGGATATGTCTCTGCCAGGGACACGATTGCCTGTGTCTCGGGCTCGCTGACGGCACCCGTGCCTTTATATCCGTCTGTCGACGGGTAATTGACGTTATTGTCCATCTCCTCCCAGCCGGCATTGAAATTCTTATTCAGATCTACGCCGTTCGCGTTGGCTTTGAATTTGGTCTCATAGTCCTCAAAGGACCCGTACACCTTTCCGTGCTCCTTATCGAGCTCATAGCACAGATTGACGACTGTCTTTGCCGACTCCGTGCGAAGACCTTCCACGCCGAGCTGAGAGATCGTGACTCCGTCGGGGTTGGCCATCGGAATGATGTGGAAGCATACATTTGAAAAGATATCGCTGAACGTCTTGTCGCCGTACGAGCCGCCGTTCGTCCACGTAGTCAGGATGTACTCGATCTGGCGCATGGCCAGCTGCGTATTAATGTGCTCGCTTCCGTGCTGCGTGTACACCACGATGAAATGGCTTGCTCCGTTCGGATTTCCGATCACAGCGTCATAGATGGCTCTGCCGTCCTTGGTGGACCCGATCGTATTGACTGTCAGGAGATCCGGGAAGCGGACTGTCAGATAATAAAGATCGCGTGCCATCGTCTCATACGTGTAGAGGATGCCGGACTCGCTCTTGACGATTTCCTCTTTGTCACCCGGCATCTCGTCCAGATACTGGGACATATCCCGCGTCGAGACATCCGACACTTCCTCCGGCGTCGCCATGTAGGCCAGAGCCGCCTGGACATCGGGATCGTTCAGTCTGTCGGCAGCGCTGACCGGCTGCTCGGATTCGGGCTCCGCGGTCTGCTCGGCGGATGTCTCGGCAGCGCTCTCGTAAGCGGAGCTGTCGGATCCGCCGGTGACTGCTCTTGACATTCTGGAGATTGCAAATGTGACCAGCACAATCGCGAGCATCCCCACAATGAGGAGCGCCATCGCTATAATGAACCCGGATGTACTCATCCTGCCGTCATCATTTTTGACTTTTTCTTTTATCTCATCAATGTTTATCATATCTTCTGTATCAGCCGGAGTCTCGTGCTTTTCTTCATAAGCTGCCGGAGCGTTGTGGCTGCCCTTCTTTGCCGCCGCTTTCTTTCTGCTCCCGAAAAGCCTCACCTTAAGAGGCTTTTTCCTCTTTTTACCTGCTGCCTTCTTCTGCCCCTCGAGGACGAAATCCGGCACGTCGATACCCTTTTCCCGGTGCCGCTTTTCTTCCTCCAGCTTCTGATTCATGTTCTCGAAAGGATCTCGTATCTCTCCGTCAGGCATGGTGCGGCGCTTTTTTCGCCTCTTCCTGCGTCGCTTCACACTTTCTTCGCTCTCCCCGAACATGCCGCGCACGACATCTTCAGTGATCAGATCCTGACTCTTTCGCGCATCCGGGCCGTTCCCTTCCTCCGGCCGAATGTCCGCGTTATCCTTCTCAATCTCCTGCATGATTATCCATACTCCTTTAGGTATAAGACACGCTCACTGCCGCATCGCCCTCAGCTGATCTCCGACATGAAAATCTCATAATAATCGTCTTCACAGCGCAGCATAGGAGAATTCTCCCCTCCCCCGTTCGTGCTTCGCCGCATGGCGGCATAGGCATCTTCTCCTGCGCTGATCAGGTCCATCTCATACAGCGGAAAACCGTAGGATGTACTGAGACTGCAGAATTCCTTCAGCGGATTATCCGCAAGTCTGGTCGCGAGAAGTGCCCTCCTTACCGACGGATCTTTCTTTGCCAGTTTTTTGAGTCCGTAAAGAGCATCATTAACTTCCATACCATCTCTCCTCTGTATGAGCGCCGGGACGGACAGGTCACCCTGCCTGTCTCATACCTCATACTCTATGTTGTTTTCTTCGCACCACGCGCGGGCAATCAGACCGTAACAGCTGTTCCGGAATGCGTTCCAAGGGACGTCCAGATCATAAGCGTGGACAACAGCAGAAAACGCTCCCGCCGGGTGATCGTCATCGAGCGCTCGCAGCAGAGCTGCTGCCGCTGCCGCGTCATGAACTTCATCCACGAAATCCGCCATCATGCCAAACTCATCCACCTCATACTCATTCGGAAGAGGCAGATAGAGTTCCGGGTGAGCATCGATCCTGGCCATCAGAGCTTTATCCTGTCCGATACCGTATACCGAATCCATAAGCATGACGACTTCACCTGTCTCAGTACAATAAAAGAACTGAGATTTCGCGTTCGAATACTGGATTCCATCCACCACATCCTGCAGTTTAGCTTTCATAGTTTCCTCACTTTATCTTCAAGTCTCACGCGCCTTTCTTACATGCGCGACATTGCTCCGGTGCTTTTGTCAGTGCGGAGCGGAGACCACTTCCACCTCTGACATAATGCTTAATTATAACACGAAACAAAAGTCTTGTCATTACCTCGCGCGCAGGCCGTTCTCCCTGCACCACTCTGCGGCTATGTCCCGGATCGCGTTAAGGCGGTATTTCTCATAGTCGGAAGCAAGACCCAGCGCTCCTACTGCCCTGCTGAAAGCTCTGAAAGGATAGGGGCTCTTCAATATCTGTGTGAGTCGCTCTTTCCCCTCCCCGTCAGGCAGCGTTTCTGTAAAGCCAGCCATGATTCTGTAATTCTCGTTGAGCCCCAGCACCGGAACATGGATATAGTCCTTCGGGTTGACTTTTATATCCGCCGCCAGGTCATCTGTCTCCACATAGGCTCCCATTGCGGTAAATCCGGAAAAGACCGGGTTGACCCTGAGTACGACCTCCTCTGACGGCTTATGGTAATAATAGTCGCCCGTCTTGTTGGCGTAAGCCATCGCGCTCACTATATCTTCAAGTTCGACCCTGGCTCTTCTCTTAAAAAAATTAAACATACCTGTTCTCCCACTGCGTCAATGAGGCTGTATATGGCGGCACATACAGGATGAACCGCCATATACAGCCTCATTGCTGTTGTTAGATTTACGTTTCACATATTATGACGGTCCGTCGATCCGGTCACGAAGCTGCATCATCCTGCGGTCGAGCTGATTGATCATCTCCGCGACATACTGAAGTTCCTCAGTAATGGACTGTTCATTGGGAATGTCCCGTTTATACTTCATCTTATGCTCGATACTCGCCCAGAAATCCATTGCGATCGTTCTGAGCTGTACCTCCACCTTCATCATATACTTGCCGGAAGTGAGGTAGATCGGCACTTCCAGGATCAGATGCAGACTTCTGTACCCGTTATCCTTCGGGTACCTGATGTAATCTTTTTCCTCCAGAAGTTTTATATCATCCTGCTGGACGAGGCAGTCCCTGAGCCTGTAAATATCGTCAATGAACGAACATATGACACGGATCCCGGCAATATCCTGCAGATAGCGCTCAATATTGCTGACGGTGAAATCAATACCTCTCCGGTCAAGCTTCTCAAAAATACTTCTCGGTCTCTTGAGCCTGCTCTTGATCGATTCAAAGGGATTTCTGTTCTGTACCAGGGCAAGTTCCCTGTTCAGCACTTCTATCTTTGTCCGGACCTCGCTCATTGCGCATTCGTAATGCATCATAAGCGTCTGGAAATTCGTGAGTTCATCCCTGAGACTCAGCATTTCCCGCAGATACCCCTCCGGTGTTGACTGTCCGTACTTGTCGACGTTCATATCGACCAGATGATTCTCGAGATAGCGCAGCAGAGTCTTGGTTTCCTTCCTGTCCCTCTTTTCCGGAGCCTTCTCATCGGCTCTCGGAAGCTCTGTTTCGTATTCCACTATTTCTGACAGGTCTATATCAGCTGCTGTTGCTTTTGTATCTTGTGCAGACACATTACTATCCATATATTCACACCTTTCCTAAACGCATTGCCCGTCAATTATATCATAGGAGCGGTTCTTTTTGGCATTTTGCCATTCGGTTTAACAAAGATTTCATAAACTCGAAAGGAACAGACTGCGGATCTCTTCAATCGCGCTCTCCTCCCTGCGGGCGGTCGTTTTCCAGATCTCAAGGGAGTCCGTCACACAAAAGCCCGAAGGCACATGCCCCAGATAGAGGACAGCCTCCCACAGGCCGGGATTCTTCTCAAAAATCGGCAGAAGCAATTTCGCGACATACAGATTCTCATCCCTCAGATAACAGTTCAGCGTGAACCTGCGCATCTGATGTTTGGACGTCAGATCCACCTCCTTCGCACCGTCGAGCACCCGCGCGGAGTACTCGCTGAACTTGGGCGCATAGCGCATGAGGGCAGGGTGATCGGCGTATTTTTCATCTGAGAGCTCATTTGCAAGCTTCCTCAGAAAAAAGTGTGATGCCGTCTCGCAGACCGACTCCTCGAACCATCGCAGATCTTCCCCCACGAAGAACGGTATCCGCATATGGCAAAGCTCGTGCGAGAACTGGTAGGCTGCCTGGGAGACATACTGAAGCTCTGTGTTCAGATGAATCTCTTTAAGATTCCGAAAGCAGGCCGGACTGTCAGCGCTCCTTTCGATCTTTATATTGAGAGGCTGCCCGGGAATGCCCGGCACGTAGCGGTCGAACAAAGTCATGAGACAATCGAGCACTGTTATAAAATTGTCCGCCCGGTGGATATCCGCATCTGAGTAAAAATATGTGCCCGGATGCGCGGGGAACTTCAAAAGATACATAGGCGAAGCGTCCTCCCGCTTGCGAAAAACCCCGGCGTTATGCGCCGCGCTTTTCTGAATGTCAAAGCGCGGCGCATAATGCCGGGGCATTTCATTTCTTAATTCAGTCCACAAGAGAGTCGAGATATCCGAGGAGGCGTGTCTTTTTTGACGTCTCAAGCTGATGAAAGCGTCTCAGAAAAGCATACTCCTCAGAAGTATTATCTACCACGATATACTGCATTTCCACGCCGTTTTCGGCCCCTTCCGCCGTTCCGGCCAGCAGTTCGTACGGTGATACAGCAAGCACACTGCAGATCTGAAGTATCTTCTCCGCAGAGGGATTGGTCTTCTTCCGTTTCCAGTCGCTGATCGCGCTCTGCGAGATTCCGGTCCGCTGTGCAAATTCTCGCTGTGTCATGCCCCTTTCAGCAAGGAGCTCAAAGATCTTCTCGCTAATCGTTGCCATATTCTGTTAACCCCTGTTTTGACTACAGTTCCGGCTCCCCCGCTGCCGTCCTGCAGCACCGGAACACCACGGCAGTTACTCCTCTATGCTATCCGCATCTTCGTAAACGAAGTAATCGGGATCAAGTTCACCCGCAAATGCCCTGGCGGCCAGCAGAGCGGTGTCCTCCTCATTCCCCGACTTGATATTGCGAAGAATGATGACCGATGCAAGAAGCTCAGCCGGGAAGAACTCATCCAGCCTGTAGATGTAGCTGATGCGAAGGCTCGCGTCATCTTCTGACAATGCCTCCATGAAATCAACATACTTCTGGTAATTGTCCGCGACTTCCTCCGGAGTCATTGCCCTGGCCTCGTCGAGACGCACTTCCGCTTTGTATGAATCGAGCAGGTCCGCAACATTGTCATCATCAGTCGTAAGTCCCATGAATTCCGCTGCCGCGCGGACATACACGCCCTTTGTCAACTCTTCTTTCTTGGTCGCCAGATTCTCCTCCATCACGGTGAGCTCATCCGGGATCTCATCCGAATCCATGACTTCCGTGTAGTTCGAGATGAACTGCTGCTGAAGAGATGTAATGCCCTGAAGGCCGTTGATCAACTTTTTGCTGAGGACCTCCGGAATAGCTCCGTCCTTCTCGGCGTATGAGGAAAGTTCACGGGCAGACTCCTTAAGGCTGTCCTTCTCAAGCCGGATCTGTGCGACAAGCTGTTTTGCGTTCTGTAATACTTCCAACTTATTCATAGTAAAACTCCCTTCTTTATAATGCAGCGGCAGGCCGACCACACCGCCGGACGTTTATATCAGATCCGGCATGTGTCCATGATCCTGTCGGCAATCTCCATATGCGTAATCAGTACTCTTCGTCGTAATCGGCGTAGTCCTCGTCATAGTCCCCGCCGTCTTCCTCGTCCGTGTAATCGTAATCCTCGTCGTAATTCCCGCCGTCATATCCGTCCGTATCATCAGAGTACTCCGCGTCCGTGTAATTGTCGGAGGCCTCGGTCGTATCCCCTGTCTCTGATGAAGCAGATGCTGAGGTATCCTGCGATCCCGCATTGCCTTCCGCACTCTGCCCGGATGACCATTCCGTGAGCGGTATTCCCGGCTCCGCTGTCAGATCCTTTATCTTCGCGATAATTCTTGCGATCTCATCCGGATCTTCGTAGGGCGTCGGCTGATAATTATTATAACTCGAAGCGGACGAAATGCTGATCGGAATAATATTTGTCACATTGTCCTCCGCGAGCTCTCCGCCTTTTACCGTGAAGGTCTGCTGGTAGATAAATGAGTCCATATCGGACGGCTCATAATTTCCGCCGAAGCAGAAATTGCCGAGACTGTACACGATGTTCTTTCCCTTGTACGTCTCGATCGCCTGCACTCTGTGAGGATGGTGGCCGATTACAAGATCCGCGCCGTGGTCAATCGCGATGCGTCCGAGATCATACTGATCCTGATCGTAATAATACTGAGCTTCCTCGCCCCAGTGCATGGTCACTATGATGATCTGTGCTCCCTGCGCCTCGACAGCTTCGATCTGTTCGATCATCTTGTACTGGCAGTCCTTTTCCTCAAAGAGTTCAAGAATACCGACCAGTCCCACTTTCACGCCTTTGACGTCGACGACCTTGCTGTCGGAATAACCGAATGTCGTGATTCCGGCTTCAGACAGATACTGCAGCGTATCCGTGTAACTCTGCTCGCCGTAATCTTCACTGTGGTTGTTGGCCATATTGGCAGCGTCCACACCGGAACTCGAAAGAATCTTCACATATGACGGATCCGCCTTGAACGCATACTGCTTGTCGAGCCTCTCATCGGAGTCGGCGTTTGTCAATGTCCCCTCAAAGTTGACTACGGTGAGATCATCCTGCTCAAATATGCTCTTCACGTTCGCGAAGAAGTATTCGTAACCGTTCTCCTCGTAAAACGCATCGAAACTCGTGTCATAATCAAAGCTCTGGTCACGCCCGAATGTGCAGTCACCGGTAAACGTCAGAGTGATGGACTCGGAGACAGGCTCCGGCGTGATCACCGCAGCAACAGACTCATCCGCGGGAATGGCGTTCTCCGTGCCCGCCGTCTCTTCCTGTACAGCCTGTGTGTTCCCCTGTGTGCGCTCCTCACTGTTCCCGTTTCTTTCGCCGGATACCCGGTGGAAAATAAGGAGAGCGATAAGGAGCAAAATGACAAGGGCACCGGCACCGATGGCGATTTTCTGCATTTTTCTCTGTTCGGCCGCACGCTTTCTGGCCGCGCGCTGTTTGGCCGCACGCCGTCTTGCCCGGCGCTCTTCCTCAGAGTGCTCACCCTTGCGAAGCTCTTCCTCCGCGAGAAGGCCGCTCTCAAGTTCCTTCTGTTCCTCCTCTTCCCTCTGCTTTCTGAGGGTCTCCTGATCCGGCTCCGGCTCATCCGGCAGGAACGAGTAGGTCGTGCGGCTCCTCTCATGAACGCCGTCCGCATTGACCGTCTCAAAATACTCGGGTCGGTCATTCCCGTGCTCCGCCGCTGCCGGATTTTCGTTCTCATCGGCACCGACCGGGCGCTTCTTTCTGCGCGGTGCCGTCTCGTCGGTCACTTCCGCCGGACGCTTTTTCCTGCGCGGTGCCGCCTCGTCGATTCCTTCCGCCGGGCGCTTTTTCCTGCGGGCTGCCGTCTCGTCGGTTCCTTCCGCCGGACGCTTCCTCCTGCGGGCTGCCGCCTCGTCGGTCACTTCCGCCGGGCGCTTCTTCCTGCGCGGTGCCGCCTCGTCGGTTCCTTCCGCCGGGCGCTTCTTTCTGCGGGCTGCCGCCTCGTCGGTTCCTTCCGCCGGCTGTTTCTTCCTGCGGGCTGCCGCCTCGTCGGTTCCTTCCGCCGGGCGCTTTTTCCTGCGCGGTCTCGTCTGTCCGCCATTTCCCGACGCATCCGCGCGGCGCTTTTTCACGCGCGCGGTCTTATCGGAATCCGCAGAATCATTAGTATATGTTGAAAGCTCCTCTCCGGTGCTTTCCATCATTTCATCATCTTTTCCCAAATTGTATACCCCCACTTTTGTTATCCGGCAAACATCACGCCGTCGAACAGGTCAGAAATATCCTCACCGCCTATTGTCTGCGGCCAATTCGAGGCATCGACCGTCACCCGCGCGATTCTTCCGTCTGAAAGGACCAGATCGACCGTCTTTTCTCCGTCGGTCCTGTAGATCTTGCACTCGGTCCCTGTCTTGATCGTCTGGTTCTTTTTCGTCACCCGTCCGCGCTCATTTACGATGCTGCAGGAAATGTTCTCTCTGCATTTAAGGGTCAGATTGCTGTGGACATTGTAATATGTATCATCCGATTTCGGGATGCCGTTCTCTCCGACATAGTAAGATCTTCCCGCGGAATATGTGCTCATAATGTCCATATCGGAGGACAGTTCGAACGACTCCGGATCAGTCAGCAGAGATTCGCCGATAAGATCCGCCTCCTCATCATAATGTCTCGACCTTCCGGCATTATCCACGTGACCGCTGTAGGACGGCTCACCCTTGCTCAGGCTGAAAATATTCAGCTGCTGATAATCACTGTCCCCGGTGCAGAAGAGATAGACATAATCTCCGTCTTCTGTATGCACATAGGTCGGAAGCATTGTGTTGCTCACGAAGCTCGCCCTGGCGGATTCATCATTCAATGTGACGGTCACACCGTCGTAGCCGTATTCATCACCCTCATGCCCCTCGATCATAAGGAGATCGGCTTCACCGTCATCTTCGAGATCGAGCGCAAATGTCTGGGACATGTCAAGTCCGACTGCATAACTTGAAGGCACCGCTTCTCCCAGAGGTCTGAACAGCTTCTTCTCCTCAGACCGGAGTATAGTAAGAGCCATGACCTCGTCGTTCTGGACAAAATAGAACGTGATTCCGTCATAGCCGAGCGTAAAGACGTAATCTTTGTCCTCGTATTCGCCGAGAAGATCCTCAAACGCGTCGTCGGAAATATCAGGATACGACTCTTTTTGCCGTTTTGCAAGAAGTTCCGGAAGCAGATCCGTGTCGGCGATGACTTTTGATAGTGCCAGTTCACGCCCGGTACTACTGTCTATGGTATGGGCAGCCACGCTCACCCCATCGTTCTTTCCGCCTGTGACCGTTGTCTTTTCGTAGTAGCTGAAGATACTTGAGTCGGTTCTGACAGGAACTGCCGCAAGGCTGAGATCATACGGGGTGAAATCATTCCCGTCATCCGCGTACATGTCTTTCGCCTCATCAAGAAGCTCATTAAATGTATCCTCACAGGACGATATCGTGTCATCCGATAATGTTTCGAGCCGGGAAGCTAGTTTTTCGTATTTTTTCCCGTCACTCTCGCCGAGGCCAAGATACTGGACATTGGAATTCAGGTAAGTAACATCCTCTTTGGAATCATACTCATAATCGTAAATCGACACGCGCTCGACCGAGAGCTGAGCCGGAGTATTTTTTGATGCAGTGTCGTTCTTTACACTGCCGGACGCGACAGATGACTCTGTCGGGATCGAATCTGTCACCGTGCTCTCTGTTTTTTTTGTGTCTGCTTTTTTATTGTCTGTCCCGCTGCCCGCTTTTCCGCCGACGCTTCCTTTGCTGTCCGTCTCTTCCGGAACTGTCGCCGCGCTGCTGTCTTCCGCAGTTTTTTCATGAGCGGTGGACCCGTCCACGGTTTCGCTCCCTGACGCAGCCACCCCGGACTCATCTTTCACGAACAGAGGTGATTCGATTCCATTATAATCTATCTGCGGCATACCGCAGCCTGTCAGCATAAAAGCCATAAGACCAATAGCTAATATTTTTTTCGTTTTCATTTTTCCCTCAGAGCCGCCATTTTGGGCTTCCCATGCATATCGCGGAGACCGCGGACACGACCTGCTGCCACAGATCATTCCCCGCTCCGCTGTAAATCGATATAGACTCACACCATCTATGATACTGTCAAAACCGACTTTTTTCAAATCATTTATCCCGTTTGTGAAAAATTATCTTACAAACGCCCTGACGCTCCTGCCGCGCTACGTTCTCGCTTCCGTTACGCCAAAGTGCCTTTTCCTCCACCGGTCCCGCTTTCACAACCCCGAAAAACATGGTACAGTATAGAGAAAACGTCTGTTGGAGCAATCAGATATGCGGCATATAATATATGACACAGACAATCGACCGAAATCAAGACGGATCCTCACATACACTGCCAGCCCCGCGGATGAGGGAAGACCTGTGAGAGACATCATTTTGTACAAATGGAAACTCGTCGCCCACGATGTCGCAAGGGCCAAGTATGAGACTCCGGACGGTATCACTGTCAACGGGGAAGTCGTCTGGGTGAACAGGCTTCTGCGCGAGGGAGATATCCTCCGCGTCGTGATCACGGACCACGCGCCCGACAGAATCATTCCGGCCGGGGGCTCGATCGATATTGTCTATGAAGATGAAGACCTCATATGTATAAACAAGCCGGCGGGCATCGTCGTCCACCCTTCCCACGGTCATTACGCCGACTCACTGGCCAACCGGCTTGCCGGGTACTTTGAGCAGAAGGGAGAACCGCACGAAATACGCACGATCGGAAGGCTGGATAAGGACACGTCCGGTCTTCTGCTTTTCGGAAAAAGCAGATCCGCTGTCGGTCTCATGGATGATCAGGCCGAAAAGGGCATAAGGACCAAAGTGTATCTCGCGCTGTGCGAGGGTGAATTTGCCGAATCCGACGGAATTTGTGATATCCCGATCATGAGGGAGTTTGACGGCAACGTAAAGCGGGTGGCGCGAAGCGGGGGAGATCCCGCCTTCACGTCCTACAAAGTAATAACCAGGTACGAAGGCTACTCGCTCGTGCGCCTGACCATAGCGACCGGACGCACGCACCAGATCCGGGTCCATATGAGCCACATCGGGCATCCTCTTCTTGGGGATCCTCTCTACGGTAACGGTGTGTTCGTGCACCCGGACGCGCCTGAAATAAAAATCGAAAGGACAGCTCTGCACGCGCACAGCCTTGCGTTCGACCAGCCTTTTTACGGAAACCGGGTCGAGCTCACCGCGGATCTTCCGGATGATATGGCAGCCTTCGTAAGGCACTCCGGCGGGGCATGGTAAATCGCTTCAGGCAGCAAAACATACATCATTTGCATTTCAGGCCTTTTGTGCTATACTTTCGTATGTCCTCACAGTCAATATGCCGCTTTTGCGGCAGCAAATATAGAGCCGCCGATCTGCAAAGCGGCGGACGGCATCGCGGCGCATGCCGCAGGGAGGTTTTTATGAATTTTGTTTTCATCTCACCACAGTTTCCGCATACCTACTGGAATTTCTGCGACAGATTGAAAAGGAACGGCGTCTGTGTCCTCGGCATCGGCGACACACCTTACGACAATCTGAGCAGCGAGCTCAAGGGAGCACTGACCGAATACTACAAGGTCGAGTCACTGGAAAATTACGACGAAGTATTCCGGGCCTGCGCATTCTTCTCGTTCAAGTACGGAAAAATCGACTGGATCGAGTCCAACAACGAGTACTGGCTTGAGCAGGATGCCCGTCTCCGCACGGACTTTAATGTGACGACCGGCATAAGAGCTGACCGGATCAACAACTTCAAGCACAAATCCTCAATGAAGAAGTTCTATGCCGACGCGCATGTCCCGAGCGCCAAATGCCATCTGGCATCCACATTCGAGGATGCGCTCGGCTTTGTCGCGGAAGTCGGCTACCCCATCATCATCAAGCCCGATATCGGCGTCGGTGCATCGGACACTCATAAAATCAGGAACGAGGAGGAACTCGCCGCGTTCTTTAAGGAGCCGCGCCACGTCCAGTATCTTATGGAGGAATTCATTGACGGAGAGCTCTTCTCCTACGACGCGATCACATCCTCGACCTGCGAGCCTCTCTTCGAGTCCATGACGAGCTGGCCGCCCTCGATCATGGACATCGTGAATGATGAGCTGGAGCTCGTGTACTATGTCGCGGGCGACGTTCCGGAAGGTCTCCGGAAGGCAGGCCGGGCCACGGTAAAGGCCTTCGGCGCCGACAGACGTTTCGTGCATCTGGAATTCTTCCGCCTGAAAGCCGACAAGGAAGGCATAGGCAAAAAAGGTGACTTCGTTGGACTCGAAGTAAACATGCGTCCTGCCGGCGGATACACACCGGATATGATGAATTTTGCCCACAGCATCGATGTCTATCAGATCTACGCGGACATGGTGACATCCGACGCCCGCCTCTTCCCGTACCCGGATAAAGAGTACTGCTGCTGCTATGTCAGCCGCCGGGATAAGAACCGTTATGTCCACAGTCACGAGGAAATCCTCGCGAAATACGGCAGCCGCATGGTCATGTGCGAGCGCATTCCGGAAATACTCTCCGGAGCGATGGGCAATCAGATGTACACCGCAAAGCTTGACAGCGAAGAGGACGCAAGTGAATTCATCGCCTTCGTGCTCGGGCACTGACCCGGCGGGACGTCATTTGCATGATTCTTTTAGGTCTCCTGCCTGAAAGGCGGGAAATCTGTGCCAACATCGGCTGACAGCACATATTAAGGAATAAAGGGGAACATAAATGGAGAAAAGATATTTTAAAGAGTACAGCTATCGACTCGGCCGTGACATGGAGTTTGTCACATACGGCACCACCGGAAAGCTCGTTGTCGTCTTTCCGTCTCAGAACGGCCGCTTCTTCGATTTTGAGAACTTCCAGATGACAGATGTCTGCGCACCGTGGGTCGAATCCGGCAAGATCCAGCTCGTCTGCCCTGACGGTATTGATCTCGAATCCTGGTCCAACGAGTGGGGCGATATGCACGAGCGTCTGCTCATGCAGGAGAGATGGTTCTCCTACGTGAACGATGAGTTCCTTCCATCTGTAAGGGCTAAGAACGGGTGCGAAGCGGCTTACGGCAGAGCCATCACGACAGGCTGCAGCATGGGCGCGACTCACGCTGCCAACTTCTTCTTCCGCCGTCCGGACATCTACGATACAGTCATCGCCCTCTCCGGAGCCTATGACGCCTACCTGTTCTTCAAGAACACGGACGATCCGCTGGCTTATGAGAACTCTCCGGTACATTTCCTGCGGAACATGCCGGCCGATCACCCGTACATGGAGATGTACAGAAACTCAAATATCATTATCTGTGTCGGCCAGGGAGCATGGGAGGATGAGCTTCTTGCCAGCACAAGAGAGCTGGATGCCGTGCTCCGCGAAAAGAACATCCCTGCCTGGATCGACTACTGGGGCTACGATGTGAACCATGACTGGCCGTGGTGGAGAAAGCAGCTGCCCTACTTCCTCGGCAATGTGCTCGGCCAGCCGTAATACTGATACCCGCCACGTACTCGAGGGGCTGTCAATGACAGCCCCTCGATTTTATTTCCTTTATCACGAACGTCCCGGCGTTCTTGCCGCGTTGTCCCCCGTGTCGGAGATACGTTTCATTTTGGCATTCATCACAGACTTATTGCTTTAGAGATAAGAATTCTTTGAGCGCCGGCAGCTCCTCCAGCATGGTCTGCCTTCCGATGTCATAGACGCGGATGAGTTCCCTCGGATCGTGCTCAGTCGAACCGATCTTGAGCGACTTTGGCGGGCATACGATGAAAGCGTCGCCGCTCGCTGCCCTTGACTTGATGTAGGCCCGCTCCCGGTTGTAGCGCATATGACGGGTGGCTACCGCGTTGACGAGGGCAGGATAGTCTTTATAGACCCGGCGAACTAGCGGCAGGGCTTTATTGGGCTTTTTCACAAAGTTATAAGGCTGAGTGAGAACGACCAGATTCCGGTCATAGCCTTTGTCCTCAAGGAACCGCAGGGGAATCGAATCGGATATGCCTCCGTCAAGGAGCTTCCAGTGGCGGATCTTTACCGGCTCCGAGACAATCGGCATAGACGCGGACGCCATGAACCAGTAGAGGTCCTCACCGTCGCCCTTCTCAAGATGTCTGAAGACCGCTTTTCCGGTCTCCATATCTGTACAGCCGCAGTAGAACTCCATCGGGTTGGCCCTGTAAGCAGGTATATCGAATAAATCCAGTTTATACGGAATCTCCGTGTAGCAGAACTCCGCTCCGTAAAGCGTACCGGTCGTGATCAGCGATCTCATGGACGCAAAGCGCCAGTCCTGACAATATTTTAAGTTATATCTGATCACTCGTCCGTGCTGCCTCGATTTCAGATTACAGCCGAAGACAGCTCCGGCGGATACGCCGACCCCGCCGTCAAAAGAAATATTATTCTCCATGAGCACATCGATGACACCGGCTGTGAACATCCCGCGCATGGCGCCGCCTTCCATCACAATTCCTGTCTTCATATAAATCCTTTCAAATGCGACAGACTGCTCCGCCGACTGAAACCGTCGGCTGAAGACCGCAGTCCGCCTTTCTGTCAGGCATCCGCGAGAAAAGCGAGATACCCTCTGAATGTTTCATAAATATCCGCTTTGGACGTCGCCTCCCACGGCGCGTGCATATTCAGTACCGGCACACCGCAGTCTATGACCTCCATACCGTAGAGGGCAAGGATGTAGGCGATCGTTCCTCCGCCGCCAAGATCCACGCGGCCGAGCTCCGACGTCTGGAATACAACATCGTTTTTGTCCAGTATGTCGCGAAGGCGCGCGATGTACTCGGCATTGGCATCATTGCTGCCCGACTTGCCGCGTGCTCCCGTGAACTTGTGGAAGCACATTCCTCCGCCGAGATAGGCTATGTTTTTCTTTTCAAATGCCGACGCGTAATTCGGGTCGAACGCGCTCGCGACATCAGAGGAGAGCATGCGCGATGCCGCAAGGCATCTTCTGAGCCCCAGTTCACTGTAGGTCCCGGTCAGATTCATGATCTCGGCAACCGTGTTCTCAAAGAATCTGGACCTCATTCCGGTCGCGCCTACGGAACCGATTTCTTCTTTGTCGACAAGAATACAGCAGGCTGTGCGCTCCACATCGCCGGCTTCAAATATGGCGCGCAGCGACGGATATGCGCAGGCGCGGTCGTCCTGACCGTAGGACAGGATCATGGACCTGTCGAGACCGGCATCACGCGCTTTACCTGCCGGCACGATCTCAAGCTCCGCCGAGATGAAGTCATCTTCCTCGACGTCGTATTCGTCCTTGAGTATCGAAAGCACCGCGCGCTTCACTGCCCCGCGCAGCCTTTTTGCCTCATTCTTCTCCGCATTTTCCTGGTTAAGAGCGTACATCTGGCCGCGTGTCAGCGTATCATCCTCGTCCGGCTCATCTTCCCCGCCGCTCTCAATGATGAACGGCTTGTTGCCTACAACGAGGTCCAATGCTTCGCCCGTGACCGCTTCGGAGGTCTTCTTGGCCATCTGTTCCTGGGACAGGTGGATCAGCAGATCAGTTATAAAGAAGACGGGATCATCCTCATCCTCACCGATATTCAGGATTGCTGTCGTCCCGTCCTTTCTGACGATGACGCCGTGCAGAGCAAGCGGCAGTGTGACATAAAGGTATTTCTTAATGCCGCCGTAATAATGCGTGTCGAGATATGCAAGCCCGCTGTCCTCGTACAGCGGATTCTGCTTGACGTCGAGCCTCGGGGAATCAATATGCGCTCCGAGGATATTCATGCCGTTCTCCATCGGCTCCCTGCCGATCTTCATAAGAATGACGGATTTATTCATCCATACGGCATAAACTTTGTCACCGGCGGAGAGGGATTTTCCATCCTCTATCAGTCTTGCGAGCTCCACGAATCCGCGCTCTTCCGCCTCATTTACTATTGTGTCCACGCATTCGCGCTCCGTCTTGGATATGTTAAGGAACTCCTTGTATTCCTCGGCAAAATCGTAGGCTGCCCTGGTCCGCTCACGGCTGTAGGCCGCCCATGCATTCTTTCTGTTCATAAAACTCCTTTCACTAGTCACTTGTTGGTGCCTGACAGACACTCTCTCCAGAGTCTCCCGACAGGGAGACCGACGACGTTGGTGTAGTCACCTTCAATTTTTTCAATATGGCGCGCAAATATCCCCTGGATTCCATAGGAGCCCGCCTTATCGAAGGGTTCGCCGGTCGCGATGTAACTGTCGATCTCGGCGTCGGTCAGCGGAGCGACGAACACGTCTGTTCTCTCCGCAAATGCAGTCACCCGGCCTTGGGCCGTTCTGTCACACGGGCGGTCTGCGTAGGCATCATCCGTGCCGCCTTTCTCGTCGGGCATTTCTATCACGCACACACCGGTGTAGACCTGATGCGCACGTCCTGACAGCTCCCGGAGCATCCTGCGGGCATCGGCCGAATCCTTCGGTTTTCCGAGGATTTCGCCTTCACGGACAACAATCGTATCCGCTCCGATCACGGTCACCGCCTCCCCCGCATGGTGGGAAGCGACAGACGAGGCCTTTCGTCTCGCGAGTTCCTGCACTACTGCTGTCGGATCCGAGCCGCTGACATTTTCATCGGTGTCGGAAACTTCGACAGTGAACGGGACACCGATCTGTTCCAGAAGCTCACGCCGCCTCGGAGACTGGGACGCAAGAATAATTCTTCTCATCACAGAGCCTTCCTAATGGCTTCAAGGAAGTCGTCGAACTCCTCGAACGCCTCGAGATCCGGATTGTCCTTCATGATCTGCTCGGTGCTTCGGAAGAGGAAGCCCGCCTTTGAGGCTCTGATCATCGCGAGGTCATTGTGGCTGTCGCCGGCCGCAATCGTCTCAAATCCGGCGGACTGCAGGGCTCTGACTGTTGTCAGTTTAGACTGAGCGCAGCGCATTCTGTAGCCGGTGATCTCGCCGTTCTCATTCACCTCCAGAGTGTTGCAGAACAGGGTCGGATAGCCGAGCTTCTTCATGAGAGGCATGGCGAACTGGGTGAAGGTATCGCTTATGATGATGACCTGCGTGATCTTTCTCAGCTCATCAAGGAATTCCTTTGCCCCCGGCAGCGGATCGATCTTCTCGATCGTAGCCTGGATCTCCCGAAGACCGAGCCCATGCTCTTTCAGTATGCCAAGTCTCCACTTCATGAGCTTGTCATAGTCCGGCTCATCACGTGTCGTGCGTCGAAGCTCGGGAATACCGCTGGCTTCCGAGAACGCGATCCAGATTTCAGGGACAAGTACGCCTTCCATGTCAAGGCAGACAACATTCAGATTACTCATACTCTTTACTCCTTTGGAATTATGCGATTATCACGCACATATAAAAGCGATGATCCGGCAGTTCTTGCACAGTCACCGCAGGACAGACTATAATAATCTTATCAAACTTGAAAAACAATGTAAACGGACATTCGATGCAGTTTGACAGATTTAACGTCCGCATGACGATTGTCCGGGCAGACTTTCATGTGGTCCGGGATCCGGCGCAGAGATCATCCTGATCGAATAACGCCGACCCTGCCCTAAAGGATATGGAACATGGCTGATTCTGACTATATGGAAGGCCGCATTCGGGATCTCGCCCGAAGCGCCTATATGAATGACTATATCACGCACACTGATTTTCTATCAGCCTCCGAGCAGGCAGAATTCCACAAAGCGCTGCGAAAACTCGGAGTAAGCAGGCCGGTGGACAGGGTGGAGGGCGTGCAGTACATCTTCTACGGTGGATTCGATGAAGCTGAGCGGCAGACTGCCGTCTTTCTTCCTTCGTGGCTCGATGCGCAAACTTACAAGGCACAGGAGGGGGATACCCCTCAGATCGTTACCTGCCTCAAAGTGTCTCCCGCCGCGGCAAAATTTGCAGATTCCCTCACACACAGAGACTATCTGGGCGCTCTCATGAATCTTGGAATCACGCGCGGGCAGATCGGCGATATACTGATCGACCGGGAAGACTCCTCCGCATTTGTATTTGTTTTTAAGGACATGGCTGATTTCATTTGCAATGAACTCTCCCGCGTCAGGCACACGACAGTGATTCCCCGCGAAGTCCCCCCGTCATCGTGCACGATCCGACCGGAATTTGAGATCCGCAGCGGTTCTGTCGCCTCTCCGAGGCTCGACGCTGTACTCTCATTTGTCTGCCGGCTTTCCAGGGGCAGGGCACAGGAGCTGATCATGCGGGAAGCCGTCACGATCGACGGACAGACAGCGCTCTCGGGCGCGCACGAGCTGAAAGACGGCTCCAGAGTGTCCGTGAGAGGCTTCGGAAAGTTCGTGTTCATGGGCTCCCGCGGAACGACGAAAAAAGGCCGCAATTATATCGAAGTCAAGATCTACAAGTAAAGCCCGCACGGGGAAATCCATCCCCACGCGGGCTTCATTTCTGCATAGTGTTGGTTTTAGATCAATCTATCGGGCCCATCCTTCCGAGGTACTGGGCAGGAATATGTCTTTCGAGCAAATTCTCAATATAATCCATGGACATAGGCAGACCGTCCGTGCTCACCGTGGCTGTGCCGTGCAGAAGTGCCAGCTCATCAGAGTACATGCTGAGCGGATACAGGGCAAGATTCTCGCGGTCACCCGTATAATGGGTGACGATTGGCAGGAATCCCATCGCAGTCGGCTTCACCTTGCCCGACGCATCCTTCGTGACCTGTACATTCAGCATACCGCTGACCAGCTGATCCCTGACTTTCTGCGCGCTGAAGAAGTTGCCAAGTGAGTAGATGACAGGGCACTTCTGTCCGTCACTCTCGCGGGTCAGTGTCACAAGGTCCTGCAGCACATGCGAATGGTTTCCAAATACAATGTCAGCGCCCCAGTCGACGAGCTTCTGGGCTTCATTATAGACGTAATCATTCGTCACATCCGTATTCTCGTCTCCCCAGTGAGCGTGAACGACAACGACGTCCGCCTTCTCCTTAGCCTCCTCGATCATACTGCGAACGAGGTCCGGGTCGTTCATATAGACAACGATTGCGCTGTAATCGGACGGCAGCTCATCATTTGTCATCTCCACAAAACTGAGAAAAGCCACTTTGATCCCGTTTTTCTCAATGATCCGGAAATCAAAAAGATCATCGTAACCGTAATAAAATCCGGTGCACGGAATATTCTTTTCATCCCAGTATTCGCGCGTCACATAGGCTCCGTCGACACCCATGTCGAACATGTGATTATTTCCCATATTGGCGACATCAAAACCCGCATCGATCAGGGCGTCTCCCATCTCTGTCGGAGTGTTAAAATGCGGATAGCCGGACGCGGATCCGAGTGCTGTGGCAAGCGGTGTCTCCTGATTTACAGTCGCCAGATCCGCCGATGATACGAACGACTTGATGTTCTTATAGAACGGTCGGAAATCGTATCCGGAACCCGTGCTGGCAGTGAGGAACACCTGCTCGTGTGCGAGGTTGTCGCCGACACCCAGTATAGTGATACTGTTGTCATCTACAGCCTGCGCTCCGCCTTCCATGAATGATTCCGTTTTCTTCTGAAGCTCCGTCTGCACCACCGCAAGACTCGACTCATCGGCCAGAGTGCTCTCAGTCACCTCCGGTTTCGGAGCTTTGCCCTTATTTCGGATTCCTCTGGCAACGAAGAGAACAATCAGGAACAGCAACAGGCAGAAAAGTGCCTTGATGAGGATCGCCATGAGCGACGTATCCACAACGAGGTCCTTTAGAACATCCGCGTAAGTGCGCTTCTTTCTCTCTCTTGTCCGGACGCTCCCGCTGCGCTCTGTCCCGGTTCCGCGCTTCCTCGGTGTTCCATCTGCGCTCTCGGGTCTCCGCTTCCTCGGTGTTCCTTCCGCGCTCTCGGATCTCCGCTTCCTCGGAGTTCCTTCCGCGCTCTCGGATCTCCGCTTTCTCGGCGTTCCTTCAGTGCTCTCGGGTCTCCGCTTCCTCGGTGTTCCTTCCGCGC
>ODAI012087662.1_pt1 | contig 33473 bp, 31 predicted proteins | sample 1539321 | NCBI WGS metagenome assembly ODAI01 (sample SAMN02144231, study PRJEB22623) | gut metagenome | biome: sheep rumen | host: Ovis aries | place: New Zealand
GCTTCTTGTTCTTCTTTTTCACCTTGGAATAGGCGATTATCTCCACATTTCCCTCATAGTTCTTGGGAAGGGAAACGGAGTTCTTCTTCATGGTCTTGTACTTGCTCATTTTGCGGGTGCTGCTGTTATAGGTGTTTATGACATAGCAGTAGGCATTGTCCACCTTGTCCCATGTAACTACCGTGGAACCGGTGTTCTTGTAATAGTACCTGATACCGGTCACAGCAGGCAGTTCCTTGGAAGCCGCAAAGCTTACGGTGCTTACGGGGGAAAGGTCGGCAGGAGCCGAAACAAAGGCAGTTGCCACTGTCATGGACATAAGGGCTGCGGCGAATATCTTTGTGATCCTTTTCATGTCGTCATCTCCTCACAGGAAAAAACAATTATGTAAAAATATTATCCCTTAAATTGTATAACAAATTAACAGAATTGTCAATGTGATTACAAAAACTTTGATAATTTTTACGGTAGGATATAAAAACCCGGCAGGATAATTGTAAATATTCAACAAGATGAGATCGCCGAAGCAATAGATCCCCCTTTTCCGCAGGGAAAAGGGGGAGATATCATGCGTTATAGCTCTGACCGAGCTTAATGGCTCTGAGATTGTTTTCGATAAGCTGAGGCTTTGTGGGGGGGACGATCTTTTCAAAGGCAGACTTTACGTCCTTGTCGGATATGATGCCTGTCTTTGCAGTGATGAGCCCCAGAAGGATGATATTTGCTCCGCCTTTCAGACCCTGCTCCTCCGCAAGAGAGGTGGCAGGTATCTCATAGAGCTCTATGTCCTTTCTGTCGGTGCGGGAGTCAACAAGGGTGCTGTCGATGAACACCTTTGAACCGCTCTTTGCGTGGTCGATGAACTTCACGAAGGAGGGTTCGTTCATCACCATGAGTATATCCGGCTCATAGACCGTAGGAGAGCCGATGGGGTCATCCGAGAGGATAACGGAGCAGTTGCATGTGCCGCCCCTCATTTCCGGACCGTAGGAGGGGAGCCATGAGACTTCAAGACCTGCGGAAAGACCGCAGTATGCCAGTACCTTTCCCGCAAAAAGGATGCCCTGTCCGCCGAAGCCCGCCAGAAGTATCTCGCTCGTCATTACGCTTCCTCCTTTACATCGGCAGTGATATCCTTATAAACGCCAAGAGGGTAGTAGGGGATCATTTCGGTCCTTACTCTCTCGTTTGCCTCGATGGGTGTCATGCCCCAGTTGGTGGGACAGGCAGAAAGTATCTCCACGATGGAGAATCCCAGACCCGCCTTCTGGATCTCAAATGCCTTGCGTATAGCCTTCTTTGCATCACGCACGTTCTTGGGGCTGTCCACGGAAACACGCTGTGCAAATGCAGTGCCGGTGAGGGTGGACACCATTTCGCACACTCTTACGGGGTAGCCTGCCACCTTCGGGTCTCTTCCGTAGGGGGTAGTCTGTGTCACCTGTCCGGGAAGGGTGGTAGGAGCCATCTGACCGCCTGTCATGCCGTATATGGTGTTGTTGATGAATATGACGGTTATGTTTTCTCCTCTTGTAGCGCTGTGGACGGTCTCTGCCGTACCTATGGCAGCCAGGTCTCCGTCTCCCTGGTAGGTGAATACGAACCTGTCGGGGAGAGAGCGCTTCACGCCTGTTGCAACGGCAGGGGCACGGCCGTGTGCCGCCTCTATCATGTCACAGGCGAAATAGTCATAGCTCATAACGGCGCAGCCTACGGGACATACGCCCACGGTCTGACCTTCTATGCCCATCTCGTCGATGACCTCTGCTACCAGTCTGTGTACCAGACCGTGAGAGCAGCCGGGACAGAAATGTGTGGTCACATCACAAAGTGAATGGGGTCTTTCGTAAACCATTTTCTTTTATCGCTCCTTAATCCGGATCATATATCGTTTCTTGCCACATCCTCATAGGTCTCTCTGCGGACTATGAGACGGGTCTTCTTATCCTTTACCATTACCACCGGTGCATTGGGCACTCTGTTGTAGTGAGATGCCATGGAGTAGCAGTAGGCTCCCGTGGACAGCACCGCAACGATATCCTTTTCCTCTGCGTGCTGAAGGGGCATATTCTCGCCTATAAGGTCTCCCGATTCACAGGTGCGCCCCGCAAGGGTGATGATCTCATCCTTGGGCTCGTTTGCCTTGTTTGCCACTGTTACGGTGTATTCGGACTTGTACAGCGCATAGCGGGGATTGTCGGGCATACCGCCGTCAATGCCTATATATGTGCGTACATCCGGTATGGTCTTTCTTGATCCTACGGTGTAGAGAGTAAGTCCCGCAGGTGCTGCGACGGAACGCCCCGGCTCTATCATCATAAAGGGGACTTCAAGATCCTTTGCCCTGCAGCACTCCTTCACCCTTGCTGAAACTCTCTTCATATAGTCGCCGTAGGGAACGGGGATGTCCTTTTCGGTATACTTTATGCCGAAACCGCCGCCCAAGGAAAGATCCTTTATGGTGATGCCCTCGTCACGCAGCCTGCCTATGAAATCTATCATGACCTCCGCTGCCTTTTCAAAGGGGGAGATATCGTGTATCTGGGAGCCTATGTGACAGTGTACGCCGGAAAGCTCTATCCCGGGAAGTGCAGCGCACTCCTTTGCAGCGGTGAGCGCCTCTCCGGTTTCTATGGCAAAGCCGAATTTGCTGTCTATCTGTCCTGTCATCACGGCTTCAAAGGTGTGAGCCTCCACACCGGGCTTGAGCCTCAGTACGACCCTTGCGGTCTTTCCCATGCCCACAGCGATGGAGGAAATGCGCCTCAGCTCCTCTATATTGTCGCAGGTAATGCGCCCTACGCCGTTTTCAAGGGCGTAAACTATTTCCTCGTCCTTCTTGTTGTTGCTGGTGAAAACTATCCTCTCCGCAGGAAATCCCACCGAAAGAGCGGTGTATATCTCTCCGCCGGAAACTGTGTCAAGACCGATTCCCTCATCCTTCATTATCCTGCACATTTCCTTGCAGCAAAAGGCCTTTGTGGCGTAGCATACCATGCCGCCGCCGTAGTTTTCCTCTATGGAGGCTTTGAACTCCCTGCACGCCCTTCTCACCGTATCCTCGTCCATCACATAGACGGGGGTGCCGTATTCTGCGGCGATATCCACGGTATCGACACCGCCTATACAAAGGTGACCCTTGCTGTTCACGCTTAAATTATCCATGCCGATCATTCCTTTTTGTCATTATATATGATATCAGCTCATCTATCCATTCCGGAGCTTTCTCATTCCCAATGAGTCTTATCTGTCCGTTTCTGTACGCTGCGGATAAGACAAAGCCGTTTTCGTTATCGTAGAAATACGCTTCATTGCAGTAGGGGAGTATTCTCAGTATATCCTCATACCTTTTTGCGAATCTGCGCCTTACATCCTCGGAGGGGATGCTGTGCCTGCCTATGATAGTATAAGCTTTCATGGTCTTATGTACGGGAAACTTCCTCGATTATATCTCTCAGCCTTTCTGCGCCCTCTCCCGTTTCTGCGGAAAAGCACACATGGGTGATGTCGTCAAAACATTCTATCTCCCGGGAGAATGCTGCCATGCGAGCCTCCCGCTCGGTCTTTTTCAGCTTGTCCGCCTTTGTGAACACTATGATGAACGGTATCTCCGAGTCTATGAGGAAATCTATCATCATGTTATCATCGGCAGTGGGCGGGTGCCGCATATCTATCAGCTGTATCAGCAGCCGCAGATCCCTGTCGTCCTTCAGATAGCCTTCAATCAGCCCTGCCCAGCGTTCCTTTTCACTTTTTGAGCGTTTGGCGTAGCCATAGCCCGGAAGATCCACAAGGAAAATGTTTTCAAGGGTGTAGAAGTTTATGGTGGTAGTCTTTCCGGGAACAGCCGATACCCTTGCAAGGCTCTTTCTGTTGAGCAGCTTGTTGATAAGGGAGGATTTTCCCACATTCGACCTTCCGGAAAAAGCTATCTCGGCTCTGTCCGACGGAGGTATCTGCCTGAATTCTCCGAAGCTCTTGTAAAATTCCGCCTTGTTGTAGTTCATCTGCTCAGAACCCCACCTTCACGCTTTCCCTCTTGTTTTCGGAGGGGTGCTTTGTCAGTGCGGTCTCCAGCACATCGGTCATCTTTTCAGCATAAACGAAGTTCAGGCTCTTTTTTATCTCCTCATCCACTTCGTCCAGATCGGCAGCGTTCCCCTTGGGGATGATGACGGTCTTCATGCCCTCCTTGTAGGCTGCCATGGTCTTTTCACGCAGCCCGCCGATGGGAAGCACCTTTCCGTGAAGAGTTATCTCTCCCGTCATTGCCACATCGCTGTGAACGGGGATGCCCGTCAGTGCGGATACAAGGGCAGTGGTCATGGTCACACCTGCGGAAGGACCGTCCTTCGGGGTGGCACCCTCCGGTGCATGGATATGTATATCCTTATCCATGTAGAAGGTACTGTCTATGCCGTATTCATCCGCAATGGAGCGCACGAAGCTCACGGCAAGGCGGGAGCTTTCCTGCATCACTTCGCCCAGAGAGCCTGTTGCCTGCACGCTTCCCCTTCCGTCGTTTACGAGCACCTCAAGAGGCATTATAACGCCGCCTGCGGAGGTCCATGCAAGACCGTTCACTATACCGACGCTGTCCGTCTTTGTGGCAGCGGTATCGTAGTATTTTCTGTGACCCAGGTACTTTTCCAGATCGGAGGGAGTTATCTTTACCTTTTTGGTGCCCTCGTTCTCCGCATTTTCGCCCTGTCCTTCCTCAACTATCACCTTTGCCGCCTTCCTGCAAAGGGATGCTATGACCCTTTCCAGTTCACGGACTCCCGCCTCTCTCGTGTAGCCGTCGATAACGGCATAAAGGGCAGGGTCGGTGATCTTCAGCATGGAGCGCTTCATACCGTGGGCTTCAAGCTGCTTCGGTATAAGATGATCGTGGGCTATATGGAACTTTTCCTCACGGGTGTAGCTTGAAAGCTCTATTACCTCCATTCGGTCAAGGAGGGGAGGATCTATGGGGGAAAGGTCATTGGCAGTGGTGATGAACATTACCTTTGAAAGATCAAAGGGGATGTCAAGATAGTGATCCCTGAAATTAACGTTCTGTTCGCTGTCAAGCACTTCAAGGAGGGCGGAGGAGGGGTCTCCCCTGTAATCCCTTGATATCTTGTCTATCTCATCCAGAAGTATGAGGGGATTGGAGCTTTTTGCCTCTGTCAGGGCGCTTATGATGCGTCCGGGCATTGAACCGATGTAGGTCTTTCTGTGACCTCTTATGTCGGATTCATCCCTTACGCCGCCCAGAGCGATGCGCACATATTTTCTTCCCAGTGACTTTGCAATGGACTTGGCAACAGAGGTCTTTCCCACTCCCGGAGGACCGTAAAGACAGATTATCTGTCCCTTGGACTCGGGTGCAAGCTGCCGCACGGCAATAGTCTCCAGTATGCGCTCCTTCACCTTTTCAAGACCGTAGTGATCCTTGTCAAGCTGCTTTTTCACACGGACTATATCCGCCTTTTCCTTGGTGGTGACATTCCACGGAAGATCCAGTACGGTGTCCAGATAGGTCTTTATCACCGCAGTTTCCGGAGAGGAGGAGGACATGGAATACAGCCTGTCTGCCTCTCTGAGGAGCTTTTCCTCGCTTTCCGGTGATAGCTTCAGTTCCATTATCCTGCTGCGGTAATCATCCGCATCGGCTGCATTGCTCTCGCTTTCGCCCAGCTCGTTTTCAAGCGCCTTTATCTGCTCACGCAGTATGAACTCCTTCTGGGATCTGTCCATCTGCACACGGAACTTGTCCTGGAGCTCGTTCTGGAAGCTGAGTATCTTTACCTCCTCATCCAGTACCTCTATAAGTGAGGTGAGCTTGTTCCTTATACCGTTGGCTTCGAGCAGGTACTGCTTCTTGTCTCCGCTTATGGGCAGTGATACGGCTATATTGTCAAAGACCCTGTCCGGGTCGGTGGCGTTCATGACTATCTTCACATAGTCCGGAGGCATTTTCGGCATATGCTCGGCAAATTTGGAAAAAAGTGACTTTACCTCTCTGAGGAGGGCTTCCGTCTCCTCGGCGGAGATCCTGTCCTTTCTTTCGTTTATCCGCTTTACCGTGACTTCAGGATAAGGTGTGCCGTTGGAGTCCTTCACCTCCGTGGGACCTGCGGCTATCTTCGCCTTGTACAGTCCTTCAAGGACGGCTCTTGCCGTTCCCCCCTGTACCCTCAGGAACTGGGAAACATTTGCGACCACACCTATAAGGCTTACCCTGCCGTCATCACCGTTTTCATCCTCTTCAACGGCAGTGACGAATATCCTGCTGTCGGAATTGACGGCAGTATAAAGGGCGGCTACCGCATCCTGCCTTGATATCTCAAGATGCATGGTAACGCCGGGAAAGAGGGCGGCTCCCATAAGACCCAGCATCGGGTACCGCAGGGCTTTTACCCTTACGGGCTTTACCGTTTTGGTCTCATCCATTTGACTTAACTCCTATATCTGTGTATCATCTGTTATTCAGGCATTCCTGCAGCTGCAGTATTCGCACTCCGCAAATTTTCCCGTGAAGCTGCGGGGCAGGTACTTTTCCTTTTGGGTTATGCACTTGGGGTTCCTGCACTGCATATCCGTTGTTTCGCCCTTCAGAAGAGCATTGGGCTTCATAGGGTCATTGAGCACCGTGAGTATGAGTGCCATTCTTGCAAAGACCCCGTAATGAGCCTGCTTGAAGTACATGGCTCTCGGATCTTCATCTACATCCATGGTTATCTCGTCTACTCTCGGCAGGGGGTGCATAACTATAAGATCCTTTTTGCCCTTTGCCAGCTTTGCGGGATCCAGTGTGTAGACATCTTTCAGTCTAAGGTATTCTTCCTCACTTGAAAAGCGCTCCTTCTGCACTCTGGTCATATACAGCATATCAAGGGAGCCTATCGCATTTTCAAGGGAACTTTCTTCTGTGTAGCTGCAATGGGCTGCGTCCAGCATATCCTTTATGTAATCGGGCATTCCAAGCTCCGGAGCGGATATGAGGACAAAGTGTATGCCCTTGAACCCGCAGAGAGCCTTACACATGGAATGTACCGTGCGCCCGTTGAGAAGGTCGCCGCAGAGACCGATGGTAAGGTCTTCGAGCCTGCCCTTTTCCCTGTAAAGGGTCAGCATATCGAGAAGTGTCTGGGAGGGGTGGAGATGGGAACCGTCACCTGCGTTTATTATGGGACAGTCCGCCGTAAGAGCTGCTGCCTTTGCCGCACCCTCCTCCGGGTGACGCATCACAAGTATATCGGAATATGAAGAAACTATCTTGGTGGTGTCTTTAAGGTTCTCGCCCTTTGCCACGGATGAGGTGGCAGGGTTGTCAAAGCCGATTATGGTGCCTCCCAGTTTCAGCATTGCAGTCTGGAAGGACATCTGTGTTCTTGTGGAGGGTTCGTAGAATAAGGTGGCCATTATCTTGCCCTGTGCTGCGTGAGCGTATTTGTCCGGGTCGTCATATATATCGGAGGCGAGCTTTACAAGGCTCAGCCACCACTCGGTGCCGTAGTCAGTCAGGTCTATAACATTGGTGTATTTGGATGTGAACATAATAAACCCTCCGTCACAGGTGTTCATAATAAGAAACAGTTGTATCGGCGTGCCGTGAGCTATACCGGCACATCAAACAATTTTAACATACTGCAAAGCAAAAATCAAGTATTTTTTATGAACGGGGCCGGTATGGGCGGTGTGAGCGCAGCCGCCATGGACAGAGCATTTTAGAGAGGGCGCTTTACTGTCCGGCATTTTAAGGTGCAGCCCGCCTGTTACTTCGGCGCCGCAGCTGTTCATCTGATTATATCATACAGCGATAATGATTTCAATACATATATAATAAACGGCGGCGGACTTTCATCCGCCGCCGTCATAAAAGCTGTTATCAGGTATCTACCTTGTCAACATCATCGGGATCCATGTGGTAAACCTCATATACCGTGATGACGAGAGAGCCTTCTATGCGAGCCTCTTCTACTGTTTCACCGTTTTCGTTGGTGGTGGTAGTGGTTTCTCCGGAGCCTGCAAAATCAGCCTCACAGGTGTCAAGATAAATATTCTTGTCGCTGTCTCTTATGGTGTTTATAACATTGTAGACAGTTTCCCAGTCCTCGGGAGCGCAGTTGTAACCGATGGTCACTACGGTACCGCCGACTGTGGTGGTGGGAGCCTCTGCGGGATAGTTGCTCTCATGCATCCAGTATTCTTCGTCACCCATCTGGTGAGCGATGTCGGCGTTGAACTTCATGTCGTAGTTTGCATTGGTCTCATACTGAGTGTATTCGCCCAGTGCGGTAGCCGTGGAGTCTGTGATCTCTACGGAGGTGATATTCATTTCGGGGTTCTCGGAAAGAAGAAGATCCTTTACCCAGATGGATATCTTGTGAGCTTCATTGAACTCACGCTCGTTGAGGAAGGTCTGCTGTACTTTATCTACCTCGTCAACATCGTTCTTGAGCTGCTCTTTAAGGCCGGGGAGAGTAGCTATCTTGTCTTCAAGCTGCTGCTTTTCCTGCTCCTTGGCTGCAAGTCTTGCCTGTGCAGCCTGCATATCCTCATACTTTGGCTTGATGAGAAGGAGACCGCCTGCGATGAACACCGCTACTACTATAAGGATAAGGAATATGATCTTATCTCTTCTGCTAAGCTTCATGCTCATTTACTGTGCCACCTCCTCAGTGTTCTCTGCCTCTTCTTCGGTCTCTGCCTCGGGTTCCTCGACCTCATTGGCGGCATATGCCATAGTCATTTCCCACTTGAACTCATCCGTAGCGGGCTGAGTGATGCCGTCTGCTACTTCTGTTTCCTCACCCTCTTCAACGGTATAGCCGGTGTAGGTGATGTTCTTGTACTTGTTGAGATCGTAGATAGCCGCAACGATGTTATCTACCTCGTTGTAATCCTCGCCGACCTCGGAAGCAAGTGTAAGTGAAACGCTGCCGTCAGAGAAAGAGTAGGTCTCTATGCGGGCATTCTCGGAAACGCTGAGGATAGTCTCTATGAGCTCTTCTATATCCTCTCTCTGGAGCTTGGGCTTTGTCTCGTAGTTTCTCTGTGCCTGATCCAGATCGGACTTGAAGCCTGCCACCTTGGCGATCTTTGCCTCTGTTGCATCCACCTCGGCGCTTGCCTCTACCTGTTCGGGGGCATTCATCCACTCATCTATCTCGGCGCACTTCTTGTCGTCGCTGTTGATGGCGTTGTTGAAGCCCAGCCAAACCGCACCTACAACTGCGCAGGAGAGAAGGAGAGTGAAGCCCACGGATGCGAAGAATCCGGAACCTGCGTCTGTCTTGCCCTGTGTGGCATCTGTTTCCAGGAGGTTGATACGGTCTGTGTTCTTGTCGGAACGGAACATGGCGCCTATGGCGTTTGCATAGGACTGGAACTCTATGTTCTCGTAGCCGGCAATGTTGTTGGGAACACCGAGAAGGGAGGTGGTTATATCCTGGCCTTCAAGGGAGTTGGTGAGTCTGATATACTCGGAAGTGTCACCGTAGAAGGTAACGTTCTGGATGGGGTTCTGAGGGCTCTTGGAGCGGTGGAACTGGATCATTCTGACGATGTTCTCGTTTACCGCCTCGAAGATATAGTCCTCGGAGTTGTCGTAGTCCGCAGGATCTATGGACGCAAATCGTGCGAAGGAGAGCTGACCGTTCTCATAGAGGTTGATAGACACGAAAGTGGGGTCTATCTGAACGGCGAGCATAGGCATCTTGGCAAGGTTCTTCCTGTCGGAAAGGATTATCCTTGAAATGGAGTTACAGGTGACTGTTACGGATCTCAGGGAGATGGACAGCATCTGGAAAACTTTTCTGAACGCATCGACCACGTCGAAGGGGCAGGCGGTCGCAAGGATCTTCAGAGCCGCATTGCCCTCCTGCTCGGTCTCACCGGCTACGGAGTAGGCAACGGAGTAATCCGTACCTGTGCCCATGGTGTGCTGCATCTGGTTGGTGACCATCGTAAGCAGCTGGGTGTTGGTCTTTGCCTTGGGGATGGCAAGTTCCTTGAACATTACAAGGTTGGAGGAAAGGGTAACTACCGCTTCCTTGTCATCCATTCTTCTTGATTTGAGCTCATCGTTTATAATGGTCGCTACCTTGGGGATATCCTTGATATGACCGTTAATGATAATACCTTCCTGAATGTCAATGGTGGTGGCGGAGGAAACTCTTACCTTGCCTCTCTGCTCCGTACCTTTGACTATTCGGATATGTCTATCAGTAATATCAAACGAAAGCATTCTCTTCACCTCTCAAAAAATTTGGTTTAAGCTAAAGGGATCACGCCCTGTATCTTACTTTTGACTGTCTGTCTCTGCTTATGCGATGTTGCCCATGGAGTTGTAGATCGCAGGAAGTATACCGGCGATAACGCCACCTATGCAGACACCCATGAAGATGATCATGACAGGCTCGATAAGTCCTACAAGTCGTGTGATAGCTTCGTCGGATTCTTCCTGATAGAAAGCCGCAGACTTTGTAAGGATGGTATCAAGTGCACCGGATTCCTCACCGACAAGGATGATGGAAACGAACATGGACTCGAAGATACCTGTTCTCTGTATGGAGGAGGAAAGGGATTCGCCCTGCTTTACCTCGTCGATGACTGTTTCAAACTTCTTGGAAACATAGAGATTGTTGAGTATGGCGGAGGACTTTTCAAGGCATTCCACCATAGCGATACCCGATGAATAAAGAGATGCGAGGGTAGAGCCGAAGCGGGCGGTGTAAACCTTTACAACCAGGGGACCTACGGGCTTTATCTTTATGATCGCCTGGTCGAATTTATACCGTATGTCGGGCACCTTCAGGGCATATTTGATACCGAATACCAGACCCACAATGATGATGATTATCAGCCACCAGTAAGCCTTGATGCCGTCGGAGAACTTGAAGAGGAAGCCTGTAAGGCCGTGCATATCCTCTTCTGTGAGAAGATCCTTGAATGTAGGCATGATGAATGTGAACATGATGATAACGATGGCAACGCAGAGCACCGACAGGATGATAGGATACACCATGGCGGACTTTACCTTGTTGGTCAGCTTTGCATCGTTGTCGTACTGGTTCTCCATCTTGACCATTACCATGTCAAGATTACCGGATGCCTCGCCGGCTTCGATCATGGAGATGAAGAAGTTGGGGAATGCACCGTCCTGCGCCTTGCACGCCTCCGAGAAGGATACACCCTTCTGAACGTCCTCGTAGATCTCTCTGTAGATCTGCTTGTTTGCTTCCTTTTCCTGCTCCTTCTGCATGATGTCGAGCGTCTTTACCAGCGAAAGACCCGAGGTCATCATGGCAGACATCTGGCGGCAGTCGATAGCAAGCTCCTTGGTAGTGAACTTATGCAGGCTTTTCTTATCATTGCCCTTGGCTTCACGGTAATCCGAACAGAAAAGACCTTTTTCGTGGATCTTGTCGAGAAAATCGTTGACATCCTCGGCAGTCATACGCTGATTCTTGACTGTATTACCCTGAACATCCGTGGCAGTGTAGATATAAGTCTTCAATACTGACACCTCCGAATACCTTTCTATATAGTATTGTTGCGGCTTTTCTCATCGCCGCCATCCTGGGCATACAGCAAAGAATACCCATTTCTTAGATTATAGCATTTTTGACTATGATTTACAATATGTGATTTTCACCAAATTGTCACCATATATTATGTCTTTTTTAACAATTGACAAATTGAACTTTTTGTGCATACAAGATGAAGCATAAAGGAGCACCGCACGGAAAGGCTCTTTCGGGGCAATGCCGCTGAGGTGCCATTATTTTACTTTTTATCCATATTCAAATCAAGCGAAATTCATTTTTATGTGTTAAACTTCAAGGTGTATGCGTAAAGAATAACGAGAGTGATGTCCGCAGGTGCGGGCAGCCGCATTGGATGCGGTGCGAACATACCGATGACTTCTCATGTCAAGATGTGTGCTCGGAAAGGAAAACAGAATATCATGGATGTATTTGACGTCATAAATATGTGCGGCGGTCTGGCGCTCTTCCTCTACGGGATGATCCTCCTCAGCGAAAAACTGGAGAAGATCGCAGGCGGCCGTCTCGAAAGGATCTTTGAAAAGCTGACCTCAAACCGTTTCAAGGGCTTTTTCCTCGGTATGCTGGTGACAGCTCTTGTACAGTCCTCCACTGCCACTACCGTTATGCTGGTCGGCTTCGTGAACTCCGGCCTTATGCGCCTGTCCCAGGCCATCTCCGTTATCATGGGCGCAAACGTGGGTACCACAGTCACCACATGGATACTGGCTCTGTCGGGGCTGGAGGGCGACAACATCTTCATAAAGCTTTTCAACCCCATGGTATTTTCGCCTATCCTGGCTCTCATAGGCATTATCATGAGGATGATGTCCAAGAACGACAGGAAAAGGGATATAGGCGGCATCTTCATAGGCTTTGCCATACTGATGACGGGTATGTCCATCATGACATCCTCCGTGGCGCCTCTGAAGGATTCCCCCAAGTTCATAAGCCTCCTCACCATATTCAAGAACCCTGTTCTGGGTCTTGTGGTGGGAGCCGTCATCACCGCCATACTCCATTCATCGGCTGCATCCGTCGGTATGCTCCAGGCGCTTTCCGCCTCCACCAAGTCCTTCACCTTCGGCATGGCTATCCCCATAATACTGGGTCAGAACATAGGCACCTGTGTCACGGCTCTTGTATCCTCCGTGGGAGCCAACAAGAATGCCAAGCGTGTTGCGGTCACTCACCTCTACTTCAATATCATAGGCTCTGTTGCGGTGCTCATCATCTACCTTATAGCGGATGCCTTCATAGATTGCCCTTTCAAGGATGCCACTGTCACCGGTTTTTCGGTGGCGATAGTCCACACTATCTTCAATGTGTTCACCACGGCTCTTCTCCTGCCCTTCACCGAGGTGCTTGAAAAGCTCGCCTACCTTACCATCAAGAACGATCCCGACAACGAGGCTGAGGTCCCCGTTGTGCTGGATGAACGCTTTCTTGCCACTCCCGGTATGGCGATTGAGCAGTGCCGCAATGTCACCAACAGGATGGCATCCATTTCCAAGAATACCATTTCCCTTTCCATAGACCTTATCAAGGATTATGACGAGGACAAGGCTCAGATGGTCATTACCGATGAGGATCTTGTGGACAGGTACGAGGATCTGCTGGGCACTTATCTTGTAAAGCTCTCCTCCCGCAGCCTTACCCCGCAGGACAACAAGAGCGTTTCCTCCATCCTCCACGCCATAGGCGACTTCGAGCGTATCTCCGACCATGCGGTGAACCTGCTGGATTCCGCAAAGGAGCTTTCCGAAAAGGGCATAGAGTTCTCCGGCAGCGCAAAGAGAGAGCTTGATGTGCTTTTCAGAGCCCTTGAGGATATACTGAAGATAACCGTTCGTGCCTTTACATCCAACGACGTAGATGAAGCACGGAAGGTGGAGCCTCTTGAAGAAGTGGTGGACAACCTCTGCGGTGAGATGAAGAACCGCCATATACTCAGGCTCCAGGAGGGTCAGTGCACCATAGAGCACGGCTTCGTGTTCTCCGATATACTCACGAATGTGGAGAGAGTTTCCGACCACTGTTCCAATGTGGCTGTAAACATCATCCAGATAAGCGACGGCTCCTTTGAACACCACGAATATCTGCAGAACCTCAAGAAGGATGACAACGAAGAGTTCATGCGCCAGGTGGATGAATACTCTCTCAGGTATCTTCTTCCCCAGAACGAGGCCTGAAAAGGCAAATAACCGAAGAATCGACCGTTGGATATGAAAAACAAGATCACTGTTAATTTAAAAGGCTATATGTGCGGCTACAGCAAGCTGGCACGTTCTACCGTAAAGGGCGGTATGTTCTATCTCATAGATACTGCCACCGGCTTTCCGGTCTATTCCGGGCTTTTGGAAGAGCCCGTTTACGACAAGGATTCCGGGGATATGGTGCGCATCGCCGATTTTTCGGATTTCAACAAGACCGGAAAGTATTTTATAAAGGTGGGTTTCAGGCGCTCCCTTGATTTTGAGATATCCCTGAACCCCTATGACAGCCTTTTTGTAAGCTCTCTTTCCGCCATACACACCAACCGCTGCGGCTATCAGCCCACTGCATACACTATTTTATATCAGAAACATTTCAGGCATCAGCCGTGCCACAGGGTGAGGCTGGAGCTCAACGGTGTCATGACCGACGTTTCCGGCGGGTGGCACTGCGGGGGAGGATATGACAGGGATACCTGCGCCGTCATTCTGACCCTTGCAAACCTGCTCTACTCCATGAAGCTGTTCCCCAAGAGCTTTACGGGGGAGAACAGAGCGGCTGTGGCTGCCGAATGCAGGTGGGGCCTCAAATACATACTGAAGCTCCAGAACACTTCCGACGGCAGCGTGTGCGACGGTATTTTTTCCGAGAAGAAGCCCTCTGCCTTTTCACAGCCTCCCGAGGAGGACGGCGAGTCTTATGCGCCGGCAGGCTGCTCCTGTGTGACGGCGCTGCGCTTTGCAGCCGTGTGCGCACTGGCTGCCGTGCTGTTCAGAGCCGACCAGAACTTTGCCAAAAGACTGGCGGGAGCCGCAAACCTTGCATGGCTCTATGTGTGCTCCACGGAGGAGTACGCATCCTATCGCAGCAGACTGGGGGGGACCTCCGATGACGGAACGCCCGGACCCCTTGAATCCGACTTTATGTGGTGTGTCTGCGAGATGTACAATATGACAGGCATTTCGGATTTCCTTGATGTGATAGTCTCCAAATACGCCTATTCCGGCTTTACGGGCTTCGGGGATCCCATGACGGGCTCCTATGCTGCCCTTGCCTATATACTCTCCTCACGCCGCAAGGAGCTTTTTGTGGATACATTTATCCGCCGCAGGCTCACAGAATACGCAAACAGGCTTTGCCTTGCCTGCAGTGCCAATCCCTACGGAGTCCCCTGTGAAGCTACCGGCGGCTACGCCTTCGGCACGGCATACAGGGTGGCAGGCTCTGCCCAGAGCCTTATACTTGCCTATCTTATCTCCGGGGATGACCGCTATCTGAAGGATGTGCTGGGCTGCACATCATACCTTTTCGGCTCAAATCCCTGTGCAAGGGCTTTTGTGACGGGAAATGAGAGGGGCTTCGTGCACTCACCCCACCACAGGCTCTCAGCCTTTCTCCAGTCCGACGAATGTGTTGAAGGCATGGCAGTGAGCGGGCCGGACTCCGAAAGCACGGATGTCTACACGAGCTGGGTTCTGAACCACGATTACCCGCCTGCCCTGTGCTATGCGGACGACCTTTTCAGCGAGGCTACGAACGAGCCCGCTGTGCCGTTCACGGCATCACTCATCTTTATATGGGCATTTTTCCGTGATGTGGGTCAGAGTGCCCTGCGGCGCTCCACCAGTCCGTTTACTCTTTACTGGAAGAATCTTGAGGAAAGGGCTCAGGAGGAAAGGGAAAATACCCCGTCGAACCAGCTTTAAAGCGGTCCATTCGGCTTCGGATATTGTCTCTTGGACAATATCAACAAAAATTCGCCTTCAAATTTTATATGAAATTTGCTGTAACTCTTGACAAATTCAAAAATTCGTTATATAATAAATGAGTTACATCTATCTGTAGCCTTTCTTTTTGAAAGGTGGCCGGCTCGGTCGGCACTCAGCTTCGGAAGCTGAGCATTCTCCTGCCTCGGTCGATGAAGGATCTGCGGTACAAGGGTGCGTGGATGCACCGGTGCATATCCGTCAGAGAGTTTCGTTGAGACAGGCAGCAAAGGGAGGGAATTTGAATGGCAGAAGTCAGAGTCAGAAGCAACGAGAACCTGGATGCAGCTCTCAAGCGTTTCAAGAGAGACTGTGCAAGAGATGGCGTCATTGCTGAGGTCCGTAAGAGAGAGCATTATGAAAAGCCCTCTGTAAAGCGCAAGAAGAAGTCTGAGGCGGCTCGTAAGCGCAAGTATTGATAGTCTGCTGCTGTGCGGCTGTCAGCCGGTGCAGCGAGGATCAGGCGCAAAGACCGATTCCGGCCGGAGCTGTAATTCCGGCCGGTTTTACTTTTTGATAGACACTATGTGAATGTTTTTTAAGGATAGTATATGAAAACATACCATATTTATATAGTACGCCACGGGCTCACTCTTGCAAACGAGGAGGGCATCTACATAGGACGCACGGATCTGCCCCTTTCGGAAGGCGGCAAGGAGGAGCTTCGTGATCTTATGTCAAAGTACGAATATCCCTCTGTCAGCAAGGTCTATACAAGCCCGCTGGAAAGGGCTGTACAGACTGCTGAGATCCTCTTTGAGGACAGGGAGATGGTGGAGCTGGACGACCTGAGGGAAATGGATTTCGGTGTCTTTGAGGGCTGTAAGGCGGAGGAGCTGGCAAAGCTGGACAGCTACAAGGCATGGCTCAGGGGCGGACTTGACAACCCGCCTCCCAACGGCGAATCCCTCAGAAACATGATGGTACGCTGCTTTACATCCCTTGATACTGTGATCCGTGACATGATGGATGAGGGGATAACCCATTCCGCCGTAGTCACCCATTCGGGCATAGTCTGCAACATGATGTCCTGCTTCGGGCTGCCCAAAATGCCTGCCATGAGCTTTATGTGCCCGCCGGGATTCGGCTATGAGGTGGGAGTTACCGCCCAGATGTGGCAGCAGGGCTATTGCTTTGAGATACTCAGGCGTATACCGGACTGGTCGGCTGTGGGCAGCGGCAATTCGGGAGAGCTGCTGTACGAGACCGACGAGGAGCTCTGATATGGTCCCTCAGAAAAGCGTACATTCCGATGTGCTTGCCACCGTAAAGAACTGCTGGCCGGAGTTCTCTCTCATATCCGCTCTTTCTTCCGGAATGGTGTGCTTCGGTATGGCCCTGATAGGTACTGCCTACTTTGCCTCCGGTATGCACAGGTTCAGGGAGCAGGGCGGCAGCATCACCCCCTTTGTGCTTATGGTGGGGGCTGCGGTGCTGGTGTATATCCTCTACCTTGCCACTGCACCCTATTATTACGGCATAAGGTGGTTCTACACAAGGGCGGCGGAGGGTACGACCATGCCCATGTCATCCCTCTTTGCATGCTATTCCTCCCGTGATATGATCCTCAGGTGCATAAGGATGAAGATCCTTTCGGATATAGCGGGGCTTATCCGCCTGATACCCGGTGCAGCCGTCTGCGTGGGCTCTCTGTGGCTCTCACGCTTTTTCACCACCGGCTCCGGGGCGGACAGGGCGTATATCTTCTTTGTAACGGTGGTAATAATAGCGGGTCTGCTTATTACACAGATATTGAGGGCTGATGTTATATTCGCTCCCTACATTTTTGTGACGGATATGAGCGCCGACCCTTTTGCGGTGCTGAAAAAAAGCAGGGAAGAGGCAAAAAGGAAGCGCAGGGAGCTCATAGCCTCCGTGCTGTCGGTCTTTCCTCTGGTGCTGCTGGTGCCCTTTGTCTTCCCGATGATCTTTCTTGTCCCTTATGTGGATCTCTTTTATGCGGTGTTGTTCAAAAGGGAGGAGGCTCCCGATGAAGAACCCTCATGATATTTTATACGGAATAGGTGTCCTTTTATGAAAAAAGTCCCTTTGGGCGTGACCATAGGTCTTATGGCAGTTACGGCAGGGGGCGCTTTTCTCATCACCACAAGATATACCGTTGACAGGGTGAATGACAAGCTCTCTGCCCTCAATGAAAAGCAGCAGCTTTACAGCATCCTTTCGGAAGCGGATAATTTCGCAAGAGCATCCTACCTTAAGGATATAGACGAGGAAGCACTTGTAAAGTCCCTTATAAACGGCTATGCACAGGGTCTGGGGGACAAGGGCGCCATGTACCTTACCGCAGATGAGTACAAGGAGTATTCCGCTGTTCCCGAGGGAATGGTGGAGGGACTGGGCTTTGATTTTGAAAAGGACAAGAACGGCTACATAAAAGTGCGCTCCGTTGAGGCGGGCGGTGCCGCAGAGGAGGCGGGAATCACCGAAGGGGACATGATCGCCGCCGTGAACAATACGGATGTCATTGCCTTTGAAGGCGGCTACGATGAGGCAGTCTCCCTTCTCTCCTGCACTGCCGGCACAAGGGTCAGCCTGTATGTAAAGCGCACGGACGAATACGGCACCAATTTCATAGATTACGATGTGGTGGCAAAGCTCAGCGAGCATATAACAGTTACCCATACCCTTGCAGAGGATGTGGGCTTTATCCGTATAAAGGAGATAACCGCAAAGACGGAAAAGCAGCTTTCCGAAGCTATTGCAAACAGTGTGGCGGAGGGAGCGGAGAAGCTGGTCTTTGATGTGAGAGATCTTTCCTTTAACGATACCGAGACCTTAAGGCTCTGCCTCGATCACATCATAGGTGCGGAGGATACGGTCTTCACCGTGGATAAGGACGGCAACAGGGAGGTCATGATCTCCTGTACGGAAGCAGAGCAGATAAAAATGCCCATGGCTGTGCTGATAAACGAAAGGACAGAAGGCTGTGCAGAGCTTTTTGCAGCCGCCCTGAAGGATCTGGCGGGAGCAAAGCTGGTGGGTACTCCCACTGCGGGCAGCGGTACATACAGAAAGCCCTTTGTGTGCTCCGACGGCTCCGTGCTGCTCATCTCCACAGCTTATGTCTGCACCCCCGAAACGGGGATATTTGACGGAAAGGGTCTTACACCCGATGCGGAGGTCATATTCCCCTCCGACCTTGATATGAGCAAGATGCCCGACATAGATGCGCAGTTTTACGATACTCAGTTCATAAAGGCGATGGAAGTGCTGGAGAACAACTGATACTGATCTCTGACCGATGTATAGACAAGAAACAAGCCGCAAATGCTTGAATATAAGGGATCTGAGGCTTGGAGATCGTCTATACATCGAGGAAGAATCAGTATGATCGCAGGCGGTGAGCTATGAGCATATTTTCCGAAAAGATAAAAGGCTTTCTGGGGCTGTCCGGACCCTATTCGGAGGCAGCCTCCTACCTTGCGTCCCACGACTATAACGATGAATACATAGAGCTGCTGAGGGCTGCCAGAGAGAACGCAAAAGGGAAAAAGCGTGAGGAAGGCACCGCACTCATAGCCCAGGGACTGCTTTTCAAGGGCGAACTGAAAGCAGCCGCAGAGGAGTTTTCAGCCTGCGATCCCCGGAAGCTCCCCAAAAGCGTGGGGCACATCTTCGTGAACAACCGTATCCTCTGCCTTTTCCTGCTTGACAGGTTCAGGGAGGCAGACGAGGTATACAGGGAGTACAATTCCCTTGCTCTGGGTGAAAAGACTGTTGCCATGCGCCGTACTATCGGCATAAGGGAACACTGTGCCGGAAGGTACGAGAATGCGGTGGAGGTCTTTGTGAAGGCACTTTCCGCAGCCGACAGAAGGCACACCATGATGGTGGATCTGTGCCTTGTGCGCTCAATGCTCAGGCTCGATATGTACGAGCGTGCGGGGGAGATAGCCAAAAAGAACTTCTCTGCCTACTACGGAAAAGGGGAGCTGACAGCCCTTGTAAAAAAGGCGGAGATGAAGATACAGACGGGTGCAAGGAGCACCTTCAAAGGAAAAAAGAAGAAAAGGAAATAAGCCTTTGCGATGGAAAAGCTTACAAATATAGGATATGTCAGGGAGATAATGGAACGCCACGGCTTTTCTTTCTCCAAAAGACTTGGACAGAATTTTATAGTGAACCCGTCCGTGTGCCCCAGGATCGCTGAAATGGGCGGTGCCGGAAAGGGTATGGGCATCATAGAGATAGGGACGGGTGTGGGCGTGCTGACCGCAGAGCTTGCGGAAAGGGCTGAAAAGGTGGTGGCCATAGAGATCGACGAAAGGCTGCTGCCCGTCCTTGATGAGACCCTGTCTGACTTTGACAATATAAAGATCATAAATGCGGATGTAATGAAAACAGATCTGAAACAGGTCATAGAGGATAATTTCAGGGGGCTTGAAACGGCTGTCTGCGCAAACCTCCCCTATTACATCACATCTCCCATAATAATGAAGCTCCTCGAAGAAAGGCTGCCCGTAAAAAGCATAACGGTCATGGTGCAGAAGGAGGCGGCGCAGCGGCTCTGTGCAGCCCCCGGCACAAGGGAGTGCGGGGCGGTGAGCTTTGCGGTGCGTTATTACAGCGAGCCCAGGGTGCTTTTCGGTGTTTCAAGGGGCAGCTTTATGCCCTCTCCGGATGTGGATTCCTGTGTCATAAGGCTGGATATCCTGAAGGAACCGCCTGTAAAGGTGAAGGATGAGGGATTCTTTTTCCGGCTTGTGAGGGGTGCGTTCACCCAGCGCCGAAAGACTCTTTCAAATTCTCTCTCATCTGTTCTGGGCATACCCAAGGACAGGGTCAGGGAGGCGCTCTCGGAGGCGGGTATTTCCCCCACCGCACGCCCCGAAGCGGTGACCATGGAGCAGATGGCGATTATTTCCGATAGGCTGAAGGATACGATATGATAAACATTTTTTACGAGCACGTTGCAGAGGGCTGCGAACAGAGCGGCATCAAAATAGGCGAGGGTCTTGAAAAGGCTTATGAAATGGGCTATGAAGGCCTTGAAGTGGATCTGTGGAGGATAAGGGAAAGGCCGGCTGTAATGGGCTCGATCTTTGAGAGCGCAGGGCTTCGGGCAGACAGCGTATACCACAACTACGATCTCCCTCATCAGAGCGAGGCGGAGTACAGGGCAGATGCGGAGGAACATATAAAGTGCGCTGCGGAGGTGGGAGCGGATAAGGTGCTTATCGTTCCCGGCTTCATACATGAGGGAGAGGACCGCAGGCAGGTGCTTGAGGTGACTGCCGAAAGGCTCCGTGAGATAGCCTTTCTTGCGAGAAAGGCAGGCATCACCGCCACCATAGAGGATTATGACAACTATGCTTCGCCGGTGTGTGAGCTGAAGGACATAAAGTATATGCTCACCTGCGCTCCGGAGCTCATGTTCACCTTTGATACGGGGAATTTTGCCTATTGCCTTGAAAACGAGCTTTCTGCCTTTGAGGAGCTGAGGGAGAGGATAGTCCATATCCACCTGAAGGACAGGAGCTATTCTCCTCTTTCAAACAACGGGCTGAATCCCCTTGCGGATCTCTCGGGGAGAAATATGTATCCCTGCCCCGTGGGAGCGGGAGATATCAACATCCCTAAGATAATCACACGTCTCGAAAGCTACGGCTACAGCGGGAGTTTCAGTGTAGAGCACTTCGGGGCAGCAGCTCAGTTTGATTTTATGGAGAGCTCCATAGAATATATCAGGGAACACAAATACCGCTCATAGAGCATCGAAAGGAGAACGGAAATGGATACAAGGTCAAGGATGGAAGACATATTCAACAAGGTCTTGTCCGGAGAAATGACTGCTCACAGTATGTATGAGGCTCTTGATGAACTGGTGAACACGGCAGAGGAAGAGGATGACCTTGTGTGCATAGCCGAGGAATGTCTCATAGAGCTTGATATGTCCGGGAACAGGAAGACCTCCGCAAAGGAATGTGCGAAAATGGCTCTGGAGGAGCTTTCAAAGCTATGATAAGGGTCACGGTATGGAACGAATTCGTCCATGAAAGGGAGGAAGGCAGGCCGAAAGAGCTTTACCCCGATGGTATACACGGCTGTATAGCGGCGTTTCTTTCCAAGGAAAAGGATATGATTGTCAGGACTGCTGTCCTCGGCGAGGATATGGACGGACTTTCGGAGGAAGTGCTGGCAGAAACGGATGTTCTTGTCTGGTGGGGCCACTGCGCCCATGACAGGGTATCGGATGATACTGTGGAAAGGGTCATTCGTCACATAAACGGGGGCATGGGCTTTATAGCCCTTCATTCGGCTCACCACAGCAAGGTGTTCAGACGGCTTTGCGGCACCACCTGCAACCTTAGCTGGAAAAACGACGACAGAGAAGTGGTGAACTGCTGTGCTCCCTTCCACCCGATAGCAAAGGGAGTTCCCGCTTCCTTTGTCATAGAGCCCGAAGAAATGTATGCGGAGCCCTTTGATATCCCTGAGACTTCGGAGCTCATCTTCATAGGCTCCTTTGCCGACAGCAGTGTCATAAGGAGCGGCTTTACCCTCACACGGGGCGGTAAGATCTTTTATTTCCAGCCCGGTCACGAGGACTATCCCACTTACTATAACGAAAATGTCCGCAGGATAATAACAAATGCTGTGCGCTTCACCTGCCCTGTTTCGGGTAAGCACTGCGTGATCCCCGTTGTGAACAGGATCTGAGCGGGAAGGGGCGATAGGATGTACTATATCGGCGCCGACATAGGCGGAACGACCATAAAGCTCGTGGCAGCGGATGAAAACGGCAGAGAGCTTGGCTGCTCAAAGCAGGAGAACCGCCGTGACATCAGCGTTATAGAGAGCTTCATAAAGACCAACATTCCCGCCTCGGAAACGGAGGATATCACCCTCTGTGCCACAGGCATAGGCAGCGGGCTCGTAAGCTCTCTTGATACGGGGCGGCGGATAGTATACAACGAATTTGAGTGTATAGCCGCAGCTTCAAGGAAAATGACCGGGCTTGACAGGCTGATAGCGGTCAGCATGGGGACAGGAACGGCGTTTGTCATCGTGGATAATGACAGCTATGAGTATATAGGCGGCACAGGAGTAGGCGGCGGCACCTTTATGGGACTGTGCGAAAGGTTCACGGGCATATCCGACTATGAGGAGCTCAACATTCTGGCTCATAAGGGCGATACCCGCCGCATAGACCTTACGGTAGGGGATATATCAAACGGCACCACCGAGGGCATAGACCCGGATATCACCGCTTCCAATTTCGGAAAGCGCCCCCGTTCCGACAAGGGCTGCGACCTTGCGGCAGCATCCGCCACACTGATCTATGAGGCGGCAGGGGTCATGGCAGCCTTTGCCTGCCGCAGCACGGACATAAAAAATGTGGTCTTTGTGGGTTCCTTTGCAAGCTCCCTGTCGGCGGAACGGATACTCTCTGCTGTGGGGAAGATACACGGACTGAGATACATCATCCCCGAAAATGCGGTATATGCCGCTGCCATGGGGGCTGTTCTGCTGGGCAGGCGGGAAGGCCGTCAGCCCTGACCGGGTAATGATGCTGAGGAAACGCCTTTAGCTGAGCCTGTAAGACACATTCAGGTCACAAGCAGGGGATATTGTTTTTAACAATGCTTTCCCCGATACCATTCGATATGCTCGATATACTATCAGCATTACGGATAAGCATAAGAAGTCCCGAAGCAACGGCTTCGGGACTTCCTGCTTTATATACGGTACACGCAGTTTACCGGCTTTCCTCTACTGCTGTTTCTTCGGGGACGTATTGCGCATTCACTATTATCTTCGGCGTAGCTATGCTGCCGTTTCCTATGCACCACACCCTGTTGTAGGAGGAGATGACGATATCCACCGCCATTTTGTGCTCGCCCTCCTGCTTGTCAAAGTCGATAAGATCTATCTGGGCGGTGATATCCGCACTGGAGAGTTCTGCAAGCTGTGTCTCATCACCCACGAACACAAGTGAAAGGCCTGATGCGGTGGTGGAGAACTCGAAGTTTGCGGGCTTGTTTATGTACTGGATATTCCGTGCCTGCAGAGCGATGGGGCGGCGTGTGAGCCCCTCAGAGGAGCAGGTGACGGTGACCGTATCCGTCAGGGACAGATTCTCATATTCGGCGGGGAGGAAGTTTTCGGTGGAGAACTCGAATACGCTGCCCACATCCACCTCACGCATATTGATATTGCCGATGATAAGGCTCTCCATTTCCTTTACCTTGTCGTTGGGAGCGGCAATGTCTATTTCCTCGGCGGAGAATTTCAGCAGGGATCTGAAATAATCAAGATCCAGGTTTTCGGGAGCGTTGATGATATTAACATCAAGCGGGAGCGTCTGTCTCACAAATACGGGTATCTGTACCTGATAGGAGGAGCGGTCAAAGGTGATGACATTATCCTCGTTGGAGATGACCGCATTATCGTTGTAGAGTATTATCTCGTTGGACGTGAATTCGTGGGTGGAGGAGAGCACGCTGTTGATGTTCACATTCACCACTGCCCTCGTGATGGAGTTTATTATGTTCTGTGGTCCCGTGGCTGTTACGGTCTCCGGCACCACCACCGGGTCTCCTGCGGTGTAGCCCGTTTCCAGCTTCAGACCCTCCGTTTTTGCTTCAAGGGGGAACTCCTTTGAAACTATCTTGTCAAAGGTCACATCCACGGTGGAGGGGGTTATGCTTGTGATGGTGAAGGATTTGTCACCCGAAACGGCTTTTACATCCATCCCGAGAGAATAGGTCTTTGCCACCATCACAGTGGATATATCCACCGTTGCCACCAGATCCTCTGCGGAGAGCTCACCTATCTTGCCTCGCTGTCCCTGTATGGACACCGTAACGGTCTTGTCGGACAGTCCCGTTACTTCAAGGGATGTTGCCTGAGCGTAGCTGCCGTCTAGATCTATCTCCACCGGCACATTTACGATGGTGCGGTCGATGGAGGGGTAGATTGATATGGACACCACCGCCCACACTATCACTGCCAGCAGGAAGGATATTATTTTAAGTACAAAGTCGCCCAGGAAAAAGCGGGCGAGGAATTCTTTTATCTTTTCCATTTATGCTTTCACCTGCTTTGCATCCGTTTTTTTCACGGGATGTATCTTTTTGGGGAGTATCCTTGTCCTGAGCATGGATTTGAGCTCGTCTCTGGTGCGGATGTTCCTTGTGAGCTCACCGTTTTCCGCCAGCGATATGCCGCCGTTTTCCTCCGACACCACCACTATGACGGCATCGGAATTTTCGCTCATCCCGATGGCGGCCCTGTGTCTGGAACCCAGAGACTTTTCTATGAGATCGTCGTTCTGGGGCTTTGGAAGAAAGCAGCCTGCCGCCAGCAGCTCCCCTTCTCTTACTATCACCGCACCGTCATGGAGAGGGGAATTCTTGAAGAAGATATTCTCCAGGAGCTCCTTGCTGGGAACGGCATTTATCACTGTGCCGGAGCTTATGTACTCTCCCAGCTTCGTTTCACGCTCAAAGACTATCAGAGCACCCACATTGTCCTTGTGAAAGTCCTCGCAGGCATCACACACCGAATCTATTGCGGCGTTCCAGTCGGATTCCCCCTTGTCGGAGGAATTGAGGCTCAGGTTCATAAGTGTGGAAACACCCGCATTTCCGAACTTTTCTATGGTACGCCTTATCTCAGGCTGGAAAAGTATGATTATCGCCAGTATACCGAGATTGAAGATCCTGCCGAAGAGCCAGCTCATAACGTGCATCTGCAGGAGCTCCACAGCCGCATAGGTGAGGACCAGCAGGATTATTCCCTTTATCAGCACTCCTGCCCTTGTTTCCTTCATGAACTGGATTATCTTGTATATGACAAAGGTGAGAAGGAGTATATCCAGGATGTCCGTGACCGTAGGCGGGAATATGGTGACCAGGGAGCTCCTGAATTCATACATCTTGTTGACAAAATTATCAAACATGGGCAAAGCCTCCTTGAAAAAAGCTCATCTTATATGATTTTATCATCATAACAGAAGATTGTCAAGAAGTTTGAGGGCAATAATTGTCCCATGTGTCAGAGGAGCGTACATTAGCGTTTTCTTAGAATCTCATTAGAATCGGATGAAAACTATTGATTTGCGGCGCAGACTGTGCTATATTCTTGTATATGGAGGTCGGTAACATGTGTATTCGGAGATCTGCGGAAAGGATAGCAGGGATCATATTGGTGCTTTGCGCATCCATGCTGCTGTTTACATCCTGTTCAAAGCCAAAGGCCGTGGGAAAGGTGAAAGACGGTGTGTACAGAAACACCATGTTCTCGGTGACGACCCCCACGGAAAACAGTATCCGTGAGGTAAAGGGTGAAAACATCGAGAACCAGAGCTCCTACGCCACTCTTTACCTGAACAGCGCCAACCGTCAGGCTAACAAGACCTTTGTCTGCGAGTATTATGCAAGGGGAAAGGGAGTTTCCATGGCGGTGTGCAGCGAAAAGAACGTGGCAGGCTTCACCCTTGACGGATTTGCGGACGAGATAGCCGCAAAGACCGACCAGGGCAATGTGCTGCAGGATATGGAGACTATTGAGAATGACACCGTGACCCTGAATGGAGTTTCGTTCAGGCACATCAAATGCCGCATGACGGAAAACGACACCTACTGGGATTACTACATAAAGCAATACGGGGACAGGTTCGTGTACATTTACATAAACTACATCAAGACCGACAAGGACGATTATTCCATACCTATGACTGAGGCGATAGGCGCGCCGTAAAAAGGGAAAATGAAAGAGAGGGCACCGGGGGATATCCTTCGGTGCTCTTCTCTTTGATTGTAAATTTTTTCTGAACTTTTCGGAATACACTTGAATATCAGCGGCTCAAAGGAGTATAATGAGTTTTTGGTACGGCCCCATTGCGAGATGGGGTCACGAATTTGTCAAGACAAGATCAATGGGGGTCATTTTCAATGAGCTTATTTGGCGGACTGGTCTCGATAACGGGCATATCTTTCCTTATGTTCATTATCTTCATCATCGTGGCTGCAGGCTATGCTCTGGGTCACATTTCCATCAAGGGTGTATCCCTTGGCACGGCGGGCGTTTTCGTAATGGCGCTCATAGTCGGCGCTATCTTCTTCAAGGCGGGAGAAACTCCCGATGTGCTCCAGACGGTCATCTATTCCACCACATTTTCAAAGAGCTTTCTGAAGATCATCGAGAATCTGGGACTTATGCTCTTTGTCACATCCGTCGGATTCATTGCGGGCCCCAATTTCTTTTCGAGCCTTAAAAAGAACTTCAAGTCCTATGCCCTGCTTTCCCTCATAATAATAATACTGGGCGGACTTACAGCCCTTGTGTGCATAAAGGTGTTCGGCTGCGGCACAGCGATGGCGGTGGGCATCCTTTCGGGCGCTCTCACATCCACGCCCGCATTCTCCTCCGCAAAGGATACTCTTTCTTCTGTTTACGGCGAGAGCTCCTCATTCATCACCGACTATGTGGCACAGAACGGAGGAGATGCCGCAGAGGTCTCCAAGAATGTGATCTCCCAGTTTGAGGATATAGTTACCGTAGGCCACGGTATAGCTTACCTCTTCGGAGTAGTGGGCGTGGTGCTCTTTGTACAGATAATCCCCAAGATCCTCAAAGCCGATGTCGTGGAGGAAAGAAAGAAGATAAGCGCCATAGATACCGGTGCTGCCAAGGAAAACACCAGAAAGCTGGTGAATATGGATTCCTTCGGTCTCTGTGCCTTCGGTCTGGCTCTTGTGGTAGGCATACTGGTAGGCGGTATAAAGATACCCCTCGGTGCTTCCACCTTCTCCCTCGGCACCACCGGCGGATGCCTGCTCTCATCCCTGGTCATCGCCCATTTCGGTCATTTCGGACCCATGAATATGCGCCCCGAAAAGAGAGTCCTTGAGGTGTTCAGAGAATTCGGTCTCATGTGCTTCCTTATCGGTGCAGGCATACCCGGCGGTGCATCCTTCGTTCAGTATTTCCATGCATCCTACTTCTTCTATGGTGCTCTTATGACCCTTATCCCCATGATAGTGGGCTTCATAGTTGCATCGAAGGTGATGAAGCTGCCCCTCTTCAACAATCTTGGCGGCATCACAGGCGGCATGACCTCCACACCTGCTCTCGGTACTCTCATCAGTGTGGCAGGCACGGACGATGTGGCAAATGCCTATGCAGCCGCTTATCCCATAGCCCTTATCGCAGTTGTTCTGGTATCCCAGTTCCTTATAACCATTTTCCCGGACGGTCTGAATGTAGTAGGTCTTTGATAAACTTCACAAAATTACAGCTCCGTCCTGCCGCAAATTTGTCTGTAATAACGATCTTTTGAGCGATTTTTTTCAAAAGCTTGCATTACAGCGGCATTTGTGGTAAAATCAACAAGGTAGATATTATGACGGAGGCAGGAAAAAATTCCTGCCTTTGTTATTTGATAGAAACAGACCTTTCAAGAAAAGGCATGAACTTAACAAAGGCAGAGGAGAAAATGGCGAGGATAAAAAGAAAAGGCTCCGGGAACACTGCGGATACGGTCATGGAGATGGCAAAGCCCATTGCCGAAAAGCTGGATCTGAAGATCTGGGACGTGACCTATGACAAGGAGGGCTCCCTTTACTACCTGAGAGTGCTGATAGAGCGCCCCGGCGGCATGGTGGGCATAGACGACTGCGAGGCTCTTTCAAGACCCCTTTCGGATGCCCTTGACAAGGCGGATCCCATAGAAGAACAGTATATCCTGGAAGTGGGCTCACCGGGGATAGGAAGGCTCATGAGGCGTGAGGAGCATTTCAGGGAGTACATGGAATGTCCCGTAAGGATAAGGTACATCAGGGAAACAGATGGCATAAAGGAATTCATAGCCGTTATAATGGGATATGAGGACGGTGTCCTTGATGTCGAGACGGAACAGGGAAGAAAAAGCATCAAACTGAGCGATACTGCTTTTGTAAGATTATATGATGATGACGATTTTGTGATCGATGAGGAGGAATAAGGAAAAAATGAGCAAGGATCAAAACGAACTGAATTTCTACGATGCGCTGGAGGCGCTTTCCGAACTCAATTCAATGCCCATGGACACTCTTATCGAAAAGATAGAGCAGGGCGTGCTGAAGACCGTGGAAAAGGAATACCCCGACTGTGACGACTTCACGGTGAAGATCGACAAGGAAAGCAGGCAGCTGAGCGTGTGCGTGCTGCGTACCGTCGTAGACGATGAACCCATCGATCTCAACGAGATAAACATAGATGAGGCTCGTACCATCGACCCCAAATGTGTCCTTGGAGACAGGGTGCCCTATCCTCTGGATCCCAAAAAGTTCAAGAGGGGCGCAGTGTCCCAGGCAAAGCAGCTCCTCCACTCCGACATAAGGGAGCATGAGAAGGAAAGGATACTGGCGGACTACAAGGATATGCTCGGCGAGCTCATGACCGGTGAGGTAACAAGGGTCATAGGCGACGAGAGCGCAAGGGGCGATTTTGAAAGAGGTGCCGTCAAGGTAAAGCTCAGGCGCAACGAGCTGACCCTTTTCAGAAACGACCAGCTCCCCGGAGACAGATTCAAGGTGGGCGACCTTGTGTGCGTATATGTTTCCGAAGCGGTGGACAAGAAGATACCCGGAAAGAAGCCGCCCAAGGTGCCCGTAAAGATCTCCAGAGCCAACAAGGAATTTCTCAGAAGGCTCTTTGAAAGGGAAGTCCCCGAGATCTACAACGGTGAAGTGGTGATACAGGGCATAGTGAGAGAGCCGGGAGTGCGCTCAAAGGTGGCAGTATACTCCACGGACAAGGACATAGATCCCATAGGAGCCTGCATAGGCCCCCACAACAGCAGGATGGACAATATCCTGAAAGAGCTTTCCGGTGAAAAGATAGACCTTATTCCCTACTCCGAGGATAGGGAGAAATTCATAGCTTCGGCTATTTCCCCCGCACAGGTCACAAGGGTGATATTCTCCGAGGAGAACGAACGCTCCTGCGTGGTCTATGTTCCGGAAAACCAGCTTTCTCTTGCCATAGGCAAGGGCGGCATAAACGCAAATCTGGCGGTAAGGCTCACAGGCTGCCGCCTGGATATAAAGCCCAATACTCCCGGCGCCTTTGCTGCGGATGCAAAGGATGAAAAGCCCGAAGAGGAAAAGGATACGGAAGAAAATACCCTTTCCGCTGAGACCGCAGTGGCAGCGGAACAGGCACAGACCGCAGAGGCAGCTCCCGAGGCGGAGACTGCTCCCGCAGAAGAAAGCGCATCCGATGCGGAGGAAGCTGCCGATGCCGATGACAGGGGTGATCTGACTGATTAAGAAAGTACCCGTCCGTACCTGTCTGGGCTGCAGCACGGAAAAGCCGAAAAAGGAGCTTGTGCGGGTGGTAAGGACCCCGGATGGAGATGTCCTTCTGGACCTTACGGGAAAGCAGTCGGGCAGAGGGGCTTACATATGCCCCGATATAAACTGCCTGAAAAAAGCAAGGAAGGCGAAGCGTTTTGAAAGAGCCCTTTCCTGCAGCATAAGCGACGAGCTTTACGAGAAAATGGAAAACACCCTTTTACAGGCAGGTAACAATGGATAACAGCCTTAAAAATACACTGACGATCTCAATGAAGGCGGCTAAGCTGAAATGCGGCTTTGACCCCGCAAAAGAAGCCATAGAGAACGGCACCGCAGCTGTGGTGCTGGTAATGGCGGATGCGTCGCCGAAAACAGAAAAGGAGATCAGGTTCTTTGCGGACAGGAAGGGAGTAAGGGTCATAAAGACCGGGATCCCCATCCTTGAGATGCAGGGAGCCGTGGGAAAGAAAGCGGCGGTACTGGCCGTCTGCGATGAGGGATTTGCGGCATCGATCCTATCGAAGCTGGGAGACCCCCATGTTATGGAGGATAGCCTATGAGTGCTAAACAGTCAACCAAGTACAAAATTACAGATATAGCCAAGGATCTGGGAGTAACAGGACAGGAGATCTGTGATGTCCTGGCTCAGGATCTTGACATCAGCAAGAAGCCTTCCGCAAGCATAGAAGAGGGAGATCTTAACCTTCTTCTGGAGATCTATCTGGACAGGAACCGTGTGGACAGTCTTGATGCCTACTTTGCATCGAGAAACGACAAGCCTGCTCCCAAGGCGGAAGTGAAGAAGGAGAAGCCTGCCAAGGCAGAAAAGCCCAAGGCAGAGCCTGCAAAGGAAGAAAAGGCGGAGCCTGCAAAGGAAGAAAAGGCGGAGCCTGCAAAGGAAGCGCCCGCAAAGAGCGAACCTGCCGGGACTGAGCCCGCTGCGGAAGAGAAGAAGCCCGCAAAGGCCGAAGAGCCCGTAAAGGCTCCCGAAAAGAAGGCGGAGGCTCCCAAGGCTCAGCCCGAGGAAAAGCCTGCTGCAAAGAAGCAGGAAAAGCAGCCGGAGAAAAAGCCCGAAAAGCAGTCCGAAAAGCAGGCGGAGGATTCCAGGAACGCAGGGAGAAAGTCTGCGGTGGAAAAGTTCAACGAGGCTCAGAGAAAGTCCGAGGAACACAAGAAAAAGAAGTCGGAAAAGAGCGAAAAGCCCGCAGACAAGAAGAAGTCCGAGCTGCCCAAGAACGACAACCGCACCAGGATAGAGGGCACCTTCTCTGCGGAGGGCGGAGCCAAGGTAGAGCAGAAGGTACACAAGATAGACACAAGAGGAAGCTATGTGGATATCGACAAGTACAACGAGCGCTATGACACCATGGCGAGCCAGTCCAACAAGAACAAGAAGGACAACCTTTCCAAGAAGCAGAAGATAAACCAGAAGTCTCAGCAGAGGAAGAACCAGCAGTATTCCGGCAAGCGTGAGAGCGAGGCAGACAAGCTGCGCCGCATAGAGCTTGAAAGAGCGAGAAAGCAGCAGCTGAAGGTGCTCATCCCCGATGAGATAGTGGTCTCCGAGCTTGCGAGCCGTCTGAAGGTCACTGCGGCTCAGGTCATCAAGAAGCTGATGGGTCTGGGCGTAATGGCGAGCATCTCTCAGGTGGTGGACTTTGACACCGCATCTCTGGTGGCAGAGGAGCTGGGCGCAAAGGTAGAGAAGGAAGTGATCGTCACCATCGAGGAACGCCTTATAGACGACAGCGAGGATGAGGGCGAGGGCGTTGAGCGTGCTCCCGTAGTGGTAGTTATGGGTCATGTCGATCACGGTAAGACCTCTCTCCTTGACAAGATAAGAAATGCCCATGTTACGGCATCCGAGGCAGGCGGGATCACTCAGCACATCGGTGCGTACAGAGTAAACTGCAAGGGCAGGGAGATAACCTTCCTTGATACCCCCGGCCATGAGGCATTCACCTCCATGCGTGCAAGAGGTGCGCAGGTAACGGATATCGCCATTCTGGTGGTGGCTGCCGACGACGGCATCATGCCCCAGACGGTAGAAGCCATAAACCATGCAAAGGCAGCCGGAGTTTCCATCATAGTTGCAATGAACAAGATGGACAAGCCCGAGGCAAATCCCGACAGAGTAAAGCAGCAGCTCACCGAATACGGTCTTGTATGCGAGGACTGGGGCGGAGATATCATCTGTGTGCCGGTTTCCGCAAAGACAGGCGAGGGCATAGACGACCTGCTTGAAAACGTGCTCCTTGTGGCTGAGGTGGCTCAGCTCACAGCCAACCCCGACAGGGCTGCAAAGGGTACGGTCATAGAGGCACGCCTTGACAAGGGAAGAGGCCCAATCGCCACACTTCTCATCCAGAACGGTACTCTCCACACGGGAGATGTTATCATAGCCGGTACCTCCGTTGGCCGTGTAAGAGTAATGACCAACGACAAGGGAGAGACCGTAAAGGCTGCGGGTCCTTCCTATCCCGTAGAGATAACAGGTCTTGCAGAGGTGCCCTCCGCAGGCGATGTATTCAACGCCGTAGCGGATGAAAGACTTGCAAGGGAGCTTGTGGAGCAGAGAAAGCACGAGGCTAAGCAGGAGCAGTTCAAGCAGTACCAGAAGGTAACTCTTGACAACCTCTTCAGCCAGATAGAGCAGGGCGACATAAAGGAACTGCCCATTATCGTGAAGGCGGACGTACAGGGCTCCGTAGAGGCTGTAAAGCAGTCTCTTGAAAAGCTCTCCAACGATGAGGTGCGCATAAGAGTCATCCACGGTGCCGTAGGTGCGGTAAGCGAGGGCGACGTAATGCTGGCAAGCGCATCCAACGCCATAATCGTAGGCTTTAATGTGCGCCCCGACCCTGTGGCTGCGGAGAATGCAGAGCGTGACGGCGTGGATATCCGTCTTTACAGGATAATCTATGATGCCATAGAGGAGATCTCCACCGCCATGAAGGGAATGCTGGCTCCCAAGTTCAGAGAAGTGGTGCAGGGACGCATAGAGGTGCGCCAGGTCTACAAGATATCCAATGTGGGTCTTGTGGCAGGTTCCTATGTGCTCAACGGCAAGGTGACAAGAAACAGCCAGATAAGAGTCGTAAGAGACGGCATTGTTATAGCAGAAGACAAGATGAGCTCACTCAAGCGCTACAAGGACGATGTCAAGGAAGTGGCGGAAGGCTACGAGTGCGGTATCACTCTTGAAAAATTCTCCGACATAAAGGAACACGACATTTTCGAGGCCTTTATCATGGAGGAATATGCTGCGGACTGATACAGGTAAGGTAAAATGCAGGGATATAAGAATCAGAAAATGGCAGAGGATATAAGGCGGGAGATCTCCGGCCTTATATCCGAAAGGATAAAGGATCCGAGGGTGAGCGAGGCTCTTCTCTCGGTAGTAAGGGTGGATCTTTCCGGAGACGGCTCCCACTGCAAGGTGTATGTTTCCAGCATCAGGGGTGCGGAGCACACCGTGGCTGCGGTGGAGGGCCTTGAAAGTGCGGCATGGATGATAAAGCGGGAGACCGCCAACAAGCTGCACCTGAAAAAATGCCCGGAGCTGAAGTTCATAGCGGACGATTCCATCGAGCACTCCGCCTATATATCAAAGATCATAGACGAAGTGGTAAAGGATCCCGACAGGGAGA
>ODAI013881298.1_pt1 | contig 33462 bp, 27 predicted proteins | sample 1539321 | NCBI WGS metagenome assembly ODAI01 (sample SAMN02144231, study PRJEB22623) | gut metagenome | biome: sheep rumen | host: Ovis aries | place: New Zealand
GGGAAGACGGAACCCTCCCAGATGCCCCACAAGGAAACTCTCAACGTCATGGAGATCATGGATTCCCTTCGGAAAGAATGGGGAGTCGCGTTCCCGGGAGAATGATTTCCGAAAGGATGAACCTTTTGTCGCGGATTTGCTCTTGTCCCGCAAATGTCTACCTTTGCTGCCCCAAAGAGTAGACAATGACATCACCATATACGAAATTATTCCTTTCTTCACTTCTCGTACTGTCCTGTGCGCTGACTTCTTCGGCGCAGGTGGAAAGTTCCGCATACGAAGAACGCCTTGAGGGTGTCGTGGTTACGGCCGGTCGCCTTCCGTCATTTTTGGGGAAGAGCGCCAGAATCGTCACCGTGCTCGACAGCTTGGCCATATCCTCCATCCCTGCCACAACGGTCAATGACCTTCTGAAGTTCGCGGTCGGAGTCGACGTGCGTCAAAGGGGAGCGGAAGGAGTTCAGACCGATATAAGCATCCGCGGAGGAACATGTGAGCAGATAGCGGTTCTTCTCGACGGAGTCAGCATCAGTGACCCCCAGACAGGACACAATTCCGCGGACTTTCCGGTTCCGTTCTCCGAAATCGAGCGCATCGAAATCCTCGAAGGACCGGCGGCGAGAACTTACGGAACGTCATCACTTCTGGGCGCCATCAACATCGTTACGCGGAAAGCGGAGCGGACAGGGCTGGAAGCCCGGATCGAAGGAGGCTCTTTTGGCCTCGCTTCGGTCTCGATGTCATTGAGGAAGGCCGGCAAGGTTGTGGACAACTCCCTGTCGGCGGCATACTCCAGAAGTGACGGGTACTCAAGAAATCTCTCCGGAGGTCTCAACATGGACTTCAGGACGGTGAAGGCCTTTTACAAGGGGAATGCCTCCTTGGGCGACTTCCTCCTCGGATGGAATGCCGGATTGAGCGTGAAGGATTTCGGGTCGGGGACATTCTATTCCCCGAGATTCGATGACCAGTTCGAGCATACCGCCAAAACTTTCCTTTCTCTCCAGGGCGAGTCTTCAGGAAGGCTTCATATCCGTCCCCGTCTTTATTGGAACCATTCCGAAGACAGGTTCGAGCTGTTCCGTTCGAGGGCTGACCTGTATCCTTTCAATTACCACCGTACGGATGTTCTCGGCCTCAATATCGACGGTTGGTTCTCTTCACCCCTCGGCAAAACCGCTTTCGGTGCGGAAATCCGTAATGAAGGCATAATCAGCACCAATCTCGGAGAACCGCTGGACCAGGAGAAGAAGGTGAAAGGCAAGGATGCGTATTACAAGGTCGGATTGAACCGGACGGACATGAGCATCTTCCTTGAACACAACATCACTCTTCCACGGTTTTCCCTTTCCGGAGGGGCGAGCATTTCCCGCAACACCGGAAACGATGAAGGGTTAAGGGTGTATCCTGGGCTTGACCTCAGTTATTCCCTTTCCGACAAGCTGAGACTCTACTCTTCCTTCAACAGTTCACTCCGGATGCCTTCTTTTACGGAACTTTATTATTCGGTGGGCGGATACAAGGCGGACAAGAACCTCAAGGCGGAGAAGATGCGTTCCCTTGAAGGAGGATTCAAGTTCCTCTCCCGGGGACTCCGGATAGTTGGAGGAGTCTATTACCTCGACGGCAGGGACCTCATCGACTGGATAAGGGATTTGGGAGAAGAAGATGCTCCCTGGATGTCGGTGAACCATGCCAGGATAAGGACCGTCGGAGGAGAAATCACCGTAAGGATGGAACCCGGAGTCCTTCTGGATAATCCCTCTTTCCCTCTCAAGAGTTTTTCGGCGAGCTATGCCCACAACACCCAGAAGAAGGAAAAGCAGGATAATGTCCAGTCATACTATTCCCTCGAATACCTGAGGAACAAGGTCGTCCTTCAGGCGGATGTCCTTCTTTTTCGCTGTCTTTCCCTCAATCTTTCGTACCGGTGGCATGACCGCGTCGGAAGTTACGAGAAGTTCGTTGGAGGCAAAAGCAGCGGTGAAGTTCTCCCGTATAAGCCCTACAGCCTTGTGGACGGGAAACTCTCCTGGGACGGAGTCAAGTGGAATGTGTATCTTGAGGCGGACAACATCTTCTCAGTACGCTATTTCGACCATGGCAACATTCCTCAGCCGGGGGCGTGGGTCAAAGTCGGTACGATCATAAGGCTTTGACCCTTCTGCAAAGGAAAGGACCTCCCTCCCGAAGGAAGAAGGTCCGTCATGTCCGACCCTATAGTACCGTCAGTCGTTCTTTTCCAGTTCCATGATCTGCTCGAGCAGCTCATCCGTACCATCGAGGATATCCTTCCGGTTCTTGAAACCGAGCATCCCTCCGATGACGAGTCCGATCGTTACCCCTCCCAAAAACGGATACATCGCTTCGCCGCTGAGTCCGATCTTGTAGATGGCTTCATATACCATCCATCCGAGCCATATGACCAGGACCGGGAGTCCAACTTTGTACCAATCGGCATTTATCTTCCTGAAGGTGGTCAGCTCTTTGGTCATGGAGACGAGGTCCTTGTCCATTCTCGGAAGGTGTGTCTTCGTGATGAATGTCGCGACAACCGCGGCCAGCATGATGAAAGTGGTGAATCCGATGAAGTACCAGGACAATCCCAGGCGGCTCATGGCCGGAGAGAGGAGGAAGAAAGCGAATGCCGCGAAAATCGGTACATTGCTTTTGAGGTTGAGGCGGCGGAGGCCGTTTCTGTAGGAGTTCCTGAGAACCCTGTCGTTGACGATTTTCTGCTCGTTGAGCTTTGATTTGAGAGATTGGAGCTGCTCCTGCATCTCGATGAAGGTCTTATCTGTAGTTTCCATTTTACTGCATGTTTTTGAGTTGTTCCCTGATTCTTACAAGACGGACGGAGACATTCTTTGCGGTGATGCCCACGATCTGGCCGATTTCATCATAGCTGAGATTCTCAAGCCAAAGAAGGACGATCGCACGGTCGAACGGTCCGAGTTTCCCGATCCTTTCCTTCAGTAGGGCGAATTGGCGGTTGTCTTCCTGCCCCTCGTCGAAAAGATCGACGTCAATTGATAGGGGTACGGACTGTATTCCGCGTTTTCTCTTCCTGTCGAAGGAGATGCATGTGTTGAGGGCTATTTTCCATATCCAGGAACCCAGCGCGCTTTCACCCCGGAAGGTTCCGGAACCCCGCCAGAGGTTTATCAGAGTTTCCTGGAAAAGGTCTTCCACCTCTTCACGGTCGGAGGAGAACATGTAACACACGGTGTAAATCGTACCGCGGTTCTCCCGGACCATTTTTTCGAATTCTTGCTCTGTCATTGTCTTGTAAGTTTGTTTTCTGACCATTAGACGCAGGGACTTCGGAAAAACTACAGAAAAATCAAAAAAAGTGAGATTTTTTTCAAAAAGGGGATTCTACACGGGAGGCGTCAGAATCCTTTGATGCTGAAAACCACTGTCGGAATCAGCAGCAGAAGACCGACGAAAAGAAGGGCGAGGACTCCTTTCCAGACCCACTTGGCCCACTTCTCATACGGGATGCGGGCCATGGCGAGCGACGCCACGAGGACTCCGGAAGTGGGAGTTATCATGTTTGTGAATCCATCTCCGAACTGGAAGGCCATAACCATCGCCTGGCGGGATACTCCCACCATGTCGGAGAACGGGGCCATTATCGGGATAGTTATCGCAGCCTTGGCCGTTGCGCTCGGGATCATGAAATTTATGACGGCCTGTATCCCGTACATCGCGGAAAGGGAGGCGAAGGGCCCCGTTCCGTCAAGCCCTTCCTGCATGGAGTGAAGGATGCTGTCCACGACCTTTCCGTCCTGCAGAATCACGATGATTCCCGAAGCGAATCCCACCACGAGGGCGGCAGAGAGGATGTCCTTCGCTCCGGCGAGAAATTCGTCAGCTATCCTGTTCGCGGAATATCCTTCAATAACGCCGCAGAGTATTCCCATGAAAAGGAAGAGCCCGGTGATTTCCGGGAGATACCATTCCCAGCAGGTGACGCCCACTATCAGCATTATTACTGTGAGAAGCAGCACCAGAAGAATCAGAGAGTGCTTCCCTTTCAGAGTCGCCGCCTGTGTTCCCGCCGCAGTTTCTTCAGGAGGCGATTTTCTTGTTTTCGAAGCGTATATGAGGATGAAGATGCACAGTAATGCGGTAAGGACTCCCCAGCAGAAGATCCTGTATCCCATTCCGGAGAAAAGGGGAAGTTCCGCCATGCCTTGGGCTATTCCGACGGTGAATGGATTGAGGAAGGCTCCGGAGAATCCCACGTTGGCCGCCACATAGACGATCAGCATTCCCATGAACGCGTCATATCCCATCGAGACCACAAGCGGCACTACGATTCCCACGAAAGGGATCGTCTCCTCGCTCATCCCGAATACTGCTCCGCCCAGGGAAAACAGCACCGTTATGGCAAGAAGGACAAGTTTGTCTTTTTTGCCGACCTTTGAAATGAACTTGCTTATCCCTTCGGAAATGGCTCCGGTGGAATTGAGGACCCAGAAAGCTCCTCCTACGACCAGAATGAATATGATTATTCCCGATTGTTTGACAAAGCCCTGGTATACGGCCGAAAACACCTGCCATGTCTGCGGAACTGCGGGGGTGGCGTTATACGAAAGTGATCCGTCTTCGCCGGTGAGGTACTCTCCTCCGGGGACTATCCATGTGGCCACAGCGCACAACGCTATCAGAAACGCGATGATGACGTATGTGTTCGGAACCTTGGGCTTTTTCATCTGAAGGCGGATAATGTCAAAGGGTGACGGTTATTCTTGCGCAGAAAATGTAGGAAGGGTCTTCCCTTTCGCGGAGAGTCTCCCTCATGACTTTGGGAGAACGGTTCACTTTGCCGTCGAACAGGGTCTTGTCTCCGTAGATGATGCGTAATGGTTTCTCCAGGTCGACGACCTTGTCGTCCAGGTAAACGGTGAGGGAAGAATAATCGCATTTGTCGACGGTGATCGTATTCCCGTCTCTGTGGATTCTTACTTCCTTGCCCTTTGAGGCCTCATTTTCGGGGATGCCGATCCAGTAGAAATCCTTCTTCATGACATCTCCCTGTTTCCAAATGATTCTTTCGGGCCTTACGGAACGTGTGTATTTCGCCATCCATGGAACGGCGGCTTTATCTTCAAGGTCCATCCAGTGCGCTTTACCGGCCATAATATGCCCCTCATGGACATATCCGTCCGGATCATCGGTTCTGAGGGAGTCCATCTCCGCTATCCTCTCGGCGCAGCGGAGGTTCCTTTCATATGCCGAATCCAGTTCTCCGCACCAGATCATGAAGGGAAGGTTACGGAGGTTCACCAGGGAAACGTCGCCGGGATGACCTGCCATCATCGATGCGGCTGCCCAGGTGTCGGCCATTCTTGGAGCAAGACGCCATACTCCGTCCCCTCCGGCTGAATACCCCATCAGGTATACCTTGTCCGGGTTCACGTCGAGGAAGGCTTCCGCCATGTGGATTATCTCATCGTAGAAAGCGTCGCTTTCCGGACGGAAATGCAGATCCCAGGTGTTGGTTATCGCCCTTGGACACAGATAAACGCCTTCTTCCGGTTTGTAGAGGCGCTTCTGGTTGTCCCATTGCTGGTCATTGAGCTCGGGGGGCGCTCCGCCTCCTCCGTGAAGGGAAATGTAGAGCGACCTTCCGTCCCGGGGCTTTTCCCCGAAGATTGTCCAGTCGATCTTCATGGAGTATTCTCCCATTGAAATGACCTTGTTGTTGAACTCATCGGCGAGGACGGTCTTCAGGGAATCTTTCCACTGCCCCAGAAGAAAGTCGGAATATTCTTCCGCCTGGACCATAGATAGCTTCTTCCGTTCTCCGTACCGTGAAACCCTGTCTTCTTCAGAAGTGCCGGAGCAAACCGCACAGAATGCGGGCAGTGCCGCTACGGCGGCTATGGCGAGAGATCTTATCATCATGCAAACGGATTGTCGTTTATCGGCGAATGGTATTATGTCAGCGAAGGAAGGATTTCTTCCAGAATGTCTTTGTCGGCAGGAAGCCACCGTAGGGTCATGAGTTCATCCTTTCCGACCCATGACGCGGCTTCGTGTTCATTCAGATGCAGGGCCTCGCTTTTGAGCGAGCACCAGAAGCAGTGGAGGGTGAGATGGAATTGGGGATAGTCCCATTCCACGGTCCTTATCTCGTCGTGAACCGAGATGTCGGCGTCAAGTTCTTCCCGGATTTCCCTTGTGAGTGCTTCCTGGGGAGATTCTCCCTCCTCCATCTTCCCTCCGGGGAATTCCCACCAGTCCTTGAAGTCTCCGTAACCTCTCTGGGTCGCGAAGATTTTGCCGTCCTTCAGTATGACGGCCGCCACAACTTCGATACTTTTCATCCTTTTCCGCTTTTTCAGATGCAATTTTAGTCATTATTGTCCGTTTTTCCTCGGGAAGGAGTAATTTTGCCTGCAGAACATCCTCAATCCATATGGCGGACAGAATGACACCATCCCAGCGGAGCAAATGCATGTCCCGCATCCGATCCCGGAACACGGGGCCGGAGATGACGGTCCGTCGGGAGTTGTATCATAGGGGATTCAGATACCGTCTGAACAGGAAGGACCTTCCCGGGACCCCCGATATCGTGCTGCACAAGTACCATACGGTGATATTCGTCAACGGATGCTTCTGGCACGGGCACGAGGGCTGCACCAAATATGTCCGTCCTTCCTCGAATGTCTCTTTCTGGGAGGCGAAAGTGAAGGCTAACAGAAGTCGGGACGCCAAAGTGACGGCCCACCTTGAAGCGTTGGGATGGTATGTCATCACCGTATGGGAATGCGAACTGTCCCCTTCACGGTTCCTTTCAACGATGGATGCGGTGGAAGCATCCCTGAGGGCCAACCGTTTCCGTTTTCTTTCGGACAAGGCCTCCGAAAAGCGGAGAAGGGAAGCCGGCTCAATTCTCCGTAAACGCAAAAGGGCCGATGTCCTTTCCAAAGAAAAATCATCCCTCTCAGGGCACCGGATCCCCAAAACAGTGAGGTCCCTTTCCGACTCCTCCGAGGAGTGAACCTTTTTCGGAAAGATTTGTCAGTGAACGTTCCGGGTGCAATTTTTGCAGCGATTCCAAAAAAATCATTTCCCCATGTCCAGATCAAGTTTCATTACCGTATCGATTGCGGCTCTTCTCCTTGCCGTAACCCTGTCGTCCTGTTCCTCCAGAAAGCCCCTCATCGGTGTCACTCCGGGATACTCCTCCTCTTCCGATGACAACAATGTGGGATATGTATACAACGGAACCGCCAGGCTTCTCGGAACATACATAGAGACGGTGATAAGGGCCGGAGGTGTACCGGTGATATTGCCCGCGGTCCGGGATTCGCTCTCATGCGCCGATATCCTTTCCAGGTTGGACGGAATGATGATTTCCGGAGGGGAGGATCTTGATCCCGCCTATTACGGGGAGTCCATCATCGAGGGAGCGAGAGTCGGCGTCAATGCGCAGCGGGATACCGTTGACATGCTCTACGCCAGAACCGCCGTGGCCATGAAAAAGCCCATTTTCGCCATATGCCGGGGGTTCCAGCTGCTCAATGTGGCATTGGGCGGCAGCCTGTATCAGGATCTTCCCACCCAGATTCCCGACAATGTAGGGCACAGCCAGAGGGAACCCGGCAATGTCGGAACCCATAAAATCACAATCGAAAAGGGAAGCACTCTCCGTAAAGTGCTGAAGGCCGATACCCTTTGGGTCAATTCATATCACCATCAGGGTGTGAAAGATCTTGCCAAGGGTGTGAAAGTCACGGCGAGAACTGATGACGGTCTTATAGAGGGATATGAGGGGAAGAATATCTACGCGGTACAATTCCACCCGGAAAAGGCCATTGATCTGGGAGAGATGACTCTTCTTCCTTATGTCGAAGATTTCGTCTCGAAGTGCAGATAGGGTGACTATCCTTAGAAGTACTTCTTTTCCTCGTGGTCGAGGACTATGAATATCGACAGGAGAATCGTGAACGCCCATAGGGACGATCCTCCGTAGCTCATCAGCGGCAGCGGGATACCGATTACCGGCATGAGGCCAATCGTCATGCCTATGTTGATGAACAGGTGCATGAACAGGCAGCAGGCCACGCAGTATCCGTATATCCGGGTGAAACTCTCCCGGCTCCGTTCGGCATCATGTATGATCCTCCATATCATCAGGACATACAGGATGATCACGACGGCGCATCCCACAAATCCCCATTCTTCCCCCACCGTGCAGAAGATGAAGTCAGTGCTCTGTTCCGGCACGAATCCGTACGCGGTCTGGGTTCCACGAAGGTAACCCTTGCCCAGCAGACCACCCGAGCCGATGGCGATCATGCTCTGGTTGACGTTGTATCCGACTCCGGAAGGGTCTTCCTTCATGCCGAGAAGGACTTCAATCCTTTTCCTCTGGTGGTCCTGGAGGACATTGTTGAAGATGAAATCCGTCGAGAATACCAGAATGACGCTCGCGATGAATCCCATCGCCGCTATGAAGAGGAACTGGTCCTTTTCCCTGTATGAGCGGATGACGTAAACCGGCACGGCGAGCATTCCGATGAGGATCAGGATGTACAGGGGCTTTATCTTCAGGAGGAAGGACCATTTGGAGGCTCCGCGGATGGCGTCCTGGACCATGGGGTCAACCTCGTTGATGATGGATGCTCCGGGAATGAGTGAGTCGGTGAGGAACTTCCAGCCGATGGGGAAGAAGGACATCACCAGAATGAAGGACCCGTAGATGAGAAGCCATCTTCCGATTCTTCCGGTGTTGAGAGCCGCGCAGAAGGAAAGTATTCCGATGGCCGCAAGAACCGAAGTGTACGGATTGGTGGTGAGGGTCAATATGAACAGCAGAATCACAAGACCGATGGCGCCGATGAACCAACCCGACAGACCTTCCCTGTAAAGCATGAAGATGAATCCCACGTAAACGAGAGCAGAACCGGTCTCGCTTTCGCCCAGGATGATCAGCATGGGAATCCCGATGACAAGAGCCGTTATCACCAGGCTCTTCATTTCCGTTATCTTGTAATTGGGTCGGCTCATGACGAAGGCCAGCAGAAGCGAAGTCGTTATCTTCGACACTTCCGCCGGTTGGAATCTCACCGGCCCGAATTCGAACCAGGACCTCGATCCCTTGACTTCGACACCGAGGAATATGACGGCCACGAGCAGAAACAGTACCCCCACGTACAATGGTATGGACGCGCTTTCCCATATCCTGGGCGGAAGCACGAACAGGATCAGGCCGGCAAGTCCCAGGGACGTCAGAATCCACACGAACTGTTTTCCGCTGCGGAGACTCCAGTCAAGGATTGACGTTCCGGCAGAAGTATGGACCGAGGCGTAGATGTTGACCCAGCCGATGATGACCAGAAGCAGGTAAATGATGACCAGCTTCCAGTCGAACGACTGTTTCATGCTTCTGCCTTTGAAGGTGTTGTCCATACTTTGGAATCGTTAGTCGGTTTTCACTCTGGACATGAGGTTTCCCTCAAGCACTCTCTGCTCCAGGGCCTTTCTTGTGGGATTGTCACCGATTTCCCCGTTGAGGTATTTCTCGATCATCAGTGATGCGATAGGGGCAGCCCATGTGGCTCCGAATCCCGCATTCTCGATGTATGCGGCTATGGCGATTTTCGGATCGTCCTTGGGAGCGAAACAGATGAATACGGAGTTGTCGGCTCCGCGGGGGTTCTGGGCTGTTCCGGTTTTTCCGCAGATGTCAAGGCCAGGTACGGCCGCAACCGATGCTGTTCCTCCCGATCCGTATCCCGAGTTGACGGCTTTCCACATCCCCTGGATGACTTTCTTGAACTGGGTGGTGTCGACCATCGTGTATTGGCGTTCGTAGTACTTGGGGTCGATCTCGACTCCTTCGGACGCTTTCACGATATGGGGGATGTAATAATAGCCCCTGTTCGCCACCGTGGCGCACAGGTTGGCGATCTGAAGGGGCGTCACACCGATTTCTCCCTGTCCGATCGAAAGGGAAACCACCGTGGTGAATTTCCATCCGCCCTGTCCGTAGCGTCGGTTGTATACGCTTGCCGTGGGGATGGTCCCGCCAAGTTCGGCCGGGAAGTCGCTGCCAAGTTTCCTTCCGAATCCGAAGCTCAGCACATAGTCATGCCATTTGTCGAAGGCTTCGTCGATGGAATCGTATTTCTTGTTCTCCAGGATGTTCTTCAGCACGTAGCAGAAATATCCGTTGCAGGACATCATGATGGCCTGTTCGAGCACGAGGGGAGAGGGGTGTCCGTGGCAGCCTAGCTTTCGGTTTCCGTAGTAATATCCGTGGTTGCACGGGTAGGAGTATTCCGGTTTGAGGACACCTTCTTCAAGGCCGATGAGTCCGTTGACCAGTTTGAAAACGGATCCGGGAGGGTATGGAGCCTGCACGGCCCTGTTGAACATCGGCTTGTATGGGTCGTTGATGATTTCCCCGTAGTGCTTGCCTATGTCGGCGAGCATATCCACGTCGATGCCGGGGCTGGATATGAGCGAGAGGATTTCACCAGTGGAGGGCTCTATGGCGACCACGCTTCCCACCTTGTTCTTCATCAGTTCCTGCCCGTACTGCTGGAGGTCCGCGTCAATGGTGGTGACGATGTCATGACCGGGAATGGCTTCCTTGTCCATCTCCCCGTTCTTGTATGGGGCCTCGATCTGGTTGTGTGAATTCCTCAAGTAGATGTGGTAGCCCTTTTCTCCCTTGAGGTCATTCTCCCTTGCCGCTTCGATTCCGGTTTTTCCCGCATAGTCTCCCGAACGGTATTCTCCCGGGTGGTTCTTCAGGTATGAAGCGTCAACTTCGGAAACGTATCCGAGGAGGTTTCCTCCGGCGTTGATCGGGTAATCACGGATGCTTCTCACCTGACCTTTGAAGCCGGGGAAGTTGTACTGGACCTCGGCGAACTTCATGTACTGCTCGGGGGCGAGCTGCTTTATCATCACCATCGACTGGTAACCGATCCGTCGGATGTTGCGTCGGTATTCGGCCATCTTGTCGCGGATGAACTGCGGCTCCACTTCGAGGACATTCGCCAGCATCAGCGTATCGAATTCCTTCACCTCCCTCGGGGTGACGAGAATGTCGTACGCCACTTTGTTTCCTACGACGATTTTGCCGTTGCGGTCATAGATGACGCCCCTTGTGGGGTAGATGATGTCATAGACCATCGAATTGTTGGAAGCGTCAATCTTGTACTTGTCCTGCAGAATCTGGATGTTGAACAGCTTGGCAAGCAGAATGAATGCGACCACCAGAAGGCCTATGAGAAGCTTATGGTTTCTTTCAAGCGTCATTTTCTGTCATCCGGTGTTAAAAGGTCCGCAACAGGAATGGACAGAAGGGTTCCGGCGAGCAGAGACGCCCCGAACCGTTCAAGACAGAAAAGGAATGGCCTCGCCAATCCGCAGTCAGCGGCGATATACACGATGAGGAACAGGGCCTGGGCCAGGAAGATGGCGAAAATAACCTTTATCGGACCATATTTCCTCATGGAAAAATCCTCGTTCCTCGCCTGGAGTTCGGGCCCGAATATGGCATTGCATATCGGCCTTCTGACAAGGGCCACCGGAGTCAGGGCAAGGGCGTTGATGCCGAGCATACCTTCAGCGAGAAGGTCCACGGAAATTCCGGTGATGAAGGCTATGAAAAGGCAGGCCGTGGTGCTGATTCTTGTCGGGATGCACAGGACGATGACCGGAAGGATCGTCAGCATGATGTATGAGCTGAGATGGAAATAGTTGGTTAGCAGCATCTGCGCCACTACCAGCAGGACGTAAAGTATGGTGAAATTCTTCTTCATCACTTCTTCTCCTCTTCCATTTTTTCAAGCTCCTCCATCTCTTCCCTTCCGATATTGTTCACTATGGTGACGAACCTCACCGAACCGAAGTCCTGGAGGAGGTCGATGCTTATTTCGTATGTGGCTCCGTTCACGATCCTGGAGTCGGTGACGAGTCCCAGCGGGATGTCCGAGGGGAAGATCGAAGAATAACCGCTGGTGTATACCGTGTCCCCGGGCTGGAATTTGTACTGGAGCGGAATTTCCTTCAGAAGTGCGCCTCCGGAACTCTTTCCGTCCCAGGTGAGAGGACCTATCGCCCCTTCATGGCCGAGCCTGGCGCTTACGTTCACCTCGGGGTTCATGAAGGAGAGGGCATAGGAGTAGTGCCGGCTGACGGATTCCACGATGCCGACCACTCCCTGGGAAGTGATTATTCCGCTCTGCGGGACGACACCGTCTTCGGAACCCTGGCCGATTATGAGATAATTGTGCTGCTTGTTGCTGCTTATCTTCACGATGGTTCCGCTCATGTACCGGAATTCGCCCACGGTGGAGGTGTCGGACATGGCGTTGTACAGGGAGTCCATATTCTCCAACTCCTCCTCGGTTACATAGCTCCTCAGGAGCTGGTTCAGACGGAAGTTCTCCTTGGAAAGGCTTTCGTTCTCCTTTATGAGGGAAAAATAATGTTTGACGCTCTCAGTTGATCCCCAGATCCCTCCCTGGAATCCGTGTGCCGCCTTGGAGATGAAGAAATTCTGCATCTTGGCGGAGTTGCTGAGCATATTGAGTGCAGCAACCTCCATCAGAATGAAGATTGCTGCATTGATTATAATCGTGATTATGTTTCCTTTGCGCGGCATTGACAGAATCGGAGCTATCTCATGAGGAATGAGTAGTTGCCCGCGTTCTTCAGTGCGATGCAGGTTCCTCTCGCTACAGCTCTCAAGGGATCCTCTGCCACATGGAACGGGATATTGACCTTTTCCGAAAGACGTTTGTCAAGACCCCTGAGAAGGGCTCCTCCGCCGGATAGGAATATACCGTTCTCGACGATGTCGGAATACAGCTCAGGAGGAGTCTGCTCGAGGACGTGGAGAACTGATGCTTCGATTTTCGCCACGGACTTGTCAAGGCAATGGGCTATTTCCTGATAGGTGATGGTGGCGTCAACCGGGTGAGCCGTCATGAGGTTAGGTCCTCTTGCGATGAAAGGTTCCGGTTCGTCGTCCAACTCGGGGATGACGGCACCGACAGCGATCTTTATCTTCTCGGCGGTTATCTCACCGACGCGGATATTGTGCTGCTGCTTGAGGTAATTCTGGATGTCCGCAGTGAATTCGTCACCGGCAGTACGGATACTGTCCTGCTCGACAATTCCTCCGAGGGAGATGACGGCTATTTCGGTGGTACCGCCGCCGATATCGACAACCATGTTTCCTTTCGGGGCTTCAACGTCAAGACCGATTCCCAATGCTGCGGCCATAGGCTCGTAGATGAGGAATACGTCACGGCCGCCGGCGTGCTCGGAAGAGTCGCGGACAGCTCTGATTTCAACTTCGGTACTTCCCGAGGGAATTCCGACGACAATCCTGAGGTTGGGATTGAAAAGGGAACGGTGCTTGCTGTTCACCTGCTTGATGAATCCCCTTATCATCATCTCCGCGGCGTTGAAGTCCGCAATGACTCCGTCACGGAGAGGACGTATTGTTTTGATGCCGGGATTCACCCTTTCGTGCATCAGTTTGGCTTTCTGGCCCAGGGCGATGCATTTCCCCGTATTATTGTCTATAGCGACGATGCTCGGCTCATCAAGTACTATCTGGTCATTCTGGAAAATGACGGTGTTCGCAGTACCGAGATCTATCGCAAGTTCTTGAGTCAAAAACGAAAATGCCATATTCAGTTCGTCTTGCTTGTAGTCGAATGTTTCCTTTGAAATAATTTGGGTCAAAAGTACGAAAAAATATTCACTTGAAAAAATATTACCTTTGTTGTCCGGGTGATATTTCAACCCGATTTCAGAGTACGATTATGGCAAAGCAACATTACCTCATAGTGACCGCCGCGGGTCACGGGTCCAGGATGGGAAGCAAGGTGCCGAAGCAGTTTCTGCTTCTGGACGGCAAGGCCATTCTTCAGAGGACCATCGAACGTTTCATGGAAGCTGATCCCTCTCTGAGAGTGATAACGGTTCTTCCTTCTGAGAGCATCGTTTCTTGGAAAGAATATTGCCAGGAAAAGAACTTCTCCTGCCCTCAGACTCTGGTCAAGGGCGGCATTACCCGTTTCCATTCCGTGCGGAACGCCCTTTCCAGGGTTCCTTCGGGAGTCATCGTAGCGGTGCATGACGGAGTCCGTCCGCTGCTCTCGGCGGGGATGATCTCTTCGATGTTCGAGGCGGCGGAAAACACCGATGCCCTCGTGCCTGTTGTCCCTTCCGTCGACACGCTGAAGGCCGTCAGGAAAGTTACCGGTGAGGACGGCGTCAACCGTCTCCAGGGGATTCCGGACAGGAAGATCGACCGAAGCGAAGTCTTCGGAGCGCAGACGCCACAGATGTTCCTTTCCGACGTTCTGAAAAAGGCATACAATCAGCCCTATGACACTTCATTCACCGATGACGCCTCTGTCGTGGAGGCTGCCGGCGTCCCTGTGGACTATTTCCCGGGAGAGAGGTTCAACATCAAGATTACGACTCCGGAAGATCTGTATATAGCGGAGGCTGTAATGAAAATGCAGGAGGATCTCCGTCGGGAATCTCACCGGTAAAGCGACTGCGGTTTCCGGGATAAATTACTGAAGACGGCCACCTTTTCGGGCGGCCGTCTTCGTATATCAGTTCACTCCACGGGAGTTATTCCTTCTCCTTCGCTGAAGCGGATGAGAAACTCGTGCTCTTGTAATCCTTGACCCATACCTGACGGTCGATAGCCTCGTCGAGGGCGATCATGGTATCGGTAGCGAGGATGTACGGAATCTTCTGGATCGTATTCAGCAGGACTTCCATCAAGTGGTCGTTGTCAAGGCAGTATATCTTGACGAGGAGGGCATATTTGCCGGTTACGAAGTGGCATTCCACGACTTCGGGAATTTTCTTCAGACTTGCGACAACCTCGTTGTATTTGCTGGCCTCGGAGAGGGAGATGCTTACAAATGCGCATACATTCAGACCCAGAGCCTGGGGCTTGACCAGGAGCCTTGATCCGGTTATGACACCGTTGGCTTCCAACCTTTTGACCCTCTGGTGTATCGCAGCGCCGGAAACACCGCATTCGCGGGCGATCTCGAGGAAGGGCATTCTTGCATTCTTGACCAGGAAGGAAAGGATCTTCTGGTCGGTCTGATCAATGTGATAGCTGGGCATAACTTACGAATTATAACAATGTCGGTTGCAAAAATAGAGATTATTTTTAAAAAAGAATAATCTGCGACCGAAAAAGTTACATATTTCAAGTACCCGACACTAAAATCTTCCGGTTTGTCGTTTTTGGAAGGTTTCTTTTCGTTGTCTATGCCTTCTTTTTAGCGGTTTTCGAGAATTTGCTTCTTCTTGCGCTGCTGCCGGTGGGGGTTCCCGATATTATCTCATTGCATTCCTCGAGGGTCAGGTCTTTGGCGACTTTGTCCTTGGGAATCCTGTAGTTTGCGCCTGCGTGTTTGATATAAGGACCGTATTTGCCGTTTATCACCTGCACGTCAATGTCTTTGAATTCAAGAATGACGTCCTGTGTTGAGCTTTGGCCATTGCCTGCCGCTTCTCCGGAGATGATGGCCTGGCACTTCTCGGCGGTGAGGTCAGCTGCGGTCAGACCCTTCGGAATCCTCACGTTGGAACCCGCATGCTTGATGTAAAGTCCATAGCGTCCGTTTATGACCTGGACGTCGATGTCCTTATATTCCGCAACGACATTGCCGGAGGCTTTTCCGTTCTCCGGATTTCCCAGAAGGGCGACGCATTCCTCAAGGGTGATGCTTAAAGGGTCTTTCCCCTTGGGGATCGATACGTTCTTGTCACCGTATTTGAGGTAAGGGCCGAAACGGCCTTTGGTCGCTATTATGTCGACGCCTTCGTGCTGGCCGACGGTCCTGGGGAGCTGGAATAGTTTCAGGGCGTCTTCGAGGGTGATGCTTTCGATGAGCTGGCCTGGAGAAAGTCTCGCGAACTGACGGTCCTCCCCTTCTCCCTTCTGGATATAGGGACCCCATTGCCCGAATTTCGCGACCAGCATCTTGCCGTCGGAAGGGTCTATGCCGAGTTCACGGCTCACATGGTTGTAGATACCGTCATTGAGCACCATGTCCACCTTCTTGTGGAAGGGGGTGTAGAACTCGGAGATGACGTTGTTCCATTCCTTCTCGCCTCTGGCTATCTGGTCGAAATCTTCTTCCACGGATGCGGTGAAATGGTAGTCCATCACCTCGTTGAAGTTGGCCGTAAGGAAGTCCGTGACGATCATGCCGATTTCCTGGGGGAGGAGTTTGCCTTTTTCCGCTCCCACCGTCTCGGTCTTGGACACTTCCTCGATCTTGCCGCCTTTGACCACGAGGTTCTTCACCGGAATCTTCTCACCCGGCTTGTCACCCTTTATGATGTAACCTCTGCCCGTTGTGAGGGTAGTGATGGTCGGAGCGTAAGTCGAAGGCCTTCCGATCTCGAGTTCCTCGAGTTTTTTGATGAGGGTCGCGTCGGAATATCTGGGAGGCGGGGTCGTGAACTTGCAGTTGGCTCCGAGGGCTTTGAGGTCCATCCTGTCGCCTTCGTGGATTTCGGGGAGAAGGACTTCACCTTCCTCCTCGGGAGCGTCGTCCGTTCCCTCGATGTAGAGTTTGAGGAATCCCTCGAAAAGGATTTCGGTGGCCTGTATGATGAATTTCTCGCTGCGTTTGTCGGAATTGACCTTTATTTCGGTGCGGAGAACCTTCGCGTCGGCCATCTGTGAGGCGACTGTCCTTTTCCAGATGAGGTCGTAGAGTTTCTTTTCCTGTTCGGTGCCTTCGATGGTGGTGTTGCCTATGAAGGTCGGCCTTATGGCTTCGTGCGCTTCCTGTGCGCCTTTGGTCTTGGTCTTGAACTGCCTTACCTTGGAGTACTCTTCACCGAAGTTCTTTATGATGAAATCCTTTGCGGTCCCGATGGCGAGGGTTGACAGGTTTGTGGAGTCCGTCCTCATATAGGTTATGAGTCCCCTTTCGTAGAGCTGCTGGGCGATTCTCATCGTGAGGCTGACGGGGAAGTGCAGTTTTCTGGATGCTTCCTGCTGGAGGGTTGATGTGGTGAAAGGGGGAGCTGGATAGCGTGCTCCTTCCTTCTGCTCTTTTGAAGCCACGGTGAAAACGGCTCCGATGCTGTCCTGAAGGAATTGTCTCGCCTCGTCCATGCCCTTGAATTTCTTCTCGAGGATGGCCTTCACTTTCACGGAGGCCTGGGTTCCCTCGGGGTGGAAGGAGGCTTCAACGTTGTAGTACTGTTCTCTGAGGAATGCCAGTATCTCACGTTCCCTGTCGACGACAAGCCTCAGGGCCACGCTCTGCACCCTTCCGGCGGACAGCTTGGGCTGTACTTTTCTCCACAGGACCGGTGAAAGTTCGAATCCGACCAGACGGTCGAGCACCCTTCTGGCCTGCTGTGCGTTCACAAGGTCCATGTTGATGGTCCTTGGATTCTGTATGGCGTTGAGAATGGCGTCCTTGGTAATCTCATGGAAAACTATCCTCTTGGTGGTCTTTACGTCAAGACCCAGAGCTTCCGCAAGGTGCCATGAAATGGCTTCTCCCTCGCGGTCTTCATCGGATGCCAGCCAGACTGTCTTGGCGCCTTTGGCAAGTTTCTTCAGCTCCGAGACGATCTTTTTCTTGTCATCGGGGATGACATATTCGGGTGTGAAACCATGTTCTATGTCTATGCTGAGTTTCTTGTCCTGCAGATCGCGGATATGTCCTTTGCTGGGCCTTACGACGAAATTTTCCTTGCCCAAAAAGTTCTGGATAGTTCTCGCTTTTTCAGGAGACTCTACGATTACCAAATTTTCCTCCATACTACCTCCTTTAATGAGTTGCGGCTGCAAAGTAAATCACAATCTCTCAAATATTCCAAATTTTTTGGTACTTTTGTAGTTTGGATTGATACCTCGCCGTAGGCGAACTTTTTTCCTCTCCCACCATGTCGGAGGAACGGCTGCGGACAGTTTCCCGCAGATGACGGAAAATGGTGCTTATCAGGCGAATGCAATTAACAGGATTACCTTATGACAAAAGATAACAGGAAAAAGGCGACAAAATGGTTCTGGGGATTGTTGGCAGTTCCCTTCGCCGCGCTTTTCTTTATGCTGCTCCTGGTATGGGCCTTCGCGGACATACCTTCTTTCGAGGAGCTCGAGAACCCCGACAACAAGCTTGCGACCCAGGTGATCGCCCAGGACGGGGAGGTACTTACCACATTCCATATAGAGAACCGTTCCTATGTCAGCTATGAGGAACTCTCCCCTTATGTGATAGAGGCCGCCATAGCGACAGAGGACCAGAGATTCTATCGCCATTCGGGCATCGACTTCAAGAGTCTCGGCCGAGTTCTGGTGAAAACCCTCCTTATGAGCGACTCGAGCCAGGGAGGTGGAAGTACCATCACCCAGCAGCTTGCGAAGACCCTCTATCCGAGGGCGGACGTCTCCAGCAAAATCCCCGGATGGTCCAAGGTCAAGATGGTCTGGATCAAACTCAAGGAATGGATAACGGCCGTGAAACTGGAGCGGGACTACACGAAGGAGGAAATCGTCGACATGTATCTCAACAGCATCTTCTTCGGCAGCAACGCTTACGGAATAAAAGCGGCTTCTCAGACCTTCTTCGCAAAGGATCCTAAAGATCTCACCGTCGAGGAGAGCGCTACCCTCATCGGAATGGTGAACAAGCCCACCAGGTACAACCCGGCCCTCAATCCGGACAAGTCCCTGGTGAGGAGGAATTTCGTGATCGGGCAGATGGAGAAGGCCGGATACATCACAAAGGCCGAAAAGGATTCGATACAGGCGATACCCATTTCCCTTTCGTACCAGATCCAGGACCACAACGCCGGCCATGCTCCGTATTTCAGGGACATGCTCCGTCGTTACATGAACGCGACCAAGCCCAAGAGGTCCGACTATGCCCAGAAGGAAGACTACTCGGTTGATTCCTTGCTTTGGGCGGATGATGAACTCTACGGCTGGCTCGAAAAGACCAAAAAGCCCAACGGTGAAAAATACGACATAGACCGCGACGGCCTCAAGATATACACTACCATCAATTACAAGATGCAGAAGTATGCCGAGGAGGCTGTTGCCGAGCATCTGGGCAAGGATCTCCAGAAGAGTTTCTGGAGGGATCTGAGGACCAAGAAAAACGCTCCGTTCTCGAATGATGTCCCCCAGGAGACCATCGACAGGGTTATGAACCAGGCCAGGAGATGGAGTGACCGTTACCGTGTCCTCAAGAATGAAGGTCTCAGCGAAGCTGACATCATGAAGACTTTCTCCGAGCCCGCCAAGATGAGGGTTTTCTCATGGGAAGGTAAAGGGTATATCGACACGACGATGACTCCGGATGATTCCATCAAGTACTATAAGTCAATCCTCCGTGCCGCATTCATGGCCATCGAGCCGCAAACCGGATACATCAGGGCATACGTCGGTGGACCGAATTACAGATATTTCAAGTACGACAACGTGCGTCAGGGCAAACGTCAGGTGGGCTCCACAGTCAAGCCGTTCCTCTACACCCTGGCCATGCAGGAGGGCATGACCCCTTGCGACAGGACGGTATGTGTCCCCCAAACCTTCATAATCGGGGACCAGACCTGGACTCCGCGAAGCACGGACAATGCCGGATGGATCGGTCAGACCGTTACCCTCAAGTGGGGACTCACGCATTCGTCGAACAACATTTCGGCTTATCTGATGAAGCAGTTCGGGCCCGACGCCCTTGTCCAGATGATGAGGAAGATGGGTATCGGAAGCCATCTTGAGGCCGTTCCCTCGCTTTGCGTCGGTTCGGCCGATATTTCCGTCTATGAAATGGTCTCAGCGTACAACACCTTCCCTTCGAAGGGTGTCTATATCTCTCCGATGTTCGTCACCAGGATCGAAGACAACCAGGGCAACGTTGTTACCGAATTCACCAACAGGAAGCGGGAGGCCATCAGTGAGCAGACCGCCTTCCTCATGGCGAACATGATGCAGAGCGTCATCACAAGCGGAACGGGTTCCCGTCTTCGCGGCAAATATGCCCTCAGGGGAGAAATCGCCGGCAAGACCGGAACGACGAATGACAACTCCGACGGTTGGTTCATCGGTTATACCCCCTCAATCACAGCGGGAATCTGGGTCGGAGGAGAGGACCGTCAGGTCCATTTCCAGTCCCTTGCCCTGGGAGGCGGTTCCAACATGGCGCTCCCCATCTGGGGCATATGGATGAACAAGGTCCTCAAGGACGGCTCTTTGGGAATATCCGAGAGCGACAAGTTCATCCAGCCGGCGGGTTTCGACGTTGATCTCACCTGTACCGGAGGGGACTCCGATGCGACAACATCGCAGGAGGAGAAGGAGACAGATTTTTATTTCGACTAGTACATATCCATATCACCATCCATGGGAAAATACAACAACATCGCGGTAATCTACGGAAGCGATTCCTCCGAGTGGGAGGTGTCTTGCCGTAGCGGGGAGTACACGGCTTCCCATATCGATGAAACCGAGTACAATGTTTATGAGATATTCGCCAGATTCGGCAAGTGGCAGCTCGTCGCTTTCAAGAAAAAGAATTCGATGAGGGTCGCTTTCCCCGAAATGGCCCGTCCCGAAGTCAGCAAGAACGATTTCTCCGTAAATGTGTACGGTGAGAAGATAAAGTTCGATTACGCATACATAATGCAGCACGGAGCTCCCGGTGAAACCGGACAGCTTCAGGGATATCTGGAGATGCTGGGTGTTCCTTTCAGCAGCTGCAACGCTTTCGTCACCACTGTCGTGTTCGACAAGTATTCCTGCAAGAGCTACCTCAGGGACGTTGACTTCGTGAAGCTTTCCCCTGACACTTTCGTACGCAAGGGTCATGACATTGAGGCCTTCTCCAAAGCCGCAGTCGAAAAACTCGGACTCCCGCTTTTCGTCAAGCCCACCAACGGTGGATCCAGCTTCGGTATCACCAAGGTGAAGAAGGAAGAGGACCTTCCCAAAGCCATCCGTTACGCTTTCTCGGAAGGACCTACAGTCATTGTCGAGAAGGCGATTCCCGGTGAGGAGTTCACCTGTGCCGCTTACATTGACGGCGGGGAAATCAAGACTCTCCCCGTCATCCAGATCGTGACTGACAACGAGTATTTTGACTACGAGGCGAAGTACAACGGCCTGAGCCGCGAAATCTGCCCCGCTCCCATTAGCCAGGAGAAATCCTCCTTCATCCAGGAGACCACCAAGAAGATATATCATCATCTCGGTTGCAAAGGTCTGGTGAGGATTGATTACATCTATGGGGAGGACGGGCTCTATTTCCTCGAGGTCAACGTCATCCCCGGTATGACCAATGCGTCGCTTGTGCCGAAGATGGTCCGTGCCGCCGGTCTTGACATCACCGATTTCCTCACCACGATAATCGAGAATTCTTAAAACGTAGACGGTTCCAGATGCTTCTTTCCCAGTTCATAAAAGACGGTACGGCTGCCCTGGAGGGATTGTATCCCACCGCGGAAGCCCGCACCATCGTGCTCATCCTGTGTGAACATATCCTGGGTACGAAGAACTACACCCATATCGTGGAACCGTCCTATGAGATAGCCCAGTCAAAAGAGGCTCCTTTGACCGCCGCGCTCGAAAGGCTCAAGGGCGGTGAACCCATCCAATACGTTACCGGTCACGTCGAGTTCTGCGGGCATGATTTCAAGGTGAACAAGGGGGTGCTGATACCGCGTCCTGAAACTGAACTCCTGTGCCGTACCGCCATCGAGATCGGGAACCGTATCAGGAGAATGAGGATTCCATATGGAAAGAAGGCGGAACCGGTAAGGATTCTGGACCTGTGCACAGGTTCCGGGTGCATAGCCTGGACCGTAGCGTTGGCGATACCCGGAGCGACCGTTGTCGGGGTTGACATCTCGGAGGAAGCCCTGTCGGTGGCCCGTTCACAGGATTTCACGCAGAAGATAAAGGAGGCCGAGGACGCCAAGGCTCCACTTTTCGTCAAGGCCGATGTCCTGGATACGGAGCAGGATTTCGGATACGGTCCGTTCGACCTTGTCCTCAGCAACCCTCCTTATATAATGGATAAGGAGAAACCGCTTCTGAGGAAGAATGTCCTGGATTATGAGCCTTCATCCGCGCTTTTCGTCCCTGATGATGACCCTCTCGTGTTTTATAGGGCGATAGCCCGCTGGAGTGAGAGGTTGCTTACCCATGAAGGGATGGGCCTTACGGAAATCAATGAAGTTCTCGGACCCCAGACGGAAGGCCTTTTCAAGGAAAGCGGCTTCCCTTCCACCGAGATGATAAAGGATTTCTACGACAAGAACAGGTTCGTGATCTACAAGCGGTGATCCTCTTTCACCACCATTTCACAATTCCTGCAGTCGAATTCAAGAATGAATCTGCGGCCGTTGTTCAGAAGGAACAGCGGCCCTTTGCTTTTCGCCCCTTGGTGGACAGGGCACATTCCCGTTTCAAATCGTATGCAGTATTTGCTTCGCATGAGTTCCGCATCCTTCCTGTGTGACAACTCATAGGCGTCGTCAACAGCGGACGCTCCCAAAGAAGAGTAAGCCTTTTTGGAAAGGGAATTCGAGCAATTGGCCTTGTATGAGATTTTCCCGCTGAAAACCTCTCCCTCTTCAGGAAGGGGAGAAGACATCTTCATGGGTATCGGCTTGCACGGAATGGAGTCCAATTCTTCGGCAAGGGACCTTCTCAGTTCATTGATGGCCGAAGTCGTGAGGAAAGGAATATCCTCAGGCAGTTTTTCAGTACCCTCGCACCTGAAGGCATAGATGCCGGTGTTTTTGCTTATCTGGGCCGCCAGTGTCCTTTTCATCTGTTCGGGATTCCTCGCCAAATCCCCGGATGAAGCTGAAACCGAGACGGTTCTTCCATCCTCGCTGATTGCTGCCGCTTCAAGGACAGGTCCGTTTCCGTTGTTACGGGATGAGAGGGTGACGGTAACGTTTATTTGCCTTACACAGGGATTGGTGTCCATCTCCTTTTCGAATCTTTGGCTCAGATTCCTCCAGATGCGGTCCCCCTTGCGGATTTGTTTTTCGCTCCTGTAGGTGATGGATAGGCCTTTGCAGACATCGCCCCTGAATCCTATTATATCCCTTCCCCGGAGGATGCTGAATCCGTCCCCGTTGGCCAAATCGAGATCATTCGGATCGATGCCCTTCGCGGGTTTCAGGATGAGAGTGAAGCTTCCGTCGCGGTTCGCCTTGAGGGAATCGACCGTTCCGATCTCCTCTCCCATTCCCTTAGGGGCGTCCATGGAAGACCATCCCCTGCGTTTGGTCCCGTCTATGAACAGGTCGGTATATCCGCGGTTGAATGTGCGTCCCTTTTTCGGTGAGAATCCTTTCGTGACCTTTCCGAAAGAAGAGCGGCACCATTTTCCGGGGTACTTTTCAATGAGACGGTCCAGTTCCAGTGAATACTCCCTGACGACGTTCCGGACATACGAGATGTTCTTCAGACGTCCTTCGATTTTGAAGGAGCAGACCCCCGCATCAGCCAACTCTCCCAATCTGTCGAGTAGGTCGTAGTCTTTCAGGGAGAGGAGGGCTTTGTCCTTCACAAGGACATGACCGTCCCCGTCGAGAAGATCGTATCTTGACCGGCACGCCTGGATGCATTCACCCCGGTTGGCGCTTCTCCCTTCGATGTTTTCGGAGAGGTAGCATTGTCCGCTGTAGCATACGCAAAGCGCTCCGTGCACGAAGAACTCGATCTCGGTGTCAACCGCCTGCCTTATTTGGCGGATCCTCTCCAGGGACATCTGCCTCTCGAGGACCAGTCTCGAGAATCCCAGCTTTTCGTAGCGGATGGCATCTTCCGGAGTCCTTATCGCGCATTGTGTAGAAGCGTGCAGTGGAATGCCGATCCCTCTTTCTTTCGCCAGCGCGGCTACTGCGAGATCCTGGACGATGAAGGCGTCAGCACCTGCCTTGGCGAGCTCCTCCATCATGTCCCCTGCTTCCTTCAGTTCGTCATCGAAGAGGATGGTGTTTACCGTAACGAATATTCTCACTCCGAAACGGTGCGCATAAGAGCAGAGCTCACGGATATCATCAATTGAGTTTCCGGCGGAGTGCCTGGCCCCGAATCCGGGACCGGCGATATAAACGGCATCGGCACCGCAGTCTATGGCTGCGATGCCGATTTGAAGGTTTCTGGCGGGAGCCAGCAGTTCAAGATGCGTCATGAATGTGGCCCGCGAAAGATATTACTTGCTGAGAGCGTCTACCATCTTCTGGGCGTCAGCGTAACCGGCGGTGACGGCCTTCTTGTAGAACTCGAGAGCCTTAGCGTTGTTCTTCTGTCCCTGATAGAGAGCACCTACGGTGTAAGCGATGGCACCGAAGTTCTTGTTCTTGGGATCAGCCTCGAGGAACTTCTCATAGAACTTGATGGCGTCAGCGGTCTTGTTGAGCTTCTGGGAAGCGGAAGCTGCGAGCTGGTATGCTGCGGCGTTGGAGATGAGACCGTTTTCGTCAGCCTCGTTGATCATGGTGACAACGTCAGCGTTCTTTCCGTCTTTGAGAGCGGCCTGTGCCTCCTTGAGGACGATGTTGCCGAGCTGCTTCTTTGCGTTCTCTTCCTGGCCGTTCGCCATAGCGATGTTGAAGGCCTCTTTCGCTCCGGCTACATCACCGGTGGAGTTGAGGGCCTGGCCCAGATAGAGTGCTGCGTTTCCGTTGCTGTAGGCGGGATCGATTTCAACTGCCTTCTTGAGGAGTTCAGCTGCACCGGCCATATCCTTTGCCTGGATAGCGGCCCTTCCGCCTGCGAAATAAGAAGCGGGGATGAGGGGTTCAGCTTCGAGCTCAACCTCGTCGTTTCCGTACTCCTTGGCGATCTTTACGGCCTCCTGGAATTTGTCGGCAGCGGCGTTGAAGTCTTTGTCATTGTAAAGTTCTTTGCCCATTGAAAGGACAACGGCGGGAATGACGTTCTTGCAGTTGGCGACAATTTCCGCACCCTCATCGCCCAAAGCCTCAGCGGCCTTGAGTGCATCCTGGAAAGATGCTAATGCGGCAGCCCTGTCACCTTCTGCGAGTTGTGAGGCCCCATTATTGTAGGTCTCAGTTGCAGTAGCGAGGTCCTGAGCGGACACGAATGCGGCTGACATCATGATTGCAGCCAAAGCGAGAAATACTTTTTTCATGTCTATAAAGTTTTTTTATATGATATTCGTTCGCACAAGCGACAAAAATAGTAAAAAATAAGTTTAATTTTGCGCAAAAGACGGCAAAATGGCAGTTCTACACTATAAAATATCGAAGTCGGACATTTACAGCAGGTTGAAGCGCCTAGCCGCGGTAATGCTTCTGGTTTGCTTATTTCCAATAATTGTGCCAGCGTCACCACTTCCAAAGCTCCCCAAGTCTTCAAAAATTCATACAGGGGCTCTTGAGAATGGCGTAAATTATTATGTAGTAACCAATGACACCCAAAAGGGGAAGGTCGATATAGCTCTTGTACAAAAAGTCGGAACCGGCATGGAGAGCCCCAAAGAGGCGGGTTCTTCGGTGGTGATAGCCAGGGGATCTCTCACCGATGTGTCGCATTTTACGGATCTTTCTCCCCAGGAGTTCATGGCCTCCAACGGGCTTTGGCCCGGAAAGGAGGGATACGTTGACGTCAAGGAGGATGCGACCATATACCGGTTCAATGAGATAGACCTCCCTTTGAAGACGAGTGCGATAGATTCCACTCTTCTGCTGATATTCGATATCATCGGAAAAGACAAAGACCGGATGACGGATCTTTATGCCCCGCAAAACCAGGCGATCGTTATAGCAGGCGATATCGACGCCTCAGTTGTCCTGGGCAAGATGTTCATGCTTTCGATGCTGGTGGGTAAGCAGAAGGCATACGGTACGGACAGTTTCTACAGCTGGAGGGCGAAACAGCGGGCATCGGTATCCGTCGGTCCCGCCCCGTCTCCGCGGACCGCGTCCGTCACGGTGGACTATTCCTCCCCGAGAACTCCCCGTGAAGACATGGAGACCGTCCAGCCGCTCGTATCCCAAAAATATGCCGCGGAGCTCGGCATCATTCTCCGGAAGCGGATCAAGAAAGCCCTGCGGGACGGCAATATTCCGATGGCGTCGGTGGATTTCCGGTACATCTCGGGAGCGGAAGTCTCCGGTGACGAGCACTACCGTATTGGCATAACCACGGAGAAATCCCGCCTCCAAAGCGCTACGGAAACCCTCGCAAAGGTCCTTGCCGATCTCGACAGGGAGGGAGTGACCGAGGAAGAGTATCTGGACGCCATGACCGAAAACAGCATGGCAAAGCTTGTGGAGAACAAGGGCGACGCCCTGCCGAACAGCTACTATCTCGACCAGTGCATATCGGCGTTCCTCTACGGGTCCTCTTTGGCTTCGCAGTCCGAACAACTCAAGTTCTTCACCGGGAAGAATCTCTCCAACGAAGAGAGCACAAGACTTTTCAACAATTTCGTGCAGGCTCTTCTGGACAGGAGCAAGAATCTTACTCTTGACCTCTGTTCAGACGACCCGGAGGCCGAAGGACTTCTGAAGGTTTTCGACAGGACATGGACCGAGAGGACATTCATGGCTTCGGAGCCCTATGTCGTGGACAATGCTGACACATTGAAATTGAAGAAAACTCTTCAGAAGGTAAAAATCAGCATAGACAATCCCGAGCCCCTGTCCGGAGGGAGGGTGTGGACATTCTCCAACGGAATAAAAGTGATATTCAAGAAGGTCGATACGAAGGACATCTTCCATTATATGTGGCTTCTCAAGGGAGGATATTCCGGTGTGCCCAATCTCCGGACCGGAGAAGGCGCTTACATATCGGACATGCTTTGGCAGGACAATGTGGCCGGCATTTCTTCGAACCGGTTCAGGGACATGCTGACGGCGAACGGCATCACGATGAACGCCGATGTCACCGTATCGGATTTCAGGATCAGCGGCTATGCTCCTTCGGAGAGACTGAACCTTGTGATGAAATCCCTTCTGGCATTGGCCAATGAAAGGGAGATAAACCAGCGGTCCTACGAATCTTACCGCCGCAATGAAATGCTGCGCCGGGATATGGCCCTCGGAGGCATCGAATGGAAGAGGGGTGTTCTCGACAGCCTTCTTTCTCCAGGATCCGACTACTCACCATACAAGCGTCCGATCGAGCTTTCGGGCGATTTCAACAGGCGGTGCGAAAGATTCTTCACGGACCAGTTCTCCAAGATGAACGACGGAGTGTTCATTATCGTCGGGAACTTCTCCGAAACCGCCCTCAAGAAGATGCTGGTCCAATATATGGGCGGCTTCGGTACGGAAAAGGTGGCCACATTCAGAACCCGTAGCCAGTCATCCCCCGTCCCTGGAACTTCGGTCAAATATGCCGAAGGCCCTGTTCCGTCGGTTGATATTGCTTTCAGTGCTGCGGCGGATTATACGATCGACAATCTTCTCGCCGGGGAATTCGCGGCCTATCTGATGGAAGACGCCATTGCGGACGAAGTAGCCAAGGCCGGTTGGTACGTCACTTCGGATTGGCACTTCAACCTTTTCCCTGAGGAAAGGTTCTATATGACCATGTCGATGCAACCTTCCGATCCGGAAGGATTGCCCGCTTCGCTCATGCCGGAACTCTCTTCGGATGAAATGCTCCAGAGAATCAACGGAGCTATCAGGAAGGCCGGAAACATGAAAGTCGACTCAAATCTTATGAAGGCGGGAAAGACGATGATAAGCAATTCGGCCTCTTCCTGGAAAACGGATCCCGAGAAGATCATCGACATGATGGTACTCAGGTACTCATACGGGAAAGATCTTATGAGCAACCAATCCGAGAAGATCAATTCGGTGACATCGCAAAAGGTGGAATCCATGCTCAAGGCCCTTTCCGAAGGAGCCATCGCCGAATATGTCGTGAGGAAAGATCCTCCCGGTGAGGTTGTTGTCGATCCCCCCGTCAAGGAAAACAGCTATCCCGAAGTCGGGCCTATACCTGTGCCTGAGTCGGACACCACCGGACATGCTGCATATTACCGTTATCTCTTCATGGGAGGAGAGAAGCCCATGGATGACTCATCATGGGATACGGCGAAGATAGAGGAGGGGGCCGCCAGAATGAAGGAGCTTTCCGAGCAGGAACTCCTCCGTGAAGAGGAGGCTATCAAAGAGGAAGAGGATATGGAATACGTGCAAAACGAAGAAAAGGAAAACTGATGGCAAGAGAAGATTTCGGAACAATAGTTCAGATAGGAGATGTCCTCATTTCAGAGGAAGTCGTGACGGAATATTTCGCATGCGATTATGAAGTGTGCCGCGGCAAATGCTGCGTGGTCGGAGACAGCGGGGCACCGCTTCTGGAGGAAGAACTTGAGTCCTTGGAACGGAATTATCCCCATTATTCCGATCTTATGCAACCTAAGGGCAGAGCGGCTGTAGACGAAAAGGGCTTTTTCGACATCGATCGTGACGGGGATCTTGTGACGCCCCTCTGCAAAGGATCCGAGGAATGCGCTTACTGCTTCTTCGAAGGTCCCGGGAACTGTTTCTGTTCAATGGAGCGCAGATGGTTCCAGGGCAAGGGAGACTTCCGTAAACCCATCTCCTGCCAACTCTATCCGATAAGGGTCACCAAAATGCCCGGTGGAGGGGAAGCCCTCAATCTTCACCGTTGGGCCATATGCCAAGACGCCTTCGCGAAAGGAAAACGCGAAGGCATCAGGGTGTATCAATTCTTGAAGGATCCCATAATCCGCCAATACGGGGAGGATTTTTACGGGATGCTTTGCGCCGCGGCCGACAAGATCAATTCAGAGGAATGATCCCTGGCCGTCACGGGAAGGATCATTCTCCTTCAGTTTCTTCCGGTTTGGCTTCCAAAAGAGCTTTCGCCGCTTCGTAGTCTTCGGCATTCACCTTCACTTCCACCTCATTAAGCGCCCAGTTGATACTGGGGTAGGAAGATGTCTGTCCGAATATCTGTGCGGGGATTCCGCTTTCACGGAGAAGTCCCGCAGCCAGTTCTGCGCTTATCTGGTCGGTGAACGTAGCAACGACTTTCAATTCTTCTTCCATGGGCTTGATGTTTTAAGTGTTATTGTTGAGCAAAGGAAAGACAATCAAATATCGTTCCTTGCCTTGTTTTCAATCGCGTAAACCATTCTTACGACATCTTTTCTCAGGCCTTCCATCCTGAAGCCGGAGATGTCACGTGAAAGAGTGATTCTGTCTTCGAACATTCTGGTGAGTTTGCTTACGAAATCCCTTCTACGGAATGTGAGATTCTCCCCTTCTTCTGTTTCGAGGAGGTAGCCCCTTTCTTCCATTGCTTTGATGACGGTGTCACGGATTTCCCCGTATTCCCCGGGAATGATGACGTCCTTTTTCATGAACCCGAAATTGGGGTAAATGGCTGCAAGGAACGCCAGCATCACCAGAATCATAAGAACGGATTGGGTACCGTTTCTGAAAAGGCTGTTCACGTCGGGCTCAGCGTAGCCAATGGCTATGAGGATTCCCAGCATTATCGATATCAGAATGATAAGATATGCGAAGTACTTGATGGCTCTTATAAGGTATTTCATGGTGCGAGTGCGGGATGAATGGCATCCGGCAAGACAAAAATAATAAAAATACATAATACTTGTCATGTGTTCACCGTATATTCCGGTCTTGTTTAACATGATAAAGAATTGCATGAATTTTGTACCTTTGCACACAATGAGGATATCCTCGCAATCAAATAAACCTTTGCATTATGGCAGAAGATCCGCTAGAGCGTATTGCACGCGAAGAAAAAGAGAAGAAGAATCAGTCTTTAAAGACTGCTGTTTGGGTTCTTGGGGCACTCTGTGTCGCACTTGTCGGAATCCTGGGTTATCTCCAGTTCCGTCAGGCGTCTGTCCGCAAACTCATCAACACGGATTCGGAGAACCCGAATTCCGGTTCGTTCTACGCCCTTGTAGAGGAACTGAATGACGAGAAGCAGGACCTTATCAAACAGATGGAGGATCTGCAGAAGGATTATGAAAGCCTTTCTTCCGATTACGACAACATAAATTCCCAGCTCGACACTTCAAGGGCCGAGGTGGCTCAGCTCATAGAGAAGATAAAGGCTACTGACGCCACAAACCGTTCCAAGATGAGGCAATATGAGAAGGAACTCGGAACCCTCCGTTCAATCATGCGCAACTATATCGTGCAGATTGACTCCCTCAACACCCTCAACCACCAGTTGACGGCGGATGTGGCGGCGGCGAGAAAGGAAGCCGCAGAGAGCAAAAAGGCTAATGAGGAGCTCACCCAGCAGGTCGAGTCTCTCTCCGGTCAGGTCGCAGCGGGATCCGTCATCAAGGCGAGGGGTATAACGATCAACGCATACAACTCCACGGATAAAGTCACAGACCGAAGCAGCCGTGTAGTAAGACTTATGACTTCGCTCAGTCTTGTCGAGAATGACCTTGCTCCCAAAGGTCCGATCCGTGTTTACATCCGTGTCAAGGATCCCGAGGGAATCATCCTTACCAACAGTGTAAGGACCTCCTTCACTTTCAACGGCGAGACCATGGTCGCTTCCGCTTCCCGAGAAGTTGACTACGAAGGTGCTGAAGTTGACCTTTCCATCTACCTCAACGAGATTGAATCCTACGTCAAGGGTATTTATACCGTCGAGGTTTATACCGAGCAGTCATTCCTCGGATCCGCTGAGCTGATGCTCAGATAGCGATGATTTACGTTCACGTCCCTTTCTGTAAGTCATTCTGCATCTATTGCGGGTTCTATTCCGAGTCGCTTTCAAGATGCGGAGGAGTCAAGGCAGTGGAGCAGTGGGCGGAAGCGGTTTGCGCGGAAGCGCTTTCGCGCAAGGATGAAATCCTTTCCTCGATTGGAACAGATACGTTATATATAGGAGGCGGCACCCCATCGGTGCTGCCCCTTTCCGTTTTGGGGCAAGTGGTGAACCGCATAAGGGAAATTTGCGGGAAAAAGGGAGAAGAGACGTTTGAAGAGTTCACCGTCGAGGTGAATCCTGATGACATAGTGAAAGGTGGCCTTCCGTATCTGGAAGGGCTCAGGAAACTTGGGATCAATCGCATAAGCATGGGTGTGCAGTCGTTCGATGACGGTATTCTCCGTTGGATGGGACGACGTCATTCCTCCTCCGATGCCGAAAAGGCCGTTGAGCTGATCCGTGAGGCCGGCTTCACCAATCTCAGCCTTGATCTTATCTCCGGGATAAGGGGCCTGTCCGATGAAATGTGGGAAGATACCCTTGAAAAGACCCTTTCTCTTTCTCCGGAGCACATCTCGGCATATCAGCTTTCGGTCGAAGAAGGCAGCGTCCTCGATGAAATGGTCTCAACCGGAAAATACTCCGAGGCGGACGACGCCCAATGCGAACGTCAATATCGCATCCTCTGCAGGAAACTTTCCGATGCCGGATATGTCCATTACGAGGTATCGAACTTCTCAAAACCCGGAAAGGAGGCCATCCATAATTCTGCCTATTGGCGAAGAGCCCCTTATGTAGGGCTCGGCCCCGGGGCCCACTCTCTTGTCGGAGAAAGGGAGCGGAGGTGGAATTCAGAAACGGTCCCTTCATACTCATCCTCCAATGAAATACTTTCGGATGAGGATCTCCGTGTCGAACGGGTCATGCTTTCTCTGAGGACCGCAAAAGGGATATCGGAAGAAGAACTCGTCCGCCTCTGCGGTCAGGACAAAGTCCGGAGGATGTTGAATGAAGGTTCCATCATATCATCGGGGTCCGTCATACGCATCCCCGAAGATCATTTCTTCACTTCGGACAGCATTATTAGGGAACTGCTGTAGGCTATTCCGTTATTATTCCGTATCTTGTGGAGAATCTTTCAACAAGAACAATGAACAAGTACTTCACAAGAGTCGAGGCCATCAGGGAAATGATGGCTTCCCGCGGTTGGGATGCGGTTATCATAACGGGGTCCGACCCCCATAACAGTGAGTATCCCTCACCCAGATGGAAACAGGTCGAATGGGTGAGCGGCTTTTCAGGGGAAGCCGGAGATATCGTCATCACGGCGGATCATGCCGGCCTTTGGACGGACACGAGGTACTTCATACAAGCGGGAAAGGACCTTCCTGGAACGGGAATCGAACTCCACAAGATGAGAGTGCCCGAGCAGATCCCGATTCCCCAGTGGCTGGCTGAGTACGCATTCCCTTCGGAAAAAAGCAGGATCACCGTTGCCGTGGACGGGCTGTCCCAGACGGTCAGTTCCGTAAAGCACATCGCTTCTGCTTTCGTATCCTCCGGCAGAAAGGATTGTCGGGAGGCGGAGGAAGACGAACTTTCCTTCAGGATTGTGGACGCTCCGGATTTCATGGACAACTTCTGGAGTGACCGTCCATCTATTCCCGAAACACCGATCATAACTCTCGGTGAAGACATTACCGGCCAGTCGCGCTCCGAAAGGATCACGATGCTCAGGAAGTTCCTTCTCAGGAATTCCTGCGACGCCATCCTTCTGACTTCCCTCGATGAAATCGCCTGGGTACTGAATGTCCGCGGACACGACATCGCCTACAATCCGGTGGTGATTTCATATCTTCTGGTCACGCTTGATTCCGTACAATGGTTCGTGCGCAAAAACACCTATTCCGCACTTGATGATGAGACCAGGGACAGTTTCATGGAGCTGAAAGGTGATGACATAAGTATCGAGGAGTACGACGATGTGGGTTTTGCCTTGGCTTCTTTGGACGCTGAACGCGGAATCTGGGTGGATCCTTCTTCCCTCAACTATAATCTTTACGGGACACTTGAAGGTGGGTCTATGGCAGGCAAGGTCATTTATCGGCCTTCTCCCGTTCCTCTTTGGAAGGCTGTCAAGAACCCTACCGAAATCGAGGGGATGAAGGAAGCCCACTTCGAGGACGGTTTGGCCATGGAGAGATTCCTCTATTGGCTCGATTGTCAGATGCGGCAGGGATATCCGGTTACCGAATGGGACGCCGCCCTTATGCTGGGTTCATTGCGGGAAAGCATTTCGGGATACAGGGGAGACAGTTTCGAGACCATTTCCGCATACGGGTGCGGCGCGGCGCTTCCTCATTATATGACACCGAGGGAGGACGCTCCCATACTGGAGAACCATGGCCTGTATCTTTGTGATTCGGGCGGGCAGTATCTTTTCGGAACAACCGACATAACGAGGACGGTTCCCCTGGGTCCCTGTACTCCATTGGAGAAAGAGGACTATACACTTGTTCTTAAGGGTATGATTGATCTTGCCATGGCGGTTTTCCCTGCCGGAACGGCCGGATGCCAGTTGGACGCGCTCGCGCGCAATCCCCTTTGGCAGAGGAAACGTTCATTCGGCCATGGAACAGGTCACGGAATCGGTTTCTATCTGTGCGTGCATGAAGGGCCTCAGGATATCCGTCAGAACTTCAACAACCAGCCTCTTTTGCCCGGTATGATCA
>ODAI012371397.1_pt1 | contig 33432 bp, 2 predicted proteins | sample 1539321 | NCBI WGS metagenome assembly ODAI01 (sample SAMN02144231, study PRJEB22623) | gut metagenome | biome: sheep rumen | host: Ovis aries | place: New Zealand
CAAGCGAATTCAAAGGGCTTCTCAGCTCGGGAATGCAGGAAAGCATTAACAAAAAGCTCCAGGAAATACAGGGTGCGTGTGCAAATGTATCTGTTCACGTATCGGGCGGCGAAGGTGACGATTCCGTAAAAGTTATAATCGTAAACAATACTGCCATAACTATCCCTGACAGCACATCAGGCGGTTCCACAACCAGAGGCGGTATGTACGATCTGATTCAGGATGCAAAGAAGATGAAGATCGACATTGACCTCAGAGCCACAAATGTAACTATTGATGGTGATAATGGAAACGATAGCATCGAAGTTGCGGGCGGCCTTAAGATGGGCATGATTGGCACTATTGTAACTCAGCCAATATTAAATCTCCTTTACAAGGGTGGCGATAGAGGTACAGCTCTGCTTGAAGAGGCTATAAATGGACTGGGTGCAGCAGTAGTAGGTCAGCTTCAGGACTATAATTTCCTCGCACGCTCAAAGGTAATGTTAAACGGCGGAGCAGGCGATGATGTGGTAAAGGTAAATTCCACCTATGCATTCTCTACCTTCAGAGGATCTGACATATTTGCAAACGGTGGCGAAGCTGCACTCGGCGGAGAACATACAAATGACATAACATCAACTCCGGGTGGTTTTGACAGACTCCACCTTGATGGTAAAGTCGGCACCGGATATTTCAGCACGGCTCCTCTTACAGGTACCGGCACTGCTATTACACAGCAGAGTATCACTATGACAGCTATGGCAACCATATCTGTACTGAACGATCTCTTCCCTGTATCCGCACTCTTTAATGAGCTTTATATCAGTACACATGACATCAATTCTTATACAGATACCCTAAAGGGTAAGACAAAGGTAGATGTTAATGTTGCAGAGTTAAATAACAACAGCGTTAACTTTGACTCATATAAAGATTATGTGGTTTCGGATTATAATGCAAATACGCCAATTGTTGTAAACGGCGGAGCAGGCACTATATTTACAAACCTTAGAATCGAAGGAGAGCAGGTTAATGTAGGCAGCATCGACGCTCCTTACCTCAACATACTGATTGATGCTGAAAACAGCGACTCAAATGCTGCAGGCTCTATCACTGTTAACGAAGGTGCAAATATAATAGGAAGAAACATCATCCTTAACGCAGAAAACAGTGACGAGCACAGACTCGAACTAATTGAAAACGATCTTTCTGCAGACGAGGACGATTACAGCCTCAACGGTTCCATGTTTGATGTTGTAAGCGATGTAAAAATAGACATTCTCTCAGGCGCCAGCCTCAGAGCATCCGAATGCGTGGCTATCGAGGCAACCAGCTCTCAGACCAGCCCGCTGATTCCTGTACTCTCGAGCATCCTCCACGATCAAGAATTACAGAATGCACTCAACTTCAACTTCGTATCCGTAAAGGTCGGCAGTGCTATCGTAACAATTCTCGGCAGCATCTATGCTTCCACCATTACAGTGAACGCTTCAAACGAGGTTGAGCTTGAATCAACAAACGAAAATCTCGCATTATTCGGCATTCCTCTCGCAATCGGTGTAATCATCGGCGAAGCAGGAGTAGTCGTTACAGGTAATGCCGTACTTAATGCAAGCAACGGCAGCATCACAATTAAATCAAACGCTACAGTGGACTTCGAAGCAGAAGCCCGCAGCGGACTGTTACCATTCACACTGGCGGTATCAACAGTTGTTAACGACAGCTATGTAGACATCGGCGGAAGCGCAAGACTCATAGCGTCAAAGACAAATGACACTGATTCTTCCGGTGATGTTAACGTGCAGGCAAAAGCAAGCACTCACGTTGTAACAAACTCCACAGGCTACGACTATGATGCAAACATTCAGATCGGCAGAGTTAACACCGGTAACTCCGGCGGATTCTTTGCAGTATCCGTTGTAGTTCAGAACTGCCACGCAGCAGTAGTTAACAATGCAAGCGTTAATGCTGCAGGTGATTTCAACCTGGGCAGCATGGCGTTTGAATATGTAACAAACAAGGCGACATCAAACCCTGAAGAAACAGGCGGTTCATTCGCACTTGCAAACCTCATCAACAAGATTACAGACCTCCTCACAAAGGCAAAGCAGAACCTCTCCGGTTCCGCAGTAACATCACCGGGCTCTGTACAGTACAGCAGCCGCACAGAGAGAGGCTTTGTAACTATTCTTTCAAAGCTCATCGGTTCAACATCAGGCGCAGCAGCAACAGGTCCTGCAGCTCAGCGCAGCACAGGTACCGGCGTAACCAGCCTGTTTAACCAGGGCACAAAAGGCGGCTCCACAACATCGGGCGCAACCGGCAGCGGAATAGAAGCCGGAGCGGACGATGAGGAGTCTTCCAGTACGCAGCTCGTAGGAGCACTCGCAGTCACATATGCACAGAACAGTAACAAGGCGTACATCAACACATTGGGCGACATTATAATAGAAGGAACTTTAAATCTTCGCGCCCTCGGTTCAATCACAGACATGACTCTGGCAGACGGTTCACCGATTGTCAGAACCTCCAGAGCTGCTCGCGGCGTAGCAGCAAACACATCCTCACCTGCACTCACAGGTGCCGGAATAAAGGATACAACCTACAATGTAGGCTCAGTATACAACATCAGCTTTGACACAATGAAAAACGGTTTCGTAACCGTTAACGGTTCCATCCCAAGCAGCAGCATCACCACAAGAGGCGCTGCAGGCACTACCGGCACAGCAGTCATTGCAAGCGGCACATCAATCACACTCAGAATCACTGCACTCACAGGTTATGAATGCACTTCCGTTCGCATGAACGGCAATGAGCTGACAATCTCCGGCGGCGCAGTTACATTTGAAATGCCTGAAACAAATGTTGTAATTTCAGCAACATTTACACCATCAGGCCACCTGATCACATGCGACGAAAAGCATCCTGAGCAGGGACACTTCTATGCAAACTACAGATACCGTGAAGAAGGCGGCGGCGTTTGCGTTTACATCTCAACACGCGCAGGCTACACAGTATCATTTGCTTCCGTTACTTACACAAGCGGCACAGCTACGACTACTCTCGTAAGCAAGGCAGGCGTTGACATCACAGGCGGCAGCATCTACTTTAACATGCCTGACGCAGACGTACTCGTAGTAGTAGAATACGCAGGTATCGAGGAGATGCTCGAGCTCGACAGCAGCATCATCAATGCAACAGGCGGTGCAGTAACCGTAAAGGGTGCTGACGGCAGAGTAATCCTTAACTCAAAGTCCGTTTCCGGCTCTGCAGTTGTAACTCAGGGCAACATTCGCCTCGGCGAAACAGTAACGGTAGAAATCGCAATCACTTCAGGCTATGCTATCAGAAACAATGGCGTAACAATAGGCGGCGTTCTGGTACTTCCTGATCCGACCACGACTTCCTCAAAGGGTATCTACAAATATACCTTAAGATTAATCACAGATTCTGCACTCAAGGTGCTGGTTGCATTCACAACCGATTCCGCACTCAAGGAAAAGGCAGAAGCAAAGAGATCAAGCTCACTCGCACTCGGCGTAGGTGTCAGCGTTGACGTTGTAAACTACGACAATATCGCAACCATCATCGCAGGTAATTTCCGCGTGGGCGGACTCTCAATCAACGCAAATACAATTGACCTCACTTCCGTAAATATTGCAAAGGCCGGCTTTACAGCAGCAGATATCGGTCTTGCAGGTGCGGTTGCCGTTCACGTGCTCGCAGCAGAGAACTCGGCAACAGTTGAGACAGGCGGTGTAACAGGCACTTCAATCGTATTCGCAGGCGGCGATGTAGAAATTGCAGCAGACGTTGTTAAGTCTCGCATCGCAACAATCGCAGACGCAGCAGGCGCTGACGAAGAGGAAGAAGCAGTCGAAGAAACTCCTACAAACAAGAACAAGACTCCTAACGGAGTAACAGGCGGCGCTGTTACATCAAGCTCCGCAGTTTCAGGCGGCGCTGTTGAGGACGAAGGCGGCGACTCCATCGGAGTAGGCGCAGGCATCGCAATTGCAGTAACAGGTATTGACAACATTGCTACAATTGCTGACGGCGTAATCCTCGAAATGGTAGACGATAACGCAGAGCTTGACAGCTTCACCGTTCGCGCAAACTTTGAAACAGAAGAAACAGTTATCGCAAAGGCAGGTGCAGAGGGCGGCACAGCAGTCGTTCCTGTACTCGTACTTGACGTGTCCGGCGTATGCTCAATCGCAGATACCGGCAACAAGATTACAGATTCATTCCTTAAAGTTGCAGGCGCAATCGAAATCAATGCTGAAAACTCCATCATCAGAACTCTCGAAGCAGACGCTTCGGCAGCAGGTGAGAGCGCAGGCGGCGGCGGTTCATTTGTAATCGACGTAATTAACGACAGTGCAGAGGCAAACCTCGGACGTAACTTCAAGTCCGCATCAAACGCAAGCATCCATGCACAGTCAATCAGCAAGCTCAACGCAAAGGCAAACGCATCATCACAGGGCGCAGCTCCTGATCCTGTAACCTCTACTTCAGGCAGCTTAACTCCGGGCGGTGTTACAAGCAGCGCTACAAATTCGGGCTCCGGCAGCGGCAGTGGCTCCGGTACAGGAACCGGTACAGGCACAGGCTCTTCTTCGTCAACTGACGAAGACCCTGACTGGTCGGATGCGCTTAACAACCTCTTTGACGAAGGCGGCAATGAAGGCGTTTACTCAAACGCAACAGATACAGCAATCGTTTCGAACAGCTTTGAGCGCGGTCAGTCAGACCGTCAGGCTGATGCAAACGTTTCTAACGCAAGCATTCTCGCAGGCAGCGTTAACAGCAGAAATGTAAATCCTGCAAGCATGTCCGCAGTTTCGGCAGACCGTCAGGCTGCAGAAACTCCTGAAGGAAACGTTCAGGTAGCAGCATCATTCGTACTCAATATCATGAAGAACGCCTCCAAGGCAACAATCGCAGATCATGTGGCTGTCCTTGCAGAAGGCGATCTTGACATGGAATCAAAGATTGATACAGATGCTCACATCACTGCAAACTCATCCGCAACTCAGTCCGATACAGGTGTCGGCGTTGCGGTAGCAATAAACATTGTAAAATTTGATAATATCGTAAAGATTGGCAAGGGCTCCTTCATCAGCGCAGCTTCGGTATCACTCGTAGCTACAATCGTTGACGAAGAAACAAAGTCTCAGGCAGAATACATCCTCGAAGAATTCCTTTCGGACCTCCTGCCGACTACAGGTGCAATGAGGCTCATCAACTATCTCATCGCAAAGGAAACAGCAAAGGATGAAGTTCCTTGCCAGACACTCGAAGAATATGTACTTAATCAGCTTCAGGAAAGAGGAGCAGACCCTGTTCACGAGGTTCTTGATGATATCCTCACCACTCTGATTGAATACATCACAAAGGAACTCAGAAAAGAAGACGTTAACTGGGACGACTTTGTAGAAGATTCAAGAATGGGCGAATACGCTAATATCTGGGCAGACGTTGCAAAGGATACAGGCGAAAGACTCCTCTCCGCAGTCACAAACAAAAAGATTCTCCTCGGTCTCGTAAAGGACGGTATTCTCAAGAAGGTAATCGACGATTACAAGAATGAGGCAAAGAATAAAGAAAATCCATTCGAAAGACAGAAGATGATCGACCTCGCATGGAAGCTCCTCGCATCATGGTTTGGTGCAAACGCTGACGGCGAATGCGTAGGTAACGAAATCATCACAGAAGCTGTAGCAGGCGCAGGCGCAGCCAGCGTCGGTGTTGCAGGTTCGGTAGCACTTTCCGTAGTAAACGGAAATACAAAGGCAATCATTGACGATAACTGCGTGATCACTTCAGGCGGCATCATCAAGACAAACGCAAATGCAGCTTCCGAAATCAACACTACAGCTACATCCTCAGTAGACAAGGAAGGCAAGCCTGACAAGAACAAGGCTGCCACAAACAACGCAAAGTCCACTACAGGAACAAGCGGCGGTGCGGTTTACAAGGTAAATGCCGATACAACCAGCAGAACCGGCGTTTCCGGCACATCCAGAGCAGCTACAACATCAAAGGCAGCTACAAGCTCCACCAGCAAGTCATCTGTCGGCGTAGGTGCAGCAGTTGCACTCGCATTCGTTGACATGGCTGTAGATGCAGGTATCGGCGATAACTGCCACGTTGTAGGTACAGTTCTCGACATCAGAGCAGAGGTTGAAAACAACCTCGATACAAACTCCGTATCAGGCTCCGATCCAATCGCAAGGTCTGAAGACTTTAATGCGGCTGACCTCAACACAACAACAGGTTCGGGCACAACAACAAGCTCGGCTGCAAACAGCGGCGCTGCAGGCACATCCGGCATGGATATCGCAGTGGATGCTTCCGTAGCACTCGGACTCATTGACAATGAAGTAAATGCATATGTAGGACAGGGTACAATCCTTATCCTTGCTGATTACGACATCGATGACTGCATCATCGTTGACGAAGCATCCCTCGGCGAAAAGGAAAAGGCTACGACAGCAACAGCTATCACGCTTTACATCCTCGCAAAGGAAGGCGGCGCAACAAAGGCTAATGCAAGCGGTTTCTCAATGGGTAACCACACTGCAGTCGGCGCAGCAGTTGCAGTTAACATCGCAACCAGCGAAATCAATGCCCTCTTTGCAGGTAACGGTACAGTTTCCGGTAATGTAAAGATGGACGCACTCACAGAGAATCAGGACGATGCAAATGCACTCGCACTTGCTATGGGCTCCGATCTCGAAAAGTATACAAAGAAGATTCAGGCCGGCCAGAATGCTTCAAAGGCTGCTGAGGCTCAGAGAAAGAAGTACGGCAACAAGACAAGCAACACAATCTCCGGCAGAATGAACAATACGAGCACAGCTGCAACAGGTACAACTCGTGCGGCTGCATCCTCGTCAATGCCTACATCCGTTAATATCTTAAACTCCATCGGTGCACAGACTGACGGCAGCACAACCGGCGGCGCAGCATCGGGCGGTGTAGCTCAGGCACTTACTCAGGTAGGCAGCAGCAGCGGCGCTATCAGCGGCGGTGCACTTACGGGTAACCTTAACGGAAACAACAAGCAGCAGGAAAAGCAGAATATTTACGTAGGCGCAGCTGTTGCAGTAAATGTAACGGTTCACAAGGCAAACGTAGTTATTTCGGGTATCCTTAATTCCGATTCACTTTGGGCACATGCAACCAACCACGCAGACTTCTCGACTGCAGGTTCCGGCGCAGCTGCTTCACTTGCAAACAACTCCAACAGCGTTGGCGTTGGTATCGGTGTATCGGTAAACAAGAATCAGGCTAATGTAGTAGTAAGCGGTGCTAGCATCACAGTTACGTCCAAGGGCGGCGTTGATCTCAACTCCGAGCTTACTCAGAATAACGGCGATGTAGACGATTCCTACAAGGGCAAGTACGGCACACTTGCAATCGCAGGCAGCCTTTCGGGCTCCGGCGGCAAGGCAGCCGCAGCAGGCGCTCTCTCCATCATGGTAGCAAAGGGCAAGTCTTCAATCGTAATCACTGACGGCTCCACTATTGATGCAGCAGGTCAGGCTGTGCAGATGCACGCATACGACAAGTCAAAGCTCTCCGCAGCTTCACTTGCCGCAACAGTATCAAAGGGCGTAGCAGTAGGCGTGGGCGCATCCTTCGCACTCCTCTATGCTCAGAACAAGGTTGAAATCCTCGTAGGCAGCGATGAAGCAAGTGCTCAGGGTGTTACAATCAACGCATCCTCCGTTGCAATCTATGCCGAAAAGGAAAAGGTAGATATCAAGGATTATGAGTTCCCGCTTGGCAGAGAAGAACTCTTCACAGTAAGCCAGGGCGCTACAAGCAATGCAGGTCTCATCAATATCGACCCTGAAATGACCTCCGATGGTTCTGTAAAGGGCTACAACCTTACTACAAACTTTAACTGCCAGAGCATCACAGACCTCATTCAGGCAACATCCGTGCTCGGTACAGTTAACTACTTTGCAATGGCAGCAGCAGGCACAATTATTGCCGGCAAGAGCAATACTTCACCTGCAGCAGCAGGCCAGGGCGGTGCAGGCGGCACTACAGGCGGAACAACCGGCGGCACTGCCGGCCAGCAGGGCACAGGCCAGAAGCTTGCACTTTCGGGTGCTGTTGCAATCCTTATTAACGACAGTATCACCAGGGCAATTCTTGGAAATAACGTAAGAATCAACACAAACGGCGAAGATGGCGTTTCTGTTGAAGCAAGCTCCGACAACAACGCAATCATGATCGGCGGATCTCTGACAGTTGCAAAGAACTCACCTGCAACAGTCGGTGTAAACGTAGGTTGCGTTGTAGGTAACGATGAAGTTACCGCAAAGATCGGCGATGGCGCAGTAGTAATCGCAGAGGGTGGCGGTATCACCGTAGCAGCTGTTGCGACAGCTGACCTCTGGGCTATCTCCGTAGCCGCATCCGTTGCATATGACGATCATACAGATCAGGCTCAGGGCGGAAACTCCGGCAGCACCGGTTCCTCTCAGGGCTCATCCAGAAACACTATCGGCGGTAACCTGACAGTAGTTGTAACAAACAATGAAGTAAATGCTATCGTTGGCGAGCATGCAACTCTGGCAGCATTTGAAGATGTAAATATCACAGCAGAAAACGATGTAGATATCATTCTCATTTCATTATCTCTCGCAGTATCCGCAAGCCAGCAGCAGTCAAGCGGCGTTGCAGCAGGCGGTACTATTGCGGTAGCTGTTACAAATGCAGAAGCAAACGCAAAGATTGGTAATGACACAGTAGTAATTTCAACAAAAGGCGCTATCAATGTAATCGCTGACAATAACGATTTCATGCTGAACGTACTTGGCTCCGTATCCGGCTCCGGCGGCACAGCTGCAGTAGCAGGTACTCTGGGCGTACTCGTTTCCCAGGCAAGAGCAAAGGCTGTAATCGGCGATTATGTAACAATCAAAGCTGACAAGGATATCAATGTCCTCGCAGGCGGCGACTCAAAGCTCATCAGCATCCTTCTCTCACTGGCCGTAACAGGTGGTAACGGCGGTGCGGCAGTAGGCGCTGTAATCAATATCAATGTTAACCTCCGTGAAGTACTCGCAGAGGTTGGCGAAGGCTCGACACTTGTTTCAAAGAACGGAAATGTACGCATTGCAACAGAAGGTACAGACTGGACTCTGATCCTCACTGTATCGGGCTCGCTTGCGGCAGGTGACGATCCGAGCGTAGCAGGAAATATCCAGATTAACTACGCAGGTAATGATGTAAAGACAAGGATTGGAAAGAACACTACAATCACTGCATACGACTCCATCGGAGTTATTGCAAACCACGACAGTAGGGTTTATCTCGTTGCGCCTTCAATTTCGGGCGCAAGCAACGGTACAGCAGTCGGTGCTACAGTAATCATTACCGTAATTGACAATGACACTCTCGCAAAGATTTTCGAGAATGCAAGACTTACCGCATATGCATGCACTCCTGCAGGCGGCACTGCAAACAGCGGTATCAGCACTCCTAACAGAGCAGAAAGAAGAAAGGGTATCGTAGTAGACGCAAGCTCCGATGAGCTCGTACTCATGATTGGCATCGCTGCAGCAGCAAGCGGCCAGAGCGCAGGCGCAGGCGTACTTGACACTATGGTACTTCTGAACAGAACTGCAGCGGAAATCGCACGCGGCGCAGTAATCAGATCCGGACTTGAATCAAGCTCCGATGTGAACGGCGACGGTCAGGAAGAGTTCACAAATGATGACGGAGATGTACACATACGAGCTTACGACAAGGCTAAGGCATTCAACTTCGGTGGCGCGATGGGTATCGGCGGCGGTGAAACCGGTGGCGGCGCATCCATCCTCGTACTCGTATTCGACAAGAAGGTAAAGGCTGATGTCAGCGGTGACATCAGAGCAACAGGAGATATCGATGTAGAGGCTAAGGCAAACGATGATCTGTTCCTCGTAGCTGTAAACCTCGGTATCGCGGGCGGCTCCACAGGCGTTGCGGCAGGTGGTACAGCACTCGCATTCATGGATAACGTTCAGGCGTTCATTTCAGGCTCCGCTATAGCAGGCGGCGACATCACGGTATCCGCAATTACCGATACTGTACTTGTAAATATAGGTGCCAGCATCGCAGCTTCCGGCTCCACAGCAGTTGGCGGCGAGCTCGTTATCACATACTTCAAGGGCGTGACAAAGGCATTTATTGCTGATAACTCAGTTGTAACAGCCGACGGCATCCTTGATGTAATCGCAAAATCAAAGGAAACAATCACAGGCGATGTTGTAGGTCTTTCCGGTGGCGGCTCCGCTGCTATTTCGGGTGCACTTGACCTCCTCATCTCACTCGTTGATACAAAGGCATATATCGGCAGCGGCAGCACAGTTAACGCAAGCGCAGTAAATGTAGATGCAAGCGATGACTACTTCCTGCTCGGTATTGCGGTATCGGCAGCATTCAGCGGCTCTGCAGGTGTCGGCGTTACAGCGATTATCACTGTAGCAAAGAACCAGGTGGCTGCATATATCGGCTCAGGCAGCCGTGTAATCACAAACACAGGCAGCGTAAAGGTAATCGCTGATGAAAAGAGAAAGGTTCTTGATTATGCAGGAACTCTCGCAGGCGGCGGCAGTGCAGGCGTAGGCGTAACACTCATGATTACTGTAGTCGGCGGAATGCTCGACGAAGACAGCAGCAGTGAGCTCGGCCAGTACTTCAATGCAAATGCAGCAATTAACGGCGATTCAAGCACTACTTCCGCAGGTATACGAACCGGCAGCATTGCCGCAACAGACAGCCTGTTCGAAGGTGACGGCATCTTCACGGCAGATCAGATTAACAGCCACACAACTTCCGATGGCGTTAAGTACTCTGATACAAAGGTTGGCCATGAAGAATATACTTATGTAAACGAAAAGGGCGAAAAGGCTTCAACAACTGATGCAAGCCTCCAGATCGCAAAGGACAATGGATTCTACAAGACAAATATTTATGTAGAAAGAAATGACAAGGGTGAGATTATAGGCTACCACACTACACCGGGCACAGTAAGCAAATCTACAAATCCTGCTTTGTGGGCAAGCTCACCTAAGTATCAGGTTCTTTACACTACAGTAGGAGGACTTCAGCCAGCAGGCTTCGGTAGCTTCGTAGATGAAAACGGTAATGCAATCAGTATTGCAGAACTCACTACATTAGGTGTTCGCGAAACAACAATCGTTTACAACGGTACAGATTCCTATACTAACGATTACAAGAATACTACAGATCCTGCAGTTGAAGGCGATGTAAATACAACAGAAAGCGACGACCAGGCAAACGTAAAGAGACTTGGTCCAACTCAGCCTAACTACGCTCCAAAGGATAGCGTACAGGCTTATATCAGTGCGGGCGCAGTTGTAAACAGCGCTGCAGACATCGTTGTATCTGCAAAGGATCAGCTCAATGTTGATAACTTCACCGGTACCGTTGCAATCGGCGGCGAAGCAGGTGTTGGCGTAGGTATAGGTCTGCTCGTATCCTTCAGTAATGTACTTGCTTATGTTCAGGACGGTGCAAAGCTGGAAGCAGTGGGTAATATTGCAGTAACTGCTTGGGGTGGATCCACAAATACTCCACACGAAACTAATGGAGCGTCAGCAACCGAAATTATAAACGATAACACAAGCGGTGGTGGATTTAACTTCCTCACTATCAGAACTATCGGTCTCGTAGTTGGCGGCGGCTATGTAGGCGTGGGCGTAGCACTCGGTGTTACAACTCTCGTATCAAATATCAAGGCTTATGTTGAGGGCGACATCGTAAAGGCTAACGATGTAACAGTTTCGGCAATCGCTGATTATCCGAACGTAATGGCAGGTACTCTCGCAATTGGCGGAGGATTTGTAGGCGTATCGGTATCTGTTGGTACTGCAGCATTTTCCGGCAACATCTTCGCAGGACTTGTCGGTGATGCACAGGTTGGCCAGGAAAGCGGTAAGACCGTTAACAGCCTGACAGTTTCAACAAAAGCAAAGACAAATGCAACAGCATTCGCATCGACAATCGCGGCTGGTGCCGTAGGTGTTGGTGCAGGCCTTGCACTTGCAGTAAATAAGAGCGTAGTCGAGACCTTCGTAGGTCAGGCTACAAAGGTAACGGTAGGAACACTCAATGTACTCGCCGGTGGCGATTCCTCCGCTGACGCTTGGATCGTAGGCGTAGCGGCAGGCGGCGTAGCCGTAGGCGTTGGTATCGGTGTATCCGTTAACGTACCTACAATCAGAACTTACATCGGTATCACTCCGGGCGCAGACAATCCGGCTCATGCGACAGCAGGTTCCGCAGCACCGGACGGCGCTATCGGATTTGTTCATGCAACAAATGTAAATGTAATTAACGATATCAAGACATCAGCAGACATGAATATCGTTGCAATCCAGGCAGGCGGCGTAGCAGTAGGCGGCAACCTCCTGATTGCGGTTAACGTAACCAAGTCTTACGCAGCTATCAACAAGATGAATGTTGAGGCTGATAGAATTTTCATCAACGCAGGTCTTGATACAAAGGCAATGTACCTCCTCGCTAACGTTGCAGTAGGTGCAGTTGCAGTCGGTGTATCCATCGGATTTGCAGGCCTTTATGCTGAGAACGAAGCGTTCATAGACGCTACAGGCGTTACAGTTTCCGCAGGTTCAATTTCGGTTAATGCCGGAACGGATGGCAGAAGAAACAACTTCGAATCCCTCGCTATGGCACTCTCCGGAAATGTCGGCGCTGCAGCAGTCGGCGTAAATGCAGCGGTAGCAGATAACGGTACAGTAAACAAGGCCTATATTAAGGACGGCATAGTTAATGCAGGCAGCATCACTGTAGGTGCTGTATCGCTTGCTGATGCGACAGCCATGATCGTAGGCGTTAATGCCGGTGCACTTGCTATTGCAGCATCTGTTTCCGTAGCAATTCTCCGCGCAGATCAGAGCGCTGTTATTACGGATGGAACAGTAAAGGCAAACAGCATTAATGCTGTATCAAAGCTTAATGATACTACTCAGGAAAACAGTCTCCTCTTAATCGAGGCTCTCGAATATGTAGGAATTAATACTCTTCCTGGAGCAAACTCGCTCATCTTTACAGGTGGCGGCGGAGCTCTCTATGTACTTGTAAATGTAGGCGTTGCTGTAAATGTAGCAAAGAACATTGCAAGGATTAACGCTTCAAACATTAATGTTGTCGGTAACAATAACGCTGTTAACGTAAAGAGTGCAGGAAACAGCTATGCAAAGTCCGGTTCATGGAACCTCAGCTTCTCTGCTAATGCTGTATCACTTCCTATCAATGTAGCTGTTTCAAAGGCAGACTTCATTTCAGAGCTCATTGTAAACAGCGGCAGACTAGATGCAAACAGAATTAATGTAGAAGCTACATACGGCACAATTGCTGACGCAGTAATCACTCCACAGGTTTCCGGAGTAGAGCTGAACCTTGCAAATATTGGCATGAACACTGCAGTTGCAGTTGCAGCTTCCACTGCAAAGGCTAATATTTCAGGTAGCGGTATTATCCATGCAGACAACCTGAATGTTAAGGCTGACGGTACAGTAAAGGCGAATGCAAAATTAAACAAGGCTCTCGTGCAACTTGCGGCAGTAAGCGTTGCGGTAAATACACTTACATCCGTACTTACTGCAAGCCAGAGCGCTTCAATTACTAATGTAACTGTTGAAGATACACCTGTTACCGTGGAATCAATCATGAATGATGGCACTAATGAAGGTGCTACAGCAGAGGTTGGTTCAATGTTCAGCACAGTCGGTGGTGTGGACATCCACGGATATTCAATCAATGGCACAATCGCAACAGCAACAGCTGATGCAAAGAATGCAGCCTTCATAAAGGGCGTAGATATTAATGCTGCAAGCAAGAATGTAACAATCCACGCAAAGGGCTACAGCTATGCAAACGCATTCATCACTGCGGCTGATGCAAATGTAGGACTTGTTTCAGTCGGTGTGAACGTAATGAACGCAAAGGCAGAGGGCACTAACGATGCGTACATCGACACTACAGGAAAGACTGTAAACGTTAGAAACCTCACCATCACAAACGATAACAAGGCTATAGCAAATGCCGAAACCGGTAACTCCGGACTTGGTATCAGTGCGAATATCACAGATGTTTCTTCAAACATCGCCGATGCAATCACAAAGAACCGTGCAAATGCAAGACTTATCGGTAACGGTACAGTAAATGTACACGGTGACCTTGTTATCACAGCAAACGGTACAGCAAACGCGAAGTCAAATGTACACACTACTGCACTTATTGCAGTAAATGCTGTTAAGCTCGCGCTCAATGTACTCTATGCAAAGCTTGATTCTGTTCAGAAGGCTTATATCGAGAATGCAAATGTTAATGTAACAGGTAATGTGACAATTACTTCGAACTTTAACAGGAATGATAATAATGGTGCACAGGCAGTCATCGGCAGCATGTTCACGACAGTTCCATCGGTAACAATTAACCTCGTCGGAGCAGAAACCAATATAGCAATCGCAACAGCGGGAGCTACCAACTACGCATTCATAGACGGTGCTGTAGTTACAGCAAACACTCTCACTGTTAAATCCGATGCGAAGACCCTCGCTCAGGCTAAATGCGCAGAAGCAGTTGCCAGCCTCGGTCTCATATCAATCGGTATCAACACAATGTTCTCGTTCGCAAACGGCGATTACAGAGCATATATCACAAATAGTGATGTCAGAGTGAACGATGACCTTGATATCACAAACAACTACACTGCAGATTCCCTCGCAGAGGTATCACAGTCACTTGCAAAGATTTCTGCAATTCAGGCAGGCGTAAACGTTGCTGTTGCAACAGTCGGCGTAAAGGCAGAGGCAGGTCTTGATTCGACTGCCCTCATCTATGCAATTGATGATGATGTAAACGTAACTGCAATCGGCCTTGCAAAGGCTAATGCAAAGATCAAGGCTCCGGCAGTATCAATTTCGCTCGCGAAGTTTGATGTCTCCGCACTTGATGCGAGACTCACCGCAGTTCAGAAGGCTTATGCTGATGGTGCCACTATAAAGGCAGGCAGTGTCAATATTAAGTCCGAGTTCAACAATACAAACAATGACGGTTATGGCGCATTCGCAGAGCTTGGTAATCCTCTTGCAGGTGGCATTGGTACAAACGTAAGCTACCTGACAGTAGAGACCAACATTGCAAACGCTTCATCCGCAGCAACCGTTTGGGCTACTGCAAACAATGTAAACCTCATCGGTGTAGATACATTAAATGTCGATGTAATCGGCAAATCAAAGGCTAAGGCTTATCTCAAGCAGGATAATTCACTTGGCATGGTTTCACTCGGCCTTAATGTACTCAATGCCGATGCAAGAGGCGACTACAGAGCGGTAGTAAACGCTGACAATGGCAACACAATTGAGGCTAATACCGTAAATGTAAAGGCAAACTACACAGTAGATGCTTATGCAGAGACTGGAAACTCCAACTTCGGTGTATCCGCAGTTTCCGCAAAATTAAATGTCGCTCAGTCCGAGACAAACATTATTGCTATCGCAGCAATCACAGGTACCTCAAACAGCAGCATCCACGCAACGAACGTATCTGTTGATGCAATCGGATCTGGCATCGCAAAGACTGCTATTGCGCAGCCGACGGTACAGCTTTCATATGTTAACCTCGCAATGAACGCACTCTTTGCAAAGCTTTCCGCAACTCAGGAAGCTTACATCCAGGGTGTAAATGTAGAGGCTGACAATGCGGTAACGGTAGTTTCCAAGTTCAACGAAGGTGCTACCGAGGGCGCAACTGCTGAAATCGGCAGCTCGCTTAAGGATGGTAGCGCAAACCTTTCATACTACAGTGCAAGCGTAAACTTCGCTACAGCAGCAGCGATGACTGTTGCAAAGGCTTACACAGCAGGCGCTTCAATTACAGCGGACAGACTTGCAGTAGAAACAAAGGGTAAGGCGCTTGCAAAGGCAGGCATCGCAGCAGCGACAGTTTCTGCAGGCCTCCTTTCAGTCGGTGCAAACGTACTTGATGCTTCGGCAGCAGGTACATTCGATGCTACCATTGATACTGCAAATGCAGTTGTATCTGCAGGTGCAGTAACGGTAACTACCGACTACGAGTCAAAGGCAGATTCAGATGTAACACTTTCACTTGTAGAAGTTTCCGGAATCAGCGCAAAGACTAACTACGCAAATGCAAACGTAAAGACAAACGCAATTGCTGCAATCGCAGGTAACGGCGACCTCTACAGCGGACAGACCGTACGCGTAAAGGCAAACGGAACTGCAAAGGCAGATTCGCACATCTTTACTCCGGCTTGCTCGATTAACCTTGCAAGCGTAAATATCACCTACCTCAATGCAAAGCTTGATGCTGATCAGAAAGCTTACATTTCGGGTGCAAACGTACACGCAGGCGGTGCAGAAGTTGTATCGAACTTTAACACCGGCGTGACAACAGGCGCATCCGTAAATGTCGGCAGCCTCACAAGCAGAAGCGGCGGACTCTCTGTAGAGGGCGTGGGTGTAAATACAAATATTGCAACAGCAGATGCAGGTTCAAAGAACTACGCTTACGTTGACGGTGCTTCCTTCATCGGAACAGGCAGCATCAATGTAAAGGCTGACTCAAAGTCTGTTGCTGAGGCAAAGATTCTTCAGAACAGCTCGGTAGGTCTTGCTAATGTCGGCGTGAATGTACTCAATGCTTATGCATCCGGCGACTTCAGAGCATACCTTGCTACAGACGATGAAATTGCTGTAAACAATATCAATATTAACAACAATTACACTACGAATGCTTATGCTGAGACCGGCCACAGTGCAAAGGGCGTAAAGGCAGCTGGTGCAGGCTTTACAACAAACGTTGCAAATGCAGATTCAAAGGCACAGGCACTCGCATACATCACAGGCAACGGTACAGTAAGTGCAAACAATATCAACGTAACTGCTACAGGCGTTGCAAATGCGAATGCAGGCGTTTCAAAGGCACTGGTTAACCTTTCGGGCATTGATATTGCAGTAAATGTACTCACTGCAAAGCTTTCGGGCGACCAGAGAGCTTATATCGAGGGCGTAAGCGTAACTGTTCCAAACAGCGGCACAGTAAGCGTTGTATCCGAGTTCAACAAGAACTCCGGTATGGCAAATGCTCAGATCGGCAGTGCGTTCGGTTCTGCTGCAAACCTTACACTCTACGGTGGAAGCGTTGCGACAAACACTGCACAGTCGAACAACACGGTTTACGCATTCACTTCCGGCGCATCGATTACTGCAGGAACCCTCAAGGTTCTCACAAACGCGAAATCGATTGCAAAGGCAAACTACTTTGCATCGATTCTCAGTGCAGGACTCTACTCCATTGGTGCAAATGTGATGAATGCATACGCTAATGGCGACTATGAGGCATTTATCGATACAAATAACGCAAATGTAAATGTTAGAAACCTCACTCTCGATAATACTTACACTGCAGATGCTTATGCAGAGGTAACTCAGTCACTGGGCGATCTCTCCATCGTATCCGTTAAGTACAACAGAGCAGACGCTGAGGTTAATACAAAGGCAATTGCGGCTATCAAGGGTAATGGTACGCTCACAAGCGCTAATAACGTGAACGTAAACGTTACAGGAAACGCAAAGGCAAGCTCGAAGATTTACAAGCCAAACGTTGAGGTTGCACTCGCATCAACCAATGTAAACACTCTGTATTCAAAGGTTAACTGCGACCAGAGAGCATTCATTGAAAACGCTACGATAAAGGCACCGAATGTAAACGTAACTTCGACGCTCAATAACAATGATAATCCAAGTGCAACCGCATTCCTCGGTTCACTCGGTAGCAGCATTAATGCAAATGCTGTAAATATCGCTTACAACGAAGCATTTGCAACCTCGGGCGGCATCTCATATGCATTCACAAAGAATGCAAAGATTGATGTCGGAACAGGCGTGGTAAATGTTGAGTCCATCGCTAAGTCACTTGCGAAGGCTGATGTAATCCTTACAAGTGCTAGCGCAGGACTTGTATCGGTCGGCGTTAACCAGCTTACAGCAAATGCTGCAGGTGATTTCAGAGCATTTGTGGATGTAACTGCTGCAGGCAGCGGCGTTACAGCAAGCGCAATGAACATCACAAATACATATACGACGAATGCTGTATCCTATACAGGTCCGTCAAACAATACAATTAATACAGAAATCAGTGGCCTCCGTGTACAGGCAAATGTATCGGAAGCAAAGACTGTTACGGTCGCAAAGGCCGGAATTGAAGGCTCGTCAGATGATGACGAGGTTCACATACGTCTCACGGGCGCATTAACAATTAACGTAACGGGAATCGCACTTGCGCAGGCTCTGATTAAGACAGGATCAACCTTTGCTGTAGTAAATGCTGCAGTATCCGTACTCAAGGCTGATCTTTCCGGAACTCAGGCTGCATATGTAAGCGGCGGCGGTGTTCAGGCAGGCAGAATCACAATTAATTCCAAGTTCAACGAGAACGGCTCAAAGGGCAATGCCAATATGGGCGCACTCGCAAGACTTGAAAGCGTTAACGGCAGCAGCTTTATCGCACTCGGTTCCGAGACAGTAAACGATATCTTCGCAACCATCACAGCTAATGTCAGCGCATTTGTAAAGAACGCTAACATCAAGCTCGGTAATAACGATATCAACATTAATAACACTGCAAATGTATTTGCGGAAAGCTATTCGGGTAACAGCAGCTTCTCCGGCAGCCTTATTGCGGGCGCCTTCGTAAAGGCTACCGCTGATGCAAGCGGTCACTTCGATGCATACATCGAAGGCGGCAGAATGGAAGCCAAGAATGTAAATGTTACAAACAATTACACTGCAAAGGCTTACGCTCAGACTCAGCAGCCTGAAGTGGCGCTTAGTGGTGTAGACTTTGCAACAAATGAAGCAATCGCAAAGGTTACTTCAAACTCCGATTCCTATGCGAAGAATGCCAATATCACGGCAAGTGCACTCACAATCGCAAATACAGGCCATATCTATGCGGATGCTATCGTTGGCCCTGCACCAAGTGCAAATATCAGTGGTATTAGAGCTCTGGTATCAAGGGCTACTTCGTCGGTAACCGCACGCCAGAAGGCATATATCGAGGGCGGAAGCATCAAGACTTCCGGCAAGACTACTGTTAAGTCAACGCTCACAGACGGTAGTGCAAAGACTACAATGAAGCAGGCCGGCATCGGTGTGGCAGCAGCAAACGCTGACCTCAACTGTGGCATTGCTACATACAATGCAGGAAATGCGGCATTTGTGAAGAATGCAAACTTTGGCACAGCACTTGCAGCAAGCGGCGCACTCGACATAATCGCAGACTCCGCATCGGAGGCTATTGCTGAGCATGACGCAGGTGCAATCCAGGCAAGCGCAATCAAGGCAGGCGTTCTGCAGATGACTGCAAACGCAAACGGCAGCTTTGATGCATATATCGACAGCACAAACGGCAGAGTATATGTAGGCGCACTGACAATAAAGAATAACTATTCCAACACATCAAATGCGAAGGCAGAGCAGCCTCGCAGCGGTGTAGGAGCGGCGGCTGCAGAATTTTCAATCAACAAGGCAATTGCTAACACTTCAGCAGTTGCAAAGGCATACATCAGCGGCAGCGGCATAGTAAGTGCTGCATCGATTGCAATTGAATCAATCAGCAGCAATACAAAGGCAACTGCAAAAGTAGAGCAGCCTGGTGTAAAGCTGAGCGGCATTACTGTAGGTACGAATGTCGGTACCGCTACGGTATCAACTGACAACAACGCATACATCGGTGGCAGCGGCAGCGTATATTCGGCAAATGCAATCACAATTACCGCAAAGATTCAGTCAAACGAAGCAAATGCGACAGTCGGCGGCAATAACGGTGCTGATGTCAGCATCGCAAACGGCGGCGAATCAAAGGCTGAAAGTACAGAGCGCGGCAAGAACGCAGCTTATATAGGTGGTGGCAGGGTAACTGCGGTTAACGACATTAACATTGTTTCAGAGATGAAGAATGCGAAGTCAATCGCAAAGAACATCGCTCCTAACGTAAACATAACAGGTGTAAAGCTTGATACAGTCAGGGTTTATGCTTACATAAACGGCGACAGTGTAAAGGCATATATCGGTGGTACAGCAGATGTTACAGGAAAGAATATTAACATCACAGCTGATTCCACATGTGCTGCAGTAACGGCAGAAATGCAGCTGCCTAATGCAGATGTTTCTCTTGTGAACAAGACAGAGATGAAGGGCATAGCAGATGTTCGCAGCAAGGAAACTCTCGCATATGTAGACAGCAACGCAAAGGTTACCGCAACAGGCACTTCGCAGGCGGGAGCAACAGGCATCAACATCAGTGCAGAATCTAAATCAACAGTAACTGCCAGAACAAACGATGCAGTAAGCTACTCACTGGCTGCAGTCGGAAGATATAATGTACAAGCAAAGATTTCAAGCCAGAGCGCACTGGCATGGTCAAAGGGTACACTCAATTCAGCATCGGATATTACTATCGGTGCGGATGATGAAGCTTATGCAACCTCGAGCACCAATGCAAGGAATGCCGGCGTTGATGCAGGCGGAACCAGCAAGGCTTACAGCGGCGTAAAGGAAAATGTAATCGCTGAAATAGGCGGAAAGGCTACTGCATTTAACAGCATCAGTGTTGTTGCAAATGCATATTCAAATGTAAATGCGACAGTAAATGCCGAAAATGCCGGTCTGGTTGCAGAAGGTAAGGTTGAGGCTCAGTCTGTTGCTGAAAAGAATGTCTTCGCAAAGGTTCTTGATGATGCCAATATCGTTTCGAGATACGGCAATGTCACGATTCTTTCGGCAGGAGATTCCGTAGTTAAGGCAAAGGCTACTATGGGTAACTCCGGCCTCGTAGGCGCAGGCAATGGACCGAAATCTACAATAACATACGTAGCAAAGGTACAGACACTCGTTGGACAGGGCTCAACAGTAACCGCAATATTCGGCAACCTGGAGCTTTCATCGAGCGATCACACAAATCTCGACTCTTATTCTTACAGAAGAATGTCCTCACTTGCGGGCAGCAACAAGAGTGTGAGTGAGATTAATGTATCCGAAACAGTTCAGACATTAATTAACTACAATAACGGTAATCCTAATGCTGCAAGGAGGTCATACCTCAATGCAAAGGATACCCTCATTGGATCGTATCTGGATCAGGAGATTAAATCCTATGCTTATTCCGATACGAAGTCGGCGGATTCAACAACGCAAGCTACATCCAATGTAACGGTAACAAATGATCTTGATACAAATATTTACAATGCATATGTCGGCGGAACAAACAGTCTGACTGTTGAGTCCGTTGTAAGAGGTATGCATGTAAGCTCAAAGACTTTGGCAAAGATCGGCTCCGGCCTTACAGGCGTAGTAAGAGCTTACTCGTATGTAAACGGCAGCTCCACGGCAGATGTTGAGATTACAGATGCAGCAGAGCTCGCAAGCCGCATGATCGAAATCTATGCCGAATCACCGAGAATCGGCGACAGTTCTACGGTTGAAACAATAGCTACAGCTGAAGCAAATACTGTAGTTGAATGGGTAACCGAAAAGATTAACACATTCAGCCAGAAGGTGGCAAATGCCCTCGGAAAGATTCCTTTCATAGGAAAGGCATTAAAGAAGGCATACCTCGCAGCATCACACTGGATTGAGCAGCTGGTAAAGAAGGTTCTCCACTCCGATGCTGTCAGCGAAGCAAAGAACAAGATGGGTAATTCACACTCGAATGTTGTTCTAGGCTCTTCCGTAAAGGTACACCTTGGCGGCGCTGCTGCAGGTATGTATGTAGATATCGATGAATTCGGTCATGTATGGACTTCCGGTCTTGACAGTGAGATTGCAAATCTCGTACTTTTAACAACCGGCAATTCCATCTACCTCGGCAGAATCTTTAACGATGATCAGGGTTCAATCACAATAACCGCTCGCGACAGATCATCCGGCGGAATTCAGGTTTATGACGGAACATACATTGGCAATGTCGTAGTAAATAATTACTCTGACAACTTAGTAATTCTTAACGACGTTGACACTGCAAACAAATCCGCTATTTCGCCTTCATATTCGATCCCGAATGTTTCGGTTTCGAACAATTACCACAGAGAGACTCCGGTATTTGTTTACAACTCCGTAAACGGTGCGGATCTGGGTGTAGGCGGATCGATTGACCTCGGTGAAGGCAGCGCGACATTCAATATGAACGGCGGCGCAATCCTTAACATAGGCGGAGGCAGCGTCAGAGCAATCAAGCTGCGCATGAATGACGCAGATTATATCGGAACCTCCGAGGCAGCTGTAAGGCTCTTCCTCCACCACTATCTGGGAAGACCTGCAGAAAGAGCAAAGAATGGCACATATGATGCAATCGCAGGTGCGGCTTGCTCTGCAAACATCTATGCAAACGGTGATATCTATCTCGATGTAACGCATGTAATCGATGACAGATTCCAGCCTGCAGGGTCAAAGTTTAACGGTATTCCTGTACTGAACCTCAATAATATCGTTTCAACAAACGGTGCGGTTTCGATTCACGTTAACGAAACAGTAAAGCTTTCGGACGGAGATGTTGTTATCATAGCGGATGCATCGATTATCGGTGCAGGCAGCAGATATAACTTTGCTCGCGTGACACCTGTCAGCGATGCAGCACTTATCATCCGTGATGCATTTGGTAACGACACAGGCTATGTCCTCACAACAGATGGCAGCCTGAAGCTTTCGGAAGGCATTACAATCAAGCTCAGCGATTATCTCGTAATGCACAGGGATCCTGAGAACTACATCTATACCGACTACTATTATCTCCCGACAGGCGAGATCATGCAGGTAGATGCAAACGGTAAGATGACTGTAATTCTCTCGGGCGACGAGGGCGGCACAGGATACAACCTCGATTCCATCTATTACGAATACGATGCATACGGAAGACTCTGCTCAATCACATTCCTGAATGCAAACCTGAATGATATGTATCAGGAAATACTTGCGGCGGAAGGCAGAGCTTATACCGGTCAAGCAGTTCCGGAAGATTTCATTAAAGGACAAAACGGAATCATTAACGATCCGACCAGGTACATCCAAAAGATAGTATTTGACGGAAACGGTAATGTTACGGTCAAGCTTGGTTCAAACGGCGGTAGCATCGCAATTGAAAAGCAGCCGGGCGAATCCGCATGGGTACTCCCTGGCGGCGGCGTAATCTATTTTGGAAACGCAATCATAAAGGATGGTAATGAGGTAGCAAAGACTGCTATTTCACAGGACGGAACTTCAACATATTACATCCTCGGTTCGATTGACTTTGCAAACCGGAGAGATTACCACGTTGTAAAGCTCAGCGCTACGGGCGATTTCGAAGAGGGTGAGCTTTACAGGGTAGAACAAAAGGCTAATGAAGCATTTAGCAATATTCTTGTAGAAAGCACTATTGCAGAGGCTCAGGCGGTACTTGACAGCTCCGCTTTCGCAGCTCTTAATACTGAATCAGCATACTATGGTGCACTTACTGCTAATAGCACCAGCTTTGCAGCACTGCTCAGTAGCTATGTAAATTCTTTGAGAAATGAAGTAACCCAAACCTGGAAGGTAAGCGGTTACACCACGGTATCGGCTGTAGCTGCAACCAAGGCGGGCGTATACTACGTTCCGGGATACACGACTCGGTCTGCATTTGTAACAGCAGGCAGTGTATATATGGTATACAGTGATGCAGAGCACTTCACAACTGCTAGAGCTGTGACATCGCACACAGCAGTAGTTGCTGTAACAGGCGATTCAATTCAGAAGCCGACAGATGTTGCAATCACTGTGGCAGGTGAGGCACAGACAAGCATCCGCCTTACAAACGCAGAAACAGGCAGCGACCTTTCCGTTTCAAAGTCATTTGATATTTCATCACACAAATATGAAGTATCAAACGGCGGCATTACCTACATGACTAGTCGTGCCGGAGTAAACCAGAACCTGAAAAATGCGATTAGGATACCTCTTAACGCATTGTCATCGGGTTCACCAACGGCTCAAATCTACAAGGATGGTAATGCTTACAAATTAAATATCAAGGGCTACAGCTATAACCTCGTTTCAAATGATACCTACAATGCTTTGGCAGCAACAACAGCTGCAGTAAGCGGCACCACTGAGAGGGCAATCTTTAACAGCTACCTCAGCGATAAGTTTGTTGTAGCGAACGCTTCAAATGCAAGCGTTTACACATTTGGCAGAGTAGGCACGGGAAGAGCTAGAGGCAATAACCTTAACGGCGGATACGTAGAAAAGAATAACGCAATCGTATTCATTAGCGATACTGCTGACATTACAGACTCCGCAATTAACCTCACAGGAAAGATGTATATGCCTCTCGAGGCAGCAGTCGGCCTGGTCAACAGAAACGGACGTACAGAGCTTGTAAATCTCAGTATAAAGTGGGATGACAACATCCTCTATACAGGTAGCACCACAGATCGTGCAGACTGGGTTCGTGCAAAGGATTCAGCAGGACGAGAGGTACACGAGACTGCCGTATATGAAGTATCATATACAACCGATAGAGCATTTGAATTATTCGGAGGCACTCTCTACATGCCGGTCATTGTGACTGAGCGGGTTACAATGAATATTCAAAGTCCTGAAAATGTAAAGGCAGCAGCTGCAAGCAGCCTGCATATAAACGAAGATGCAATCCAGTCACTGGCATTTGCAGGATATGTTGAAAGCAGCCGTCCTTGGTACATGCCTATTTCAACGGCAAGCATCCTCTACTCACCGAACATGGTACAGGCAAAGGATTCAGAAGGTCGTGCTGTTTATACCAGAGGTTACTATGAAGCAAGCTTCTTCTATGACAAAGTTATGACAACTAGTGTGGAAGTAAATGGCCAGACCATAACATATGCTGTCACAGTTCCGAGCATTACATCCGGTGCTGTAACAGGCTCATTCGAGACAGAGGAAGAGGCAAAGGCAGCTGCATTAACTCAGTTTGGAGTAAGCAGTGCTACAGTACGAATGAGAGGATATGATACCACATCACTTCCTGTATACACAGCCGAAACTCAAGGCAGAGAAATGGTTAGATTTACGAGCCTTGCTGAATACAGAGAGCTGGAAGGAGACGCATTAGGCTCATTCATGCTTAACTATGGCGGGGGATATGTACCTGCATATCAATGGATTTCTCCGACAGGTGAGCAGGAATACAGAGTATGCGAGTACTGGAATGCATCAGGCCAGGCACTTCTGGCAAGAGGCTACTCACCTGTAATGGTACCTACGGAAGGCACCGCATACATTACTCCGAGCGGTGACGGAAATACCGCTACGGTAAGCTATGTGGGCGGACTCGACATCACAGGCAGAATTACAGATTTAACAAATGCTCAAGGCTATATGCTTGCTGCAAACGGCGTGAAGATCGGTGCAGGCGCAAATGGCGTCGCTCTCGGCCAGACTCTCTTAAGTGATGGGTCAAAGTACATCGAGACTTCGTCAGGCGATCAGATTCTCACAAAGAATGATGCAGACGGCACAATCACATATTCCTTCAACAGAGGCAGAAACGATGGTACCGTTGCATTCACGGCAGGCAGCACATATCTGCTCAATCAGGTAACGACATATGTATACATGTCAATACCGCAGAATATGCCGGCAGGCGAAAAGAACTTCTACAAGTATGCGGACTTCTTCGGATACAATGAAGACGACTCGGCATTCTACAAGCTCACAACTCAGGGCGGCACATTTAGATGTGTTGACGAAGGCTTTACAGCCGATCCGAAGTTCGACGGTTATGAAATGATCAAGATCTTCGAGGGCGGCCTCAGAGGTCATCGCGCTGACAGAGCGAAGTATGAAGATGTAGAGGCTTATATCTTAAGCTCCGGCCCTGCATTCTACGTAATGCTGTGGGACGGTACTTGGCAGTCTAACGAAGGCGTAACAGGTAAGCTTACAGTAAGAACTGACAGAGCCACTACAGCTTATGCGGCATCCGGCAGAGCTTGGACCGTATCGGTTGGCAGCATCATCGCAAATGCGGTAGAAATGTCTATCGACGGCAGAACAGCAACTCTTGCTCCGGGCGCAGCAAATGCGGCTATGATTACAGCCGATGAAGTTCGCCTCGTAATGGAGGGCGGAAACATCGCTGCAAATGGCAGAAATGTAAGGCTTGATGGCAGAAATACAAACGGCAGAGTAAATGTAAGCGCAACAGGCGGTTCAGACATCACAGTAACCTTCGGCGGCACTACATATGTGGATGCGGCGGCAGGCGGTAATCTGAACCTCACTCAGGCGGCAGCAAACACTAACCTCGTAATGCCGAATATCGATGTTAACGGCACAGTTAATATCACAAACAATTACGGTAGCATCACAGCAACAGCTACCGGAATCACAATCGATACAATCGCAGCAAGAGATGCGCTGAATCTGACTGTAACAGACGATCTGAATGCGGGCTCAATCAGCTCCGCAAGAGGAGATATTGATGTAACAGTCAGCGACGATGCTATCATTGCAAGAATTGCAGGACGTAATCTGAACGTATCCGCAGGTGGCATGCTGAATATGGCAGCTGCTACAGCAAGCGGTATCGCAGTGGTTACAGCCGGCGAAGGCCTCAGCCTCGGTACGCTCAGAACTGCAAGCACAGCAAGCATCACAGCAGGTGACGGCGCTACAATCAGAGCTATCAACGCAGGCGGCGATGTAATCGTAACAATCCTCGAGGGCGACCTCCTTGATGATCCTGCAAATGCAGATACATTAAAGGCGGCAGCTCAGGCAGGTATCGCAGCAGCTCAGGCAAGAGCTGAATATCAGGTAAGAGAAGCTATTGCAGGTGCAAAGACTGACTTCCGTACCTCCGTTGCGGCTATCGCAGCAGCAGCACAGGATGCAGCAGATGCATATGCAACCAAGCTCACTGAAAAGAACAACGCAATTGAAGAGCTCGCAAGAGCAACCGCAGAAGCTTTCAGAGCAGCAAATGAGCTCGTAGCTTCCGAGGCAGCAATGCAGGCAGCAAGCGGTGCAGCATTTGATGCAAGCATGGCAGCAATCGCAGCAAGCGAGGCAGCAGTTCAGGCTGAAAACGACCTTGCAACTGCAGAAGCAATCAGCGCAGCGGCATTCGAAGCACTTCAGATTGCTATCACAGAGCGCGTAAGCGCAAATGCGGTTTACAGCGCAGTAGTAGAAGCAGTTAATGCAAATACGGCACTCACAAATGCTGAAGGCGTTGCGAATGTAAATCAGGCGGCTTATGCACAGGCAGTAAATGATTACGGCAAGACGCTTGATGAGGCAATCACAGCGTACGATGCAGCAAGCACTGCAGCGATCAATGCGGCAGGCGAGCTTGAAACAGCAAGCCGGGCAGCATTCGAAGCGGCAGAAATTAAGACAGCTTCCGATGCAGCACTTGTGGCAGCAAGCGGCGCAGCAGCTCAGGCAGCTACAGATCTTGCAAACGCAAATGCGGCACTCGAAACAGCAAGTCGGGCAGCAGCTCAGGCAGCATCTGACCTTGAAGAGGCAGTAGCAACATATGACGCAATCGTTGCTCAATATAACGACTATATTACAACTGGCGGCGGCAATGCAAGTGATACAACAGCACAGGCTATCAGCGGCAGAGCAATCGCAGCAAGCAACGCAGCAGTAGCGGCAGAGGGAGTTAAGGCTTCATCCGATGCGGCAGTTGATACAGCAAGTCAGGCAGCATTTGATGCGGCTCAGGTTAAGACTTCATCCGATGAGGCAGTAGAGGCAGCAAGCCTGGCAGCAGCTACAGCAGCAGCAAATCTTGCGACAGCAGAAGGCGTAAAGGCTGACAAGCAGGCGGCAAAGAATGCGGCAGACGCTGACTTTAGCGCTGCAGTTGCAACAAGGTCGGCACTTCAGTCGGCTAGCGATGCGGCAGTAGCGGCAGCAGCAACAGTTGCGGCACTTACTGCAGAGCTTACAGAAGTAATCAGTGCAGCAAATGCGACTATCGCGGCTTGCACGGATGGCAGCATCACGCTTGAACGTAGCAATCTCGGTGCGGCTCAGACTACAGCAGACGCTTGGCAGACAGCAGCAGTAAACGTAGAGTCTGAGAAGCAGACTGCTTACGATAATGCTTCCGCGGCAGCAATCGCAGCAAGAGCGGTATATGTAGCAAGCATGGCAGCGTTTAACGATGCTATGACTGATTACAATAATAAGCAGGCAGACTTCGAGCGCAAGTGGGATCTCTATCAGATCGCAATTGATGCAGACGCTAGAGCGAAGGCTTGGGTAGTAACCGCGACAGCAGCTCGCGATGAAAAGGTTCAGGCACTTGCAGATCAGGTAGCAAGCAATGCGGCACTGATGCCGGTACTTGCGGAAGAAATAGTTGCGGCTTACGATGCGGCAGAGGTTACATGCGTAGCATTCAGCACAACAGCTGAGGCAGCAGACATCTACGACATCGCATGGGATGCACACGATGCACTCATCGCGGCGGCTCAGACTGCAGTTGACGCCGGAATAACCGGTGACAGCGCAGAGGCTTCGGTTGCAACAGATGCAGGTCTCTCGTACCTGACAGTTGCAGATGCAGGCGCAACCACTTCAATGGACAATGCCAATACTTCAAAGGCTGCGGCATATACTGAGTGGAATACTCTGAATACTGAGGCTATGAGACTTCAGGCAGCTGCAGCAAACGGCGGTATTGCAACAAGCCATGACGCAATAATCAGGATGATTGCAAGCGGCAGCTCAATCGGTACAAACGATAATGCTCTCGCAATCAATTCAAACGGTACTGTAGCAATTACAGGACCTGATACAGGACGAATCGACAGCGTATACCTCGAAACAGGCCTGGGAATTACCTCAAAGGCTATCAAGGTAGCAAACGATCTCGTTATCAACTCCGGCGGTAATATCATGCCTGTAAACAGCAAGTCGGTATTTACTGCAACGAATATCACAATGTCTGCTGTAAACGGCGGAATCGGTGTGAGCGGCAGCTCAGTAATGACAGACGCTGACTACATCGACCTCTACTCGAAGGATGGAATCTACCTCTACAATGACGGTGATGTTACAATGACAGCACTGACATTAAACGGTGGTGACAGCCGAATTGCAGCAAGCGGTGATATTAACCTGACAAACAGAGTACATGATGAAGGATTTACTCAGGAACAGCACACAACAGACAGAGGTATAGACAATGTACCTATTGCAACATACGTAGTACACTTCGTAGTTGTAAACGGAGCAGATTTACCTGACGGTACGGCTTATGATGAATACGCAATCACAAGACCGGCAGATCCTACTACAGGCAAGCCTGTCGATGGCGATGACTTCATCTTTGATGGCTGGTACACAGACCCTGAGTGTGAACATCCTTGGGACTTCAGTACTCTTGCAACAGAAGAGTCTATCCCTAATGCAGTAGACATTACGCTCTACGGTGAGTGGGTACCTCCTGCATACTGCGTTGTAACATTCGATACAGTAGGCATTTGGCAGACACCTCCTGCACAGACAGTAATCATCAACAGAAAGGCAACAGCACCTGCACTTGTTCCTGTAGAGGGCAAGGCATTCCTCGGCTGGTACACAGATGTTAACTACACTACAGCTTGGGACTTCAATGCCCCTGTAGCAACCGATATGGCACTCTACGCTAAGTGGGCAAATATGTACACTGTAGAGTTTGACACTAACGGTCACGGCGTAGTTCCTGCTCAGTCCGTAACTTGCGGCAGCACGGCAACACCTGTTGTTCCTACTACAGCAGGATACACATTCAGAGGCTGGTACGAAGATGCTGAGTGCACATCACGCGTTGCGGTAGATACGTATACAATCACTGCAGATACAACATTCTACGCAGCATGGGATATCAACGTTTACACAGTAACCTTCAATACATCCGGTATGGGTATTACACCTACACCGATGGCAGTAACATACGGAGCTCTGATTCCGGTAGTTCAGCCAAGCGCAAGCGGATACAGCTTCGCAGGCTGGTACACAGATGCCGACTTCACAACTCCTTGGAACATCGCAAGCGACACTGTAGCTGATGATATGATTCTCTACGCTAAGTGGACAACAGCTTCCGGCGGCTTCGGCGGCGGTGGTGCTGCTGTAGGCGGCGCAAGTGACGTAATTGCGGCTGAAGGCGTGCTTATCGCAATTGGCGAAGGCATGAATCTCGGCGATGTGGCAATTGAAGCACTTGATGCGGCAATCGCAGCAGGCACTGCAACAGCGGGCGAAAAGCTCGAACAGGCAATTCTCGACTGCCTCGCAGGTGAGGAAATTGCTTCGGCTTACATGATTACTGCGGCAGAAGAAGTTGACGGCAAGCTCATCGTAACGCTTCCTGCAAAGGGCGCTTCGGAGGGCGATGTGGTAACCGTAATCTTCACAGAGGACGGAACTACAAAGGCTGTTAACGCACCGGTATCCGGCAGCAGCGTATCCGTTGAAACTACAGAGCTGGGTCTCTTCGTAGTAATGGCAGAAGAGAGAAACGTAATCTTCTTCGAGCTCGACAGCGCAGTGAAGAAGGACGGCGCATACATTCCGATGGCGACGACCAGATATCATGACGTAACTCCTGACAAGTGGTACTTCGAAGGAATCGGATTTATGGATGCTTATGGCGTAATCAACGGTATGGGCGGCGACAACTTTGAGCCGAACGGAAATGTAACGCTGGCACAGCTCGCTACGATGATCATGAGATTCACGGGCGAAGAGACAATGTGGAGCAGCGGAATCGGTGAGACCGGCAGAAATGCAGGAACTCAGGCGGGCGAAAATGCTGTAGCTGCAATTAATGCGGCTTACGCGGCAAGCCTTGCGGGCAGATTCGAAAACGTTGTAAACACTTACAATGCGGCTGGCGTGGATGAGCATTGGTACGATGCGGCTATGAACTGGGCTGAGGCAAACATGATGATCGGCGGTTCGAACAGTGCAGGCGCAGACGACTCCATGATTAGAGCACAGGTAATTCTGATGATATACAACATGGCAGGCGCGCTTGGCTGGGTTGACGGTTCAACCGATGGTTATGACATCTCCGGCTACCTCGATGGTGGCGGAATGCATGCAGACGAGCTCCGCGCAATGCAGTGGGCAGTTGCAACAGGTCTCGTAGCAGGGCGTACTCCAAACTACCTTGCAGCAGGTGAAACGGTAACCAGAGCCGAAGTTTCCACAATCCTCACCAGATTGATGAAGACGTTCGACGAAAAGGTTCTCTTCCTGCCACAGGGAAGCATGAACGACTCTGCGGAGTAGGCTTGTAAAAACAAAATCAAAGGCTAATTTGGGGACAGTCCCCAAATTAGCCTTTTTTCCAATTTGGGGACAGGCACCAAATTCGCCTTTTGGGAAGTTTGGTGCCAGTCCCCGGATTCGCCTTTTGGGAAGTTTGGGGACAGGTCTAAAAATGTTTGACTTTTATGGGCGCCTATGATACTATTTTTCTATAGTTAGAACCGTTAAGGGGAGTAGCTTAAAAGTGACAGTTTCGTCAGTACGGCGCGTTCGCCCGGAACTGTACTCCATTACATTGGAAAGCAAGACCTTGATGTTTACGTTTTGAGTAAACTCAGGGTTTTTTCTATGTACAAAGTTATTGCACACAGAAATGAGAATGTAGAAAATGTAATGGAAAGGAAGGAAATAATATGGATAAAGCAATTATGGATTCATTTAAAAAAGTAGGACTGATGATTCTGCTTGCGCTGTGCTTAAACGGCGTGATATTCCTGCTGAAAGGACAGGAGCTGGGACTACAGTTCCTTGCAGGCTATCTGATTGAGCTCTCACTTTCAATCGACAACCTGTTCGTGTTTATAATGATTTTCACAAGCTTTGGGCTTACGGAGCATGCGCAGCACAGAGTGCTCGGCTGGGGCATAATCGGCGCAATCGTGCTGAGGTTCCTGTTTATCTTCTTTGGAATAAAGCTTGTTGAGATGTTCCACTGGCTGCTGTATATCTTTGGCTTGATTCTGATTTGGCAGGGTATAAAGATGTATAGGAGCAAGGAGGAGGACACGGTCGACCCACATGACAAGTTCGTTGTCCGTCTGACAGCAAAGATTCTGCCTATGAAGCAGGAATTCGTCGGCGACAGGTTCGCAATTCGTGAAAACGGCAAGCTGCTGTTTACACCGCTTATTGCAGTATTGGTGCTGATTGAGTCTTCTGACATAATCTTCGCACTCGATTCTGTACCGGCAGTGTTCTCGGTTTCAACCGACTTGCTCGTCGTGTACACTTCGAACATCTGCGCGATACTTGGCCTTCGTCAGCTCTACTTCGTGCTGGAGCATCTGCAGGAGCGCTTTAAGTACGTGAAGTATGGTGTGGCGACGCTGTTGTGCTTCACCGGCGTGAAGATGCTGCTTGGCGTAGTGGGACTTGCAATAAGCACGGCAATTTCGATTGGCATCATACTGCTGGTGCTTTCGGGCGCTATCATCATTTCGATTCTGCTTTCAGGCAAAGAAGCTAAAAAGACCGAGCCGGTTCAAATCGAAGGCGACGAAAATGGCGTAGAATAGAGCCGGTTCAAATCGAAGAAGATGAGAAAGATAAAAAAACGGTAGATAACGAAATAGCATATATAAAAAGGGCAGGTTTATGTGACCTGTCCTTTTTTCTTGCGCGGCACCGCGTCCGGCGAGCCTTTGCGTAGCTCGGCCGGCAGCTGTGGCGTGCGAATTTTATATATCTAAGTTTAGAGTGAGACTGGACAGGGAATGCCCTGTCCCCAATTTTGCCTTGAAATGTAAATATATGGATGATATAATAAATATTGCAAAAGGCTTTGCCTTTAACGGTAGGCGGTTTGCCCTCCCTTTGGAGGGATAAAACCCTCCAATCTTTGAGATATCCATTTCGGACACTTCTACGAAAGGAGGGATGCTTATGATTACATATTCTGAGTTGTTTCAACTCATGATTGCCATCATCGGCATTGTAAGTCTTGTGTACAAGATTTGCAATAAAAAATAACCGCCGGTCGCTTTAGCGGTTATCCTTATAACCCTGGGCAAACCGTCTATCGGCATTGCCTTTTGTTACCTTAATTATATGCGTTTCAGCCAAAATGTCAATAGAATATTGGCGGGCGCTTTCTTTTTGGCATTGTGAGTCTGCTTGCACCGAGTGCGCTCTCTGCCTGCTACCGGCTGAGCTATGCGAGGGCTCGCCGGGCAGCGCCGCACCCTCGGAGCAGACCGAAATAGAGGGGAAATGCATTTATGCTCCGCAGAGGCATAAGTGCTGGAACGGAGCATAATAATAATTATTATTGATTAGGGGGTAACAGTGGGATGGAAAAAATATTACGGAGTATTACGGA
>ODAI013896611.1_pt1 | contig 33432 bp, 34 predicted proteins | sample 1539321 | NCBI WGS metagenome assembly ODAI01 (sample SAMN02144231, study PRJEB22623) | gut metagenome | biome: sheep rumen | host: Ovis aries | place: New Zealand
GTGTGCTACTTGTTAAGTTGATTGAACCGCCGTGTACCGAACGGTACGCACGGTGGTGTGAGAGGTCGGAATTTCTCACTTGTGAGAAATTCCTCCTACTCGATTTTGCGCACAATGGGCGCGCCTTATGTATGCTGTTGTATTCGCTGTATTCTTCGTTATATCCCGACTACTTAATGAATCTGCGAAGATGCTTGTATATAAGCATTGTAATAAGGCTGTTGATAAGTCCTTTGATAAGGTTGAGCGGAGCAACAGCCAGAAGAACTAAGGTCGTAACGGATGTGATGGCTTCATTGACCTTGGTTCCCATGCCTATGATAGCCTCCATTGGCATGCCATAGAGCTTGCAGAATGCGGGAAGCAGATAGATCGCATTGAACAGTGAGCCTACAACGGTTATGGTCACTGTACCGGCTATACATGAGATCACAGCGGACTTCCTTGTCTTATTTGTGCGGTATATCATCGCTGCCGGTATGATAAGTCCGCAGCCTATGACGAAATTGGCCAATTCCCCGACGAATGCCGTTGACGTACCCTTGAATAATACCTTGAGAACGATCTTGATAAACTCCACCATAACGCCGGCTACGGGTCCGTATGCGAAGCCGGCTATAAGTGCCGGCAGCTCGGAGAAGTCAAGCTTATAGAATGGCGGAGCGAAGGGTACCGGAAAATCGAATACCATTAAGACTGTGGCTATTGCCGAGAACATGCCGATAACGACTATCTTCTTGGTCGTGAGTATCCTCTCCGGGGTCTTGCCTGCGGCGGTATCTTTTTTGTCATAATACTTTTCAAAAAGGTACGCAATGAGAAAAACGGCGATAACCAGAATCAAAAATTCCAGAACGAACAGTGCGTTCTGAGCAACAGTGGTAAAAAGATCTGTGTTCATTTGTATCCTCCTCTTCCATCCGGACTGTACCGTCGGTTGCGGAATTTCACCGCATCAGCCGCCTGTGGCGGTTCGCAGACTAAGATACTTTGATTGACTGTAGAAGTCAACATAGCATCATCACTACCGGTCGGGAATCTCACCCTGCCTCGAGTTAATATAAGCGGGTTCTAACATCTGCTCTTTGAGAGATATTGTAATGCCGCATGCAACGAAATTCATTATACATTCCTTATCCCGAACATGCAATAGTGTATATGTAACAATGAAATGATTTAATTGTATAATCCGGGAGCTCCTTTTAATTATTCCTTGTGATATTCATGTATTTCCTATATAATTGTAAGTTAGGGTAGTATGTATTATTATGCCCTTTTGTGTGCGGGAGAGAACCTGCGGACACCGTAAAAAGGCTGTTAGGAGCATAGACGGATATGAAATGCGAATTTGATGTGCAGATGACGGCATCTGCTTTATATGACTACAATATGTATCATACGTATACGGGGATCGCAGGCATTACGGGAACGGCTGCGGGAGCCCTTTTCCTGATAGTATTCGCTTCATACAGGCAGCCGGCATACCTTGTCGCAGGGCTTGTGATCATATTGTACAGTCCGGTGGCATTGTATATTAGCGCGCGTAAGCAGGCCGCTCTTAATCCCGTATATAAGAAGCCGCTGCACTATATCTTAGATGATACGGGGGTGACGGTAATCTCCGGAGAAGAGAGCTTAAGCGTGGAGTGGACTAAGATGTACAAGGCCCGTTCGACCAACCAGAGCATCCTGTTGTATACCGGACCTAAGAGTGCGTGGGTATTCCCCAAGAAGGATCTTGGTGAGAAGAGATATGATGTGATACAGATGATATCCACACATATGACACCGGAAAAAGTGAGGATCAGGCAGTAGATGATACTATGTATAGACAGTTCGGGGCTTACGGCCTCGACAGCGATAATAGATGAAGAGAATGATGTAGCTGTTGCGGAATATACGGTCAATCTTAAGAAGACACATTCCGAGACGCTCTTACCCATGATAGATGAGATGTATCGTCTGACCGGTCTGAATAAGAAGGATACGACAGCCGTAGCCATAGCTGCCGGACCGGGTTCCTTCACCGGTCTTCGTATAGGAGGAGCTACCGCCAAAGGAATAGCAAGTGCGCTTAATATCCCTGTCATACCGATACCTACGGTGGACGGACTTGCGTATAACTGCTATGGTCATGACGGCTATGTCTGTCCCATAATGGATGCCAGAAGGAATCAGACCTATACGGGTATATACAGCTTCAGGAAGACACTTAATGATAATGTGTACGGATATGAGATGGAGACAGAGCTTAGCCAGTGCGCGGTCGATATCGGAGAAGTTATATCAAGAATTAACAAACTGGGTAAGCCCGTTGTATTCTTAGGGGATGGAGTGCCTGTGTTCAGGCGGACTCTGGATGATGAGCTGACCGTTGCACATACATATGCCCCTATGGGACTTAACAGGCAGAATGCTGTATCCATAGGTCGTCTTGGGGTTAAGCTGTACAGGGAGGGCAAGGGAGTGAGTGCGGCTTCTTTTGCTCCGGAATATCTCAGGCAATCACAGGCGGAGCGTGAGCTTAAAGAAGGGGAGAAGAGTAATGATTGAGGTGTGTCTACTGGGAACCGGCGGTATGATGCCGTTACCCAACAGATGGCTTACGGCCCTGATGATGAGATATAACGGACACAGCATACTGATAGACTGTGGAGAGGGTACACAGATAGCTCTTAAGGAGAAAGGCTGGAGTCCTAAGCCTATAGATGTGATATGCTTTACACACTTTCATGCCGACCACATATCAGGTCTTCCGGGAATGCTGCTTACCATGGGTAACGCAGAGAGGAGCCAACCTCTTCTTATAATTGGCCCTAAGAACGTGGAGAAGGTGGTGGAATCCATAAGGGTGATCGCCAGAGACCTGCCTTTTGCCATAGAGTATAAGGAGCTTACGGGCAATGAGGAGGAATTCGAGGTATGCGGCTTAAGAGCCAGAGCCTATAAGGTATGTCATAATGTAACATGCTACGGATATACCTTCGAGCTCGACAGAGGCGGACGGTTCGATGTGGAGAGAGCCAAGACCGCCGGTATAGATGTCAGATATTGGAACAGGCTTCAGAAGGGTGAGGAAGTGATTGCGGAGGACGGATGCATATATACACCTGATATGGTGCTCGGACCTGCAAGAAAGGGGCTTAAGATCACGTATTGCACGGATACAAGACCCACGGAGGCGATAGTAAGGAATGCCAGGGAGTCCGATCTGTTCATATGCGAAGGCATGTACGGAGAGCCTGATAAGCTTGACAAGGCCAAGGAGCATAAGCACATGACATTCTATGAAGCCGCGGAAATGGCAAAAAAAGCGGATGTCAAGGAGATGTGGCTTACACACTACAGCCCGTCTCTGCCTAATCCCAAGGCATATACAAGGGAAGTACAGAAGATATTCCAGAGAACTGTCGTTGCGAAGGACGGCAGAAGCGTTGATCTTCTTTTTGAAGAATAGATAACCGGAGGAGACGGTCATGAAAAGCCCCAAGGGAGTGAAGGGTTTTATCGTCATCTTAATACTGGTTCTTATGGTAGTCGGATATTATTATTATCTGTCTAACAAAGGCTATCAGGAGAGGAAGGAAGCCGAGGTGGTCGTTACGCCCGCCCAGTCACTTCTTCTGCTTAATTTTGATGTTAATTACCCGCCTACTCCCAAGGAGGTAGTGAAGCAGTATATGGAATTCTCCAAGGTACTGCATAATGAAGAGCTGACGGATGATGAGGTCAGTGCCGTAGGGCTCAAGCTCTTAGAGATACTGGATGATGATCTGGCCACCAATAAGAGCCATGATGATTATATCCTGGATCTTAAGAGTGAGATCAAGACCTTTAAGGACAACAATTATTCTATAGTCAATATGTATACATCCCAGAGTACGGATGTGGAATACTTCACCGTGGAGAATCATGAGTGTGCAAGCTTATACGGAACCTTCAATATACGTACAGCTTCGGGCACACAGGTACTTACGGATATATTCATTCTTCGTAAGGATGATAAGGGACACTGGAAGATATACGGCTGGCAGCCCATGGCGAATGAGGAGCCGTAGGATGGATATAAAGGGAATACGATGGACAATATAACAATACTCGGAATAGAATCATCCTGTGATGAGACAGCGGCATCTGTCGTCCGTAACGGGCGAGAGGTGCTTTCTAACATTATATCCTCGCAGATAGATATACATACGCTGTATGGAGGAGTGGTTCCGGAGATAGCGTCGCGTAAGCATATGGAACGGATAGACAGAGTGGTGGACGCGGCACTTAAGGAGGCAAATACATCCATAGAGGATGTGGATGCGGTCGCTGTCACATACGGCCCCGGCCTTGTGGGGGCGCTTTTAGTGGGAGTATCCTATGCGAAGTCATATGCATGGGCGCTTAATAAGCCGCTTGTGGGAGTACATCATATAGAAGGACATATATGTGCCAATTACATAGAGAATAAAGAGCTTAAGCCGCCTTTTATGTGTCTGGTGGTATCAGGCGGACATACACATCTTGTAATGGTGACTGACTACGGCAGGTATGAGGTGCTCGGACGAACAAGAGATGATGCGGCAGGTGAAGCCTTCGATAAGGTGGCCAGAGTTATAGGCTTGGGCTATCCCGGCGGGCCTAAGATAGATAAGGTAAGCTGTGAGGGGAATCCGGCGGCTATAGATTTTCCGAGGGCGAAGATAGCGGACAATGAATATGACTTCTCGTTCTCAGGGCTTAAGTCGGCTGTGCTTAATTACCTAAACAGCCTTCAGATGAAGGGAGAGAGCTATATTCAGGCCGATGTAGCAGCCTCGTTCCAGCAGGCTGTGGTGGATGTGCTTGTCGGGCACAGTATGGACGCGGTGACAAGGTACAATGTAAAGGACTTTGCCATAGCGGGCGGAGTGGCATCCAATTCCCACTTAAGGGAGGCGATGCAGGCAGCATGTAAGGAAAGAGACATTAACTTCTATATGCCTTCACCCATATTCTGTACGGATAACGCGGCTATGATAGCGGTAGCCGGATATTATGAATATATGGCAGGCAGCCTTGCATCATGGAATCTTAATGCAGTGCCGGCACTGAAATTGGGAGAAAAGTAAAACAGGATTTAATAAATTCGGAAATAATGAATATTAAGATCAGAAGAATGGAAATGAAGGATATTGACGCAGTGTGTAAGATGGAAGAGGAGGCATTCTCTATCCCGTGGCATAAGGAGTCCTTCATTGAGATGATGAATAACCCTGATGCACTGTATCTGACAGCGGAATATGACGGTAGTGTCACACCGGTAGGATGTGCCGGATTTATCAGGGTTTTGGATGAAGGCAACATATGTAATATTGTTGTGAATAAGGAGCATCGTCGACTGGGAATAGGCGATCGACTGGTTAAGTCAATGATTGAAATGGGAAGAGAGCAGTATGGGATCAATGCCTTTACTCTGGAGGTGAGAGTGAGCAACATGGCAGCTATAGGGCTCTATGAGAAGCTGGGCTTTATTAATGAAGGGGTAAGACCGGGATTCTATGACAGACCCAGGGAGGATGCTTACATATACTGGCTGAGGTTTTAGACAGGATAATCCGCTAAGGGGCATAGATGGTGATAAGATATGGAAGAGATCACAGATATAATTGAGACAGAGAATGACAGAGAGACATATGAGACAGCGAGGCAGATGGGTGAGAAGGCAACAGGCGGAGAGGTCATCTGCCTGACAGGAGACCTTGGTACAGGGAAGACTGTATTTGCGCAGGGTTTTGCCGATGGAGTCGGAGTGACCGAATCGGTCAATAGCCCCACCTTCACTATTGTGCAGGTATATGAAAGCGGTCGCATTCCGCTGTACCATTTTGATGTGTACAGAATAGGCGACAGCGAGGAGATGTTCGAGGTCGGATTCGAAGAGTATGTATACGGTGACGGGGTGACTCTTATCGAGTGGGCAGAGCTTATAGAAGATATATTGCCGAAGGAGTATACACGCATCCTTATAGAGAAGGATCTGAGTATGGGCTTTGATCACAGAAGGATAACAATATCGAGAGTATATGACAGACAGAGTAACTGACAGAAAACTTAAGAATGTATCCATAGTACTTGCTGCGGGAAGCGGTAAGAGGATGGGGACAGGGGTCAAGAAGCAGTACCTGGAGCTTAAGGGCAAGCCTCTTATGGCTCATTGTCTTGATATCATGCAGAGCTCGGATATCATAACAGATGTAATCGTAGTGTGCGGCAGTGAGGATGAGGAATATTGCAGGGAAGAGATCGTTGGAAGATTCGGCTACGATAAGGTGATAGCCGTTACGCCGGGAGGCAGAGAGAGATATTATTCCGTCATGGCAGGGCTTGATAAGATAGAGGAGATAGCCGGCAGAGATGGATGTGAATATGTATTCATACATGATGCCGCAAGACCCTTCATAACGGAAGAGACTTTGGTAAAGCTCTATGACTCTGTAAGAGAATGCGAGGCGTGCGTAGCCGCGGTTAAGAGCAAGGATACCGTGAAGATAGCCAATAGTGCCGATTATGTGGTGTCAACTCCCAACAGGGAGCTTACATGGATCATACAGACACCTCAGGTATTCACATATTCACTTGCTAAAGAGGCATATGATAGGTTAAAAGAGGAGGAATGCGGCCTTCCCTGTCAGGGGATAGTCGTAACGGACGATGCCATGGTGGTTGAGACATGGACAAGCCACAGGGTCAAGCTTGTGGAGAGCAGTTATGAGAATATCAAGGTGACGACACCTGAGGATATGGATATAGCGGAGGCAATAATAAGAAGGCGAGGCAGTGACAGATGATGAGATCTAAGATATATAAGATAGGGATTTTGGCGGTAATGCTTATGACAGTTACGGGACTGATAGGATGTGCGGATAAATCCGCAGTAAATGAGACTGTGGAGGAGACCGATGAGCCGATAGACGGAGGAAGTGAAGGAAGCGGCTCGTATAACACGGATAAGGACACGGACTTAGGTAATATAGTAACAGCCGAGATCGGCTTTGATAATTCATCATATGAGTATCCGGAGAGTGATCTTGAGAAGCTTATACACGGTACGTATGATATCAGGATCGAGCGGACCGACGCAGGTGCCAAAGTCAGTGTCACGGTGACAGACAGTTACTCAATGACAAGGAGATTTGATTTTGAGGCAGATAAAAAGGTACTTGATGAGCTGCAGGATGTGATTAAGGAGCATGAGGTAGCTAAGCTTGACGGCTATTATAAGAGAAATTCTGCATTGGGAGAGGGTTTCGACCTTGAGATAGTATACGAATCGGGTGATAAGATATCCGCGCATGCCGAGGGCGGATATGCGGTCATGCCGGATAAATACTGGGATGAGAAGTGGTTCCTTGCATATATTGATAAGGTGCTTAGAGAATATGATTACTATCTTGATGAAGAAGAGGATCAGCTTGAGGATATAGGTGAGGCTGACATTCCGGAATATGTGATCGAGAATCCCGGCTGGGAATACTATTGCGATGCGGACAGACAGGCAGCGGATGACCATGTTAAGCTTACGCTTATAAGTGCAGATGCCAATGAGATAACAGATACAGATATATGGCTAAGCAATATCGGTGAACAGTTGCCGGACAGCAATCAGAGGGAGGATGGCGATTACAGGTATTACTTCTACGGAGGGGAAAACTATTCGGGATATATGATAGATATCGTGGATCTTAAGACAAGTGAGCTCTTCGCCACTCTCAATCTGTATAATATGTATTATTCCGACGATCAGGTAGATCCGGACTGGGATTTCGTGGAGCAAAGGGTGAAGCATGCAGTATCAAAGGACGGAATACTCTATCTGTGTATGTCTCATAATACATATGCCTCTGCATCTCCGCATAATGCCTACATCATGGCGCTTGATATGAATGATGACTACAGAGTCATATGGAAGAGTGAGCCTCTTACCTGCAATGCGAACAACTTCGTGGTAGAGGGCAACAGTATCATATGCGGCTACGGCTTCACGGATGAGCCGGATTATCTCTATGTACTTGACAGGTCTACGGGTGAGAGGGTGGAAGCCATTAAGCTTAAGACAGGTCCGGAGTTCTTATTTGTCAAAGATTATGAGACTGACAGCAGGGTTGAGAGAAGACTGTATGTACGTACCTATGATACCGATTATGAATTCCTTGTAGAATAAGGAGGATCAAGATGCTATACAGAGAACTGGATATTAAGAATAAGGATTCTTTGGAATATGCCACTGCAATTCTGTATGCCCATGAGGACACGGATGCGATTGAGCTGCATAAGCGTCCGGTGATAATAATCTGTCCCGGCGGAGGATATAATCATACTTCGGACAGAGAGTCGGAGATGATCGCCCTGCAATTCATGGCAATGGGATATCATGCTGTAGTACTCAGATATTCGTGCAGTCCGGCACTCTATCCCACGGCATTGCTTGAACTTGCACAGACAGTGGTGCAGGTACGAAGACATGCGGTGGAATGGAATATAGATAACGATAAGGTGATGATAATGGGCTTTTCGGCAGGAGCGCATCTTGCTTCATGCTTCTGTACCTTTTATGAACAGCCCTTTATAAGTGATGCCATTGGCTGTGATAAGAAGGAATTGCACCCTGACGGACAGATATTATGCTATCCTGTAATAACTGCGGGAGAGTATGCTCATGAGGACTCTTTCCGCAAGCTTCTGGGGGATAGCTATGATGACAAAAAGGATGAGCTGTCTCTTGAAAAGCATGTGAATGCTTCTGTGCCGAGAACCTTCGTATGGCATACATATGAGGATAAAACCGTACCGGTACAGAATTCGCTCCTGTATGTGAATGCACTTGCGGCACAGGGGATTCCTGTAGAATACCATCTTTTTGAAAAAGGAAGGCATGGGTTAAGTCTTGGCAGCAGGCTTACATCCGGCGAAGGTGACAGAGAGGTTGAACCATCGGTAGAGCCGTGGATAGAGCTTGTGCATACATGGATAGGAAGGCTCTGATGTCCGGCATAAGAAGCGCGCGATGTCCGGTATGGTGAGATACATGAACAATACATTAGGCGATATTACATCGGAATATGTGTATATACAGCCTGTGGACGAGCGGGATATGAGTCTGATCGGAGGAGAGATCACCGCTTTGACGGCTAGAACCGGCGATACGGACTTCTGCGTGATCACTGTTCCGGTTAAGGACTGGAATTCCGATCTGACCCCGTGGGAAGCCGCACCTGTATTCGGCAGTAAGGACTTTGGAAGCGGAGCGGCCGATACGCTTAAGGACATAGAAGGTATAGTGGAGCAGTTTGAATCCAAGCATTCGGGAACAGCGCGCAAATACATCATCTGCGGTTACTCTCTTGCAGGGCTTTTTGCTCTATGGTCGGTGTATAATACCGATATCTTTGAAGCAGCCGTAGCTGCATCCGCATCCGTGTGGTATCCGGGGTGGAAGGAATATGCCGCAGAGCATGAAGCTATGGCGAGAGCTGTGTACTTAAGTCTGGGAGATAAAGAGGAAAAGACAAAGAACAAAGTTATGTCAACCGTAGGAAATGCCATGAGAGCCCAGTACGAACTGTTACAGACGCAGGGAATACGCTCAGTTCTGGAATGGAATGAGGGTAATCACTTTGCTGACAGCGATATAAGAGTGGCTAAGGGAATGGCATGGGTACGGAACGAACTCAAGCATATGCAGATATGAAGGCTGAAATAAAAAAACAAAAAGCCTGTTGACAGGCAGGCGGGCTTTTGTTACAATAACACTTGCGTCTGATAAAGATGCTATACTGTTGTCGGATGAGAGATCATCAGACAGTGCAGGGGTATCGAAGAGGTCATAACGAGGCGGTCTTGAAAACCGTTTGGTGTAACAGCCACGTGGGTTCGAATCCCACCCCCTGCGTAAGGAAAAGGAGTCCGAATGGACTCCTTTTTCTTACGCATTAAGATAGTGGGATTCGAACGCTGAGGGAGATGGCGAAGCCATCGGAAGCAGACGCTCCGGTGAAGCGTCTGCGCCGAAGCCGGCCTGAAACAGGTCTGCAAGTACATCCATGTACTTGCTAACAGACCTACGACATCCATGTCTAAGGTGGCTATGCCGCCGGCGGGAATCCCCCCTGCTTAGCTTTTTGTTAGCTTATCAGATATAAGTATTAAAGTTGCATATTTACATTATTCCCGGAGGATTCTCTTACCGGACCGCTACTTACGGTGATTCCTTCAGATAATACATCCACCGATTCATAATCCGTATCAGCATCGTATTCGGCTATGTTGTTTTCATCAGACACATTATCGGTTGTATTGTCTTTATCTTTTCTCGTTACCTTATGATTTCCCTCTGACCTGTCAGCTTCTGCTGTATTCTGTTCAGATTCAGCAGCTTTTTTCAGTTCAGCACTTGCATCAGAGAGCGTGTTTAACTGCGAAGATGTTAAATCTTGGGCCTTTGATTCGAGATCAGCTAATTCTTCTTTTTTCTTGGTGGTATCTGCACCACGCGCTTCATCCAACTTGATCTCGGACTCCAGGATACCGGCCTTTCCTTCTACATCTGTCTTTACGGCTCCTTGTACTTTGGCTTGATTCATGGACATATCGGCCGAAATAATGGCTTGCATACTTGCGCTTGACATACCGGCACTGCTTTTCCTTGATTTTCCATGTTGACTGTTCCCGCCAAGCATATCGGTCATTGATGGAGCGTTCTTTTTCTGGCTTTCTTTTCGCTGTTCAATCTGATGCTGGCGAAGCTGATTCTGAAGGTCAGTGATCTGTTGCTGGATTTCCTGACGCTTCTTCATCTTTTCTTCCGGTGACATATCTTTATTATTACCCAGTTCCTGCAGTTGCTTCTGGGCATTTGCAATCTGATTCTGAATGTTCTTGCTAAAGGCATCTGTGTCTTTGCTCATTTCAATACGGAATGCCTGTGTTCCCGTGTTGTTTCCGCTTATTCCGTTGATATTCATACTATGACCTCCTTCCCATGCGGGAAACCGCTTTTCATCAGATACGATAGTCTATTCTTTTATAGTTTCCACAAACCGCTTGATTTTCCTCCAATTGCCTTAATTCTTCCTCTTTTGTCAAATCCGCAGAATCCGTCAATTGTATTGAATCCTCAGCCAGTTCTTCAATGTCTTCACATTCCTCGGCCAGTTCTTCCATCTGTTCTTTCATCTCATCCATAATTTCTGCCAGTATTCCATCGCCTGTATCGATTCCGGTTGCTTCTTCTATTATCTCTTCGCGAAGTTCTTCGGGAGTCTTTGGAGCCATTTCCTCTGCCGCCTCGGCAATCTTTTCGCCAAGTTCCTCTGCCTCATCGAAAACATGGAACATTTGTGAATGGTTATATTCTTTCTTAGCCGCTTCTATCTGCTCGTTATAACTCTCAAGCAAACCCAGTTTTCTCTGGATATCATCCAAGGAATGTGATTTCGTGTTCTTTAAGTTTTCTTTCTGCTTTTCAAAAAAAGCAATAGTGTCGTCCCTTTTTTGCTGTCTTTCCATTCTGTCGGCTGTTGCTTTGCTTCTGGGATTACTAAAAAGATTAAGTCCTTGTATTTGTATATTCATAGGCGTTCCCCACTACAACTTCGGTTTATTGACTGACACTTTCCGTACTGTTTGTGCTTTTTGAATTGTAATAGTCCTCAAACAGTTTATTAGCAGCATCTATCGTCTCCTTGCAGATTGACGGAAGTTCCCTCCCCCAAGTCTTCGTAGCCTGCTTAAAGCCCTTTTCCATGGCCTTTTGCATTTCCTTCATCTTGTCTACATCATCACCGGCCAAGGCCTGTGCAAAATCAAATAGCCTCTGAGATGTCTGCTTTACACCATAGTATCCGTCTTCTGATATGTCTTTTTGTGCCTGTGCTCTGGTAGCAGAGTCAACTTTGAAATTCCCGCCTGCAAGCTGTCGCCAGAGATCGTTGCCTGTTGCTTTTCCGTATGCGCCAACCTGTCCCTGAAGTGTTTTCTGGACTATTGCCATTAACTGATTACGCCGATCTTCTTCTGCGGCCTTTAACTGCTGTACGATGGCGGCTCTGTCAGTAGGAGACTTTTTTGCTATGTCATATGTGGCTTTATCCTTACTTTCCTCAGACTTCTTTTCGTATACTGCTCCCTGATCATCTGCCTTTATCGGGGGTGCCTGTTCATCTTTGTTTTTTTCAGGAACAGTCCTGTTTCTTGTCATGTTACCGTAATAGCCATAGTTGCCATAATCATTTGTTATACTCATATTCATAGTTTACCTCCTTACGATATGGTTTGTTAACATTTGTTAATCATTGAATCAAAAAAAATTATATTGCTATATCCATCACATTGCCAACATCCGTCTGCGGAACATCCTGCACCAGTACCGGCATATCAATGCATCCATCCAAGGTTAATGAAATGCCACTGTCGCAATTTGCTGAAATATCGGCTTTTCCTGCATTTTCCTTTTCCGATTGCAGACGATCAAATAAGGCCTTAAGATACTTTAAGTCTGCCTGTAATATATCTCTGGCTTCATCGGATCTGTGTTTTACCTTCAGTTGCTCCAGATCCTCCGGAGTCATGGATCCTGTCAGAACTTCGGCCAACTCATCCATTTCTTCATCCAATGTCATTGTTTCATCAAGCATTTGTAGCATTTCATCAGAACTCATCTCAAGTTTTTCCATGAGAGCCTCTAATTCTGCCTGCTCGAGCTCTTGAATCTCTTTGTCAGAATCAGTTTCTTCGGAATATGACTCAGAATCTATGACGATTTCATCTTGTCCATTGAGATTTCGCTCTGCAGTTTCCTCCATTCTTAGGTTCTTTTCTTTTTTCTGGCAAGCCCTTTGTACCATCTCGGCGTGAAGAATGGCTCTTAAGATTTCTTCCTCATCATAGTTCCCGGATTTGAGCTGTTTTTTTAACAGACCTATCTTTGATCTTATGCTGTTTGATACCTGCATTGCTTTCGTTGTTGTTTTTGCCTGTAAAACCTGTGAGGATATCTGCTTAAAGCTATACAACGGCGATTTCTTTTTCTTTCCGTTTGCTGATGCCTTCCTTGGCCTTGAAATGGAAATAGTTCCGACATGATTCCCGTTGAGATCATACAGCCTCTTACAACTATACTCCGTGCTTCCTCTTATCTTGACTTCCCATCCATACAATGAAACCACCTCCTTGTGTGTCTCAGTATTCTTTGATCAGTTATAGCCACATTATTATTCTGTTCCATGTATCTATGCCATTGTACTTTGGCGTTTTTATGATTCCGTTACTGGCTTTTACTGTTTCCGGTGATAGTATTCCTATATCACATCCCCCACCCATTCCGGGTATTTTATAGTATCCGCCGGTAGCAAAATATATATCGTTTATTTCATTTACAATATCCGGGCATTGACTCTTCAGTTCTTTGCAGTCGATATATATGTATTCGTCATCATATGAAGTCACGATAGCCGAGTTGCTATCAATTGCTACAATATCCATTCTGTCCGTGCTGAAAACAGAAGAATAATCCATTGTACTGTATCTTGCATATGATACACTTTTTATCCCTGCGATCATGATTATCAGGGCAGAAAGCAATAAAACCGTGTTTAAGACAAGCTGTCTGTGATTGTAAGATCTGAAGGTTGTAATCTTTTCTATTCGCCTCCTAAGGGCTTTATAACTATCGTTTCGTAAAAAGAAAAAACCGCTTTCTATTTCGGGTATTTCATTACGATCAGTCAGCCTTCTTGCATTCTCAAATAACACCTTGCCATAATGAATTGAGTCTATTCCGCCTCTTTGAATGGTTACTGCATCACAAACATCCTCAAGGTCTCTTTTAAGGTATTTTTCCGAAAACTGTAGCAATATGTTAGGCCAAAGGAGGACCATGATCACTTCCCATAACAGTTGTATCCATAAATGGCCCAGAATGATGTGCGTTTCTTCGTGCTTTGCGATTACTTCTGCCTGATCCTTTTCTATTCGCTTGGGGATAACGATCACCGGCCTGATACATCCGACACAAAAGGATGAAATCTCCGCAGGGAACTGCCTTATATCATATTTCGAGGAAATGTATTTGCACTCCTCGAATTCTCTGATCTTCTTGAGGAGACCACTTCGCCTGTGAATGTAATATCCGGCGAGTACTATTCCGACAGAAATATATATAAGGCTGATCACTTGGTAACTGGCACATATGTCATACCACCAATAGAAAAGCCGGACACCGATCTTGCTTTCAAAATACAGATGAAGCTTCCCGCAGAATAAACAAGGGATCATCAATGCCCAGAGTGCAGCTTTTCCGAATACATATTTGGAAAAAGCGGTACTTCTGAGTATCAGGATGAATCCCAGTACTATAATGGATATGAGCGCACAGAAACCTAAAATGGTAGTGTAATATACCATTACAAATTGACAGAAGGTAAATAGATTATTAAAAAACTGTTGCACTCCCTGCATGATCATACCTCCGCTCGTCCGTGAGCCCGGTTTTTAGTGCTTCTTTGCATTCTTGATTATATCTTCAAGTTCTTTTATCTGTTCTTTTGAGAGCTTTCCGCTCTCGAGAAAGGCAAATGCCGCTCCAAGAGTATTACCGCCAAAGTAACTGTCCACAAATGCCTTGCTTTTTTCACGTCTGAGGGCGTCTCTACCCTTAACGGCCTTGTAATGATATACCCTGCTGTCATTGGGATCGACTGTATATGAAAGAAGGCCTTTCTTGCACAGACGGTTTATAAGTACACGTACCATACGTTGAGTCATGTTTGAAGATTTCGGAAGCCTGTCAGCGATCTCCGCCGAAGTAAGATCCACCTTGTCATCCCATAAAACCTCCATTATTAGCCATTCGCTTTCGCTTGGAAGCATTTCCTCTTTTGACATAGTTCCCTCCATGTTCATCCTTTATTACCTGTATAAAAGTGTGGTAGGTAATAGGCATAGAAACCCCTACACTCATATTATCGGATAACATATGTTAATTGTTAACCCCTGTTAATGATTTTTTTGATTTTTTTCTTTTCCGTCGTTCTGTTTGGGGAGAAAAGGGCTGAAAAATCCATACAACGCTGGTGTGTTTTGGCCCTTGACACCGATACGGATCGGTATATTGTAACCCAAATTTAAAACCGCCTCGAGGCGGTTTTGAGCCAAAATGGTACCATTTGGCGATGCTTGCTACTTTCGTATAGAGAATAAGAGCGCATTAAGTTCTACAAAGCGATTCATGGGGGTAAATCTTCCAAACTCAAGGCCTTTTGGCGGTTTGGTGTGCTATAATGTCTGTGTGAATAAAAAAGGGAGTATTTAGCCTAACGGGAGGGTAGTGTTTGGGTAAAAAGAAAAAGGAACACGTTGTGTTTGATCAGCTTGAACGGGTAAGGAAGCGTGTCAATATAGGTTTCTTTAACAGCAAAACGACTAAGGAGCAAAAGTCGGATGTTTACAACAAAAAAGGAAGGAAATAGCTGCGAAATGCAAATAATATGGGTTCCCCAGGGTTTTTCATGTTATAATAGAACTAGCCAAGATACATATAAAGTCTGTATTATAGTACATGTTTTTGAGGGATAATGATATGAATACAAGGATATACTCAGTAAATGAAATATCAGATATTCTATTGCCCATTATACGAAAGTATAATGCGAATAAGGCATTTCTCTTCGGATCATATGCAAGAAACGAGGCTGATAAGGATTCAGATATAGATGTTATGGTAGTAGGCGGACATCGATTTGAACCAACGGATATCTTCTGTATTGCAGATGATTTATATCGTGCGCTCCAAAAACAAGTAGATGTATATGAAGAGAGTGAAATTGATCATTCATCATCCTTCTATACCAGTATTATTCAAGAGGGGATTGAAATAGCATGAAGTATACAGATGAGCAGAGAATAGAGAAAATAGCTAGTTACACAAGCAAATTAGTTGAATATATCAAAGATAAAGGTATTACAAGGGAAGATGTTGAGGCCGATGAAACAATACAGTGGACAATAACGACTCCTCTGTATAATATCGGCGAGCATTCGTATTACCTAAGTGATGAATATCGGTCAAAGCATTCTGATATTCCCTGGTCTAAAATATCCGGACTCAGGCATCGATTGGTGCATAACTATGATGATACAAATTGGAACATAATTTGTGATATTATATTTGATGTTTTGCCGGAGTTTAATGAACAGATAAAGAATCTTTGAAATGACAATATATCATGCGTAGAGACTATAGATAGAGTTTGTAAGTAGAAGTGATAGAGAGTGATCGTGAAATGGTACGGTCATGGTACGGTGACAGTTCCGTCCTTTCTATTACTTGTTTTTTCGCAAGGGACTATCTTCGAATCCCACCCCCTGCGTCGAATAAAACAGGAGAATCCGAAAGGGTTCTCCTGTTTTATTCTATGCAGAAATATCGTAATTATATCAGCCTTATCCGTTCAACATCCCTGTGTGGATTGACCTCGGATAAGCCGACCTCGACTATCCTGCCCATGAAGGGTGTGAAGGAGTCGCGCATTTTAGCAAGTGCCCGCTGCATTTGTGCACTGTCAAGCCGCTTGGCAAGCGTTATGTGAGGCATCCAGTGATCCGTGGTGTAGTATCGGGCTATCGACACATCTGCGACACTTCCGTATATTTCCGTAAGCCGCTGCGACATATTCATAAGCTCTTCATTCGGCACCGGTGCTGCATACATTACATATGGAAAAAGCATCCCGACTGAGGCTATTATCACTTCACATGAGCGACTCGCCTCGGCGAACTGACGAAAGCCGGGTATTAGTACACCAACATCTCTTGCTTCAAGCATACACAGAGTCATATGCGGCGGAATATGATTATCCGTCATATATGCATTGCCGGTTATGCCTGCAATCTCTTCTATATGGTGCTTAAGTATGCTGCCTGTTGTATCGTCAAAATATCCTGTGATTAAGTACATATGAGTATTGTACCATATATGTCGTGTTTGTTCCTGTTCTGACAGATAATACTTTGCGTGTTCCATAACGCAGTTTGTTGGTTGCATGAGTATAAATGGGAGCATATAATCATTTTAACGGTGAGGAGTGTTGAGAATGAGAACGAGAGAAGAAGCGCTTGAATATGGATTATCTTTCCCGGATACTTATCAGGATGCGCCATTTCGAGATACCAATTGGCAGCTTGTCAGGTTCAAGGGTAATGATAAAGCTTTCCTGTGGACTTATGAGAGGGATGGCAATATTAATCTCAATGTCAAGGTGGAGCCGGACAAAGCATATTTCTGGCGGGATGTGTATGAGTCTGTAATTCCGGGCTATCATCAGAATAAGCAGCACTGGAACACCATTATTCTTGATGAAACCATACCGGATGAAGATGTGAAGATGATGATAGCGGAAAGCTATGACCTGATATCCGATAGCCCGACAAAGCGTATATACGATGCCGTGAAGAAAATACCATATGGCAGGGTGGCTACCTATGGTCAAATAGCTGAGCTTGCAGGTGATAAGAATATGGCTCGTGCTGTAGGTAATGCGCTGCATAAGAATCCCGATCCGGATAATATTCCATGCTTTCGTGTAGTAAACTCCAAGGGAGAACTTGCAGGGGAGTTTGTTTTTGGAGGACTCTGGGAGCAGAAAAGGATGCTTGAAGAAGAGGGGATAGAGGTTGTCTGTGGTAGAGTTGATCTTAAAAAATATCAATGGATAATATTTCACTAATCAGCAGGACATTTTTGTTTATCCGGATATGCTATAATATATACAACAAAGCAGAGGATTATAACGAACAAAGGAGCACTATGAAGATTTCAAAGAGGGTGATGGAATACGCCCGGAATAATTACAATGAGGTAAAGCATACGACACTTAACCCGGAGGGTCCGGGAGTCGTGAGGATACATCTGGTGCCGCCTAAGGTGACGGATGATGATATAGGACCATCTGTGGCTATAATCAACGGACAGGATATAATTCCCGTGGATGTATCATGGACGATCCTTCTGTCCGAATTCATAGATGAGGTCAATAAGTACAGCGGACGGGCTGTTACCGCTGCGGAGACGGAGCAGATCATGAAGGATACCTGCAAGCGTATGCGCAAGGTATATCCCTTCCTGCCGTCTAAGTATATCCGTGATGATATAGTGAATATAATGGAGATATTCAAGAAGGTGGCTTACAGAGAGCCCCTTAAGGAAGAGATACCGTATGTGAATATAGGGGAATATGCGCCATATATGCGTGCTCCTCACAGAATGGACCTTATGGTATCAGCGATGACTAAGGACGGGAAATGGCACTGCAATCTTAAGTGTATGCATTGCTACGCCGCAGGTCAGGAGCATTCTGAGGAGAAGGAGTTATCTACCGAAGAGTGGAAGAGGATCATTGATAAGCTTAAGGAGATATGTGTACCGCAGATCACTTTCACGGGCGGCGAGCCGACGATGAGGGATGACCTTATAGAACTCATAGAATACGGTCAGTGGTTCGTGACAAGGCTCAATACCAATGGCATCAGGCTCACCGAGGAATACTGCCATTCACTTAAGGCGGCATCCCTTGACAGCCTGCAGATAACATTCTATTCGCATGATAAGGAAGTGCATAATAAGCTTGTGGGTGCAGACGGGTACGAAAGTACATTAAAAGGCATTAAGAATGCTCTGTCACTCGGTATCAGCACAAGCATCAATACACCTCTGTGTACACTTAATGCGGACTATGTTAAGACACTTGAATTCCTGCACAGCCTCGGAGTCACATATGTGACCTGCTCAGGACTCATACCCGCCGGCAATGCGACCGGTGAAACTTCTGGAAGCCTTAAGCTTAGTAAGGATAAAATGAGCGAGATTTTGACTGATGCGGTCAACTATTGCTTTGATAATGACATGGAGATAAGCTTCACTTCTCCGGGCTGGGTGGATGCCTCATTATGTGATAAGCTTGGGATCGCCACTCCCACATGCGGAGCATGCTTAAGCAATATGGCCATAACTCCCGGCGGTAATGCAGTGCCCTGCCAGAGCTGGCTGTCTGATGATATCCTCGGCAATATGCTTAAGGATAACTGGACATCGATCTGGGACAGTGACAGATGCAGGGAAAGACGCGACTATTCGGCAGATATGACAGGATTGTGTCCCCTTGGGAAGGGTGGTGTCAGATGAATAAGATGATAAGTAAGACGCTTAAGCTTATAACAGGGCTTACGCTCACGATACTCATGGTAGCGGCGCTGTCAGGACTTAATAAGTCAGAGGCTTATGCCAAAGCCCTTGATGAGATACGGAATTATGAGATTACAGCAACGGTCAATGATGATGCGACTGTCACACTTACATATCATATAGAGTGGGAGGTGCTGGATTCTTCGTCGGAGGGTCCGCTTACATGGGTCAAGGTCGGTATCCCCAACAGACACTATTCGGATATGAAGGCTCTGACGGACAATATTAAGAAGATAGGATATATGTCATCCTCCGGGTCATACGCAAGGATCGTTCTGGACAAGTCCTACTATGCGGGCGATATAGTCACATTCGAGTTCAGTGTCATACAGGATTATCTGTATCAGATCAATAAGCTTGAGGATGGATATACGGTATATGCCTTCACGCCGGGGTGGTTCGATGATATAGAGGTGGATAACCTTACGATACGCTGGAGTGCGGACAAGGCTTACAGTTGGGAGCCGGACTGTTACATTGTTGACGGATATCTGCTCTATACTAAGACCGGTATGAGTCCGGGACAGAAGTATACCATTAAGGTGACATATCCTAACGATGCCTACGGATTCGACATGAGCAAGACCGTGAATAATGTTGAGGAAGAGGATGAAGATAGTTTTGACACCGAGCATCCCTTCTTATTCGGCATATTCTTCTTGATCGTACTGGCTATCATGGTAGGAGGACCGATACTTTCTATCATTGGAGTAGTGATGCTTGTAAACAGGGCAATCTATCTGGGTAAGGCGGCCTTCGGGATCAATACCGATAAGAAGATAACAAGAACCAAGATCACCTACTATGATTCCTGTCCAAGCTGCGGCTCGGTCAGGGAAGACGGCAAGACCAAATGTCCGTACTGCGGCCACAGCTATATCAAGAGCGAAGAAGTCGTCGAAGCCAAGGATATCGGACCTGTGAATGCTGCCAGGTACAGTAAGGAGGGCACTTTTAAGTATAATGATTCGCCTAATACCTATATGAAGGTGCACGTGGTGAATATCCCTCATGTACACAGCAGCAGTTCGGGATCGAGATCATCCCATCGCAGCTCATGTGCACACAGTTCATGTGCCTGCGCCTGTGCCTGCGCTTGTGCCTGCGCGGGAGGCGGCAGAGCAGGGTGTTCAACTAAGGATTTCTACAGGACTGACCTTAGACTTGAACTACTAAAAAGGAGCAGATAGATTATGAAAAAAAGGATATACAGAGCAAAAGCGGCACTTATCCCGCTATGCCTTGCGGCATCCCTGTCACTTGCAGGCTGTGAGACAAAGCCTGTCACAGAGCAGACGGAAGAAGTGACTGTATCACAGCAGGATGGGATAGATTACTCCTTAGAAGAGAATTGGGCCTACTATGCAGTTGGGGAGGATAAGGCTGCGGATCTGTTCCTGATCGCTCCATCGGTCGATACAGGGGATGCGTTCCTTATGTCTCTTAATGATGAAAAAACCAAAGGGAAATTCCTTGGAGCCTTGAACATGGAGCGTGGGATATACGAAGAGAATACGAGAATGTACGCTCCGTATTACAGGCAGGCCACGCTTAAGGTATATGGGTTTGATGCGGATGAGCGGGAGCAGTATATGCAGGAGGCATACAGAGATATATCAGATGCCTTCTCTTATTATCTTGATAATGAAAATGACGGAAGACCCATTGTACTTGCAGGCTTTTCCCAAGGCGCGGATATGTGCTACAGACTCCTTGAGGAATACTTTGGCGATAAGGAACTTGAAGAGAGGCTTGTAGCCGTATATGCCATAGGGTGGCCATGCAGCAGGGAAATGGCGGCAAAATACCCGCAGATCAAGCCGGCGCAGGGCGAGACCGATACCGGAGTTGTCATAAGCTTTGACTGCGAGGCGCCTGAGCTTGAGGAGACCTTCGTTACACCCAAGGGAAGTAAGAATCACACGATCAATCCTCTTAACTGGCGAACAGACCAAACCGCTGCAGCCAAAGAGGAAAACCCCGGCTCCTGCTTTACCGATTATAGCGGGAATATAAAATCCGAGGTTAAGGGACTCTGCGGGTGCTATATAGAAGAAGACAGGGGGATACTTAAGGTAACGGATATCAGTGCAGAGGAGTATCCTCCGATACTTGATCTGTTCCCTGAAGGAGCATATCACCTGTATGATTATCAGTTCTTCTTTAGAAGTCTTGAAGAGAATGTAAGGAAAAGAATCGAGGCTTTCATGGGCGGACCTGAGTATATAAGTGAGGGTGATGACAGTATATGCGAGATTACGGGCTACAGAGAGTATCCGGAGGATAAGAGGTCATATTTTCTTACCAAGGGAGACAGGGTAGCTGTTATCTCACCCTCTGCTCTGCCCGGCAGAGAACAGGTGGACGCTACCGTGGAGGGGCTTAAGGAATGGGGCTTTGATCCGGTGGAGGGTCAGCATGTATGTCAGGAGATAAGGACGCTTGACGAGCTTTTGGAGGATCTTAAGTGGGCTCTTGAGGATGATACTATAAAGGCGATATTCTGTGTCAGAGGAGGCTATGGAGCCTCTGAGGTCATGGATATCATCTCAGAGGATATGATAAGGAATGCCGCCAAACCTATCATCGGCTACAGCGATATAACAGTCTATCACTCAGCTTGGACATCAGCAGGCTATCCTTCGATACATGCCTGCATGAGCGGTGCATTCACTGATCTTCCGGATGACTGCAGAGAGGCCGAGCTTCAGATGATGCAGGGCCGCATTCCGGCCTATCGCATTGAGTCTAAGGAGGCAGGGGTTGACGGAAGCGCATCCGGTATTTTAATCGGTGGCAACCTCTCGACATTTACGGCAACTCTTAATACTGCATATGACTGTACACAGACAGATGAGCCCTATATCCTGTTTATAGAGGAGGTTGGGGAGAATATTCAGCATATACACAGATATCTGACTATCCTAAAGCACATGGGTGTCCTTGATAAAGCGGATGCTTTGATCTTTGGTGAATGGACAGAGCTTCCCGCAGACGGATCGGGCAATTTCGGCAAGGTCAGGGGTGGCAAATACGAATCGGTTGCCGATATGATCAGAAGGGAATTCCTTAAGGATACGGATATTCCCGTCGCCTTCGGATTCCCGGCAGGACATGGGGATGTGAATTATCCTCTGCTTATGGGCGAGAAGCTTTCTCTTGATGTTGTGGGTGAAAGGTATACAATGGAGTGGTTAGAGTGATACTGATGTGAGTGAGACTGCTGTGAGTGTGACTGTTATGAATAACACAGACTAAGGAATAACGGAGATATAGGAAATAAAGGAATGAAGATTGCGGATTTAAGTAAGAGTGATATAAAGAAGAGAACGGCAATGTCGCTTTTCGGAGTGATAGTGTGTGCGATAAGTGTCGGAATATTCAAGATAGCGGCGTTAGGTGTGGACCCGTTCCAGTCATTTATGGCAGGTCTTGACGCACTTGTGCCCATAAGCTTCGGTACACTGTACGTGATAGCCAATGCGGTGTTGCTCCTTTTTGCGCTGATCTTTGACAGGCACTATATCGGGATAGCCACATTCATCAACCTGTTCCTGTTAGGGTATATCACGCAATTCACATATGAGACTTTGCAGAGACTTATGCCTGACCCCTCGATGCCTGTGAGGATACTGTGCCTTATGACAGGTGTCGGGATCATATGCTTTGGCTCGGCATTCTATATGACGGCTGATCTCGGTGTATCCACCTATGATGCCGTAGCCCTCATCATATGTAATACGTGGAAAAAGGGCAGGTTCCAGTATGTAAGGATAATCTCGGATATAGTGTGCGTGCTCCTCGGAGCTGTCCTCTTCATATTAGCCGGCGGAAAGGTGGGGGATATCCCGACCATTGTGGGTATAGGAACCATAATAACGGCATTTTTCATGGGACCCTTGATCGAGTTTTTTAATGTGCACATCACGCGTCCAATGCTTAATAAGAAGTAAATAGTAATAAAGTGAATTAAGAAACAGTTAAGGATCGTACAAGATTGAAATCAAGACTTTCGTGTGTCTGTAAGGTAGATTACTTATAGGAACAGGCTCACGGAAGTCTTTTGTATTAGAGAAAGGATTAAAAGCGGAAGAAAAATGGAATTATTAAAGAATAGGAAGAAAACAGTAATGATAAGCGCAGTGCTGCTTGCAGTTATGTTGATCGGGGGAGCGGTGATAAGCGCCAATGCAGCAATGCCGGTCAATTCATATGTAACGGATATTGGTCCCATAGAGCAGATCACGGAGCTTAACGGCACGATAAAGTCCAATAAGGCCGTCACATGCTATTCGGACATAGACGGGATCATCGGTAAGATATATGTGAAGGAAGGAGATTATGTACATAAGGGAGATCTTCTGATGGCATATGATGAGGAGGACATGAATTATCTGATAGAGTTGGCGAGACTTGAATCTGAGTATGAGCAGAGTGACTATAATAAATCTCTTGAGCAGGGCAACAGATATTCCGGTCTGTATTACGGGGCAGCCAAGAGCATAAGCGAGCTTGATGCCCAGATCGCCGTTACTCAGGTGACGCTTACCCAGAAGCAGAATGAGCTCTTAGAGCGTAAGGCGGCCTTGGCGGATGAGGGAGCCAAGCTGCAGATATCTCTTATAGACTGGTCGGATAAGCCTGACTCGGATGAGTATGAGAACTTAAGCAAGCTTGTCCAGACTAATGCTTATGAGCAGCAGTACGGCTCTGATGTGGTAAGCCTGCAGGAAGAGATCAATGCACTTACTTCCATGCTTACAGGCTTCAAGGAGACAAGAGCGGAGATGGTAAGCCAGAAGGCATCAAGTATGGCGGGTGTACTTACACAGAGCGGTAAGGACGAGCTTGAGGCGCGCAGAGCATCCAATGAGCTGTCAGCCGGTAAAAGGCTTGCAGATCTTAATAAGGCCAAGGAGGGTATTAAGGCCGAATTCGACGGTATCGTAACGGGCATATCCGTTGTGGAAGGCAGCAATACCACACCGGGGATGGAACTTATCAAGCTCGAATCATCGGAGGATGTGATAGTAGCCGTCAATGTCAATAAGTATGATATAGTTAATATGACTGAAGGACAGCTCGCCAGCGTCAGGGTGGGAGGTAAAGCATATACCGGTAAGGTTAAGAGGATCGAGCGCATGACAAGCAGGGATTCGGCCTCATCGGGCGTAAATATGGAGGTAAGCCTTGATGAGCCCGACAGTGAACTGATACTTGGGCTTGAAGTTAAGACTAAGGTGACAACGGCCTCCATGGAGGCTGTCAGACGTATACCCATAGATGCCCTTGATACCGATGAAGAGGGTGACCATGTGTATGTGCTTAACGGCAGGCAGGCAAGAAAGCTTGACATAGAGACGGGTGTTAAGGATGATGAATATGTGGAGATAATATCGGGACTTAATGAGGGCGATGTAGTAGTATGGAATGTTTCTTCCGAGTTAAACGACGGAATGAATATAAAGGTTAGTTAAAGGAGAAGTGATGGATTCAAAGAAAGCGATCTTAAGTGTTAAAGACCTGTCGAAGACTTTTTCCAACGAATCGGTGCAGCAGCATGTGCTTAAGAATCTGAATCTGTCCATATATAAGGGTGATTTCACCGTGATCATGGGCAATTCGGGTTCGGGTAAGAGTACACTGCTATATGCGCTTTCGGGGATGGACAGACCAAGCCTCGGCACCATTACATATTATACGGGTGAAGAGCAGACGGAAACAGAGATTTCGGGCTTTAATAATGACAGACTTGCCATTTTCAGAAAAGAGCATGTAGGCTTTGTGTTCCAGCAGAACTACTTGAATGACAGCATGAGCGCCCTTGATAATATCATGGTATGCGGTCTGCTTAAGTGGAAGGACAGAAAAAGTCTGGTTGACAGAGCCGGAGAGCTGCTTAAAAGTGTGGAGATCGATGAAAGGGACTGGAACAAGTTCCCAACCCAGCTATCGGGAGGACAGCAGCAGAGAGTGGCCGTAGTAAGGGGAGTCATCAACTCTCCGGAGGTGCTTTTTGCGGACGAGCCTACAGGAGCGCTTAATTCACAGAATACGGAAAATGTGCTGGATATCCTCTCTAACCTTAATGATGAAGGTCAGAGCATAGTTATGGTCACACATACCATTAAGGCTGCGGAGAGGGGCAACCGTATCATCTACCTTGCCGACGGTGTTATATCCGACGAGATAGACCTGGGGCCGTATGTGGGCGATTATAAGGATGAGAGCAATCCGAACCAGACAGAAGCCAAGGAGCGTCATAGCCGTCTTAAGACATTCCTGCAGGATATGGGATGGTAATATCATCCTGCGGGGAGCAGAGAGGAAGATAAAGTGTACAGATATTTTTTTATAGCTAAGAACAACATTATAAAGCAGAAGAGTGATATGATCACCTTCTTCATATTGTCAGCTATAGCTTCATTTTTCATATTCATAAGCTTATCCTTCATGACGGGAGCAGAGAAGGTGATAGATACATGCAAGGAGAGGATCAACGGAGCGGATATCTTCTTCATGCTGACTGATATTGATGCAGCGGTAGACAAAATAGAAGAAGTTATTAAAGGTAATGTGTATCTTAAGAACTGTGAAGACGAGAGGGCTCTGCGCTGCAGCTCCAAATACAGACATAAGGGCGATAAGAACTGGGTTGAATATGAATTCATATTATGCTGTTACGAGGATGAGAATAAGATACAGACCATGAGTGTCGATGCATCCGGATACAGCGGTAATGACATAGTCCTGCCGTCTTCATTCATGACATCATTTAACAGAGGAGATATCATACAGCTTAAGATAGAGGATAATGTCTATGACTTTAAGGTTGCGGACTTTAATGATGACAATCTGTTCTCAGGACCGATGAATATCGGTGTTTATAAGGCATATGTGTCGGATGATGAGTACTCGGATATCTTATTCGAGAACCCTACGGGTGCAAAAAAATGGAGATTTGTTAAGACCCAGCTTACCAATTCCGCCAAGAAGAAGGGCATAAATGCCGAGAAGTTAAGTGACAATATGGGTGATGAATTCATTAACTGGTTCGACGGTTATATGAAGGAGCACCCTGAGGCTGATATAAGCATCAACTTCTTCGATTCGGGTATGATGAAGACCGGAGCCATGATCCTGCCACTTATGTTCGTGGCGCTTGTCCTTCTCTTCGCAATCATAATGCTTATAGTTGCGATAGTCATAATAGACTTCAGCATCAAGAACTTTATCATGACCAATATGAAGAATACGGCTATTATGGAGGCTTCCGGATATACAGTACGAGAGCTTGTACTGATACTGCTATGCCAGCTTCTGATGATCGCCGGGTCCGGTGCGGCAGTCGGTGTGGTTATGGGGACTTTGACGATAGGCAAGGTAAGCATCATTATGCTCGTGGCCTTGGGACTTCCGTGGAATCAGCCTGTTAATATACCTGTTGCGGCTTCTGTCATAATAGGTATGTGTATCGTGATAGGACTGCTGACACTTACGCTTGGAAGACAGTACAGCAGAGTAAGTGTGCTGGATGCATTAAGAGGGGGAGTCAATACACACAATTTTAAGAGGAATTTCTTTGCCTTTGATAAGACACCCCTGCCGATAGCGGTAACTATGTCGCTTAAGGAGACCTTCGGCAGATTCAGAAGCCAGATCGGGGTGATATTCATAATGATGATACTTGCCATTGCAACCGTAATAGGCTTTGGTATGGCAGATACCTACGGAACGGATGAGGGATGTATCAGACTGTCAGGTATAGATATGTATGATGCAGGCTTCGACGGAAGCGAGGCAATGGCTGAAAATGTCAGGGGAATGAGCACTGTGGAGAATGTCAGGACCGAGCTGTGGATGAGCTATAAGTTCTATAATAAGAAGCTCGACCAGGCCATTACCACGAGAGGCATATCCGATACATCAACGATACGAGGCGGATATGTGATCGAAGGAAGATGGCCGAAGAATCCCAACGAGGTCATGCTCGCAGCCAATGCTGCAGGTAAGCTTAATGCAGGTGTCGGGGATGTAGTTACGGTCAAGACGGATGCGGTTGAGGAGCCGTATATTGTCTGCGGTATCAATCAGACTTTTAATAATCTGGGGCTTATGGGATATATGACACTTGATGGTATGAGTAAGCTGTCTAAGCTTCCGGAGACTATGAGTGTCTGCGTTAATCTTAAAAAAGGAGTTACATACGCGGATTTTGAGAAGGAATTTAAGGATGCCTATCCGGAAGTGGAGGTCGTGGATATCAACGAGGAGGCTCATCAGACTGTGGGAATGATAACTGTCGGTGTTAAAGCGTTCGCTTTGCTTATAGCAGGGCTTACCATACTTATCGTGGCATTCGTGGAAGCGCTCATTGTCCGTACCAATATCAACAGACAGTGGCGCAATTTGGGCGTAAGCAAAGCATTCGGTTTTACATCAAGGCAGCTCATAGGGCAGGTGATGCTGTCCAATATGCCGGCGATAATAGTCGGCATCATCATAGGGCTGATCCTCTCACCTTATGCCGGTGAAAGCCTTATGGTATCCTCGATGGCGATTTTTGGCTTCAAAAAGGTATCATTTACGATTAATGCGATATCATATGTATATGCTGCCGTGATAATAATAGGTGTGGCACTGATAACCTCGGCACTTATGGGACGACGCATCAAGACCTTGGAGCCTGTGAAGATGATCACTGAAGAATAATGTGGGATAATACAGGATAATATTAGGATAAGATACTAACCTTGGATGGCAAGCGGCGATGAATTATAGTATAATAACTGTATTATGAGGTAGAATATGCATTATAATTGCCTGATCGTTGATGATGAGACAGAACTTGCCAGGATGACTGCGGAATATTTCAAGATGTTCGATGTGACTACCGTGTATGTATGCAGCGGCGCAGCCTGCTATGAGTTCTTCAAGGACAATACAGTGGATCTGGTGCTCCTGGATATCAATTTAGGAGACGGGTCCGGCTTTGATGTATGTAAGAAGCTGCGTGAGAATATGCAGCTTCCCATTCTTTTTATCAGTGCCAGACAAAGTGATGATGATGTGCTGATAGCGCTGTCAATAGGCGGTGATGATTATGTCAAGAAGCCGTACTCCCTGTCCGTTCTCTTGGCAAAGGTCAAGGTGATGCTTAAAAGGATCGGACAGACCTACCCTTCCGCCTCTATACAGGAAGCGGATAATGACAGGGGATATACGGAGGATAAGGATCGGGACGGCTTGGCATTCGCACTTGAGGGCGCCACTATGTCCGCTATAATAGGGGATAAGAAGGTCAGGCTTAAGGCTAAGGAGTATTCACTGCTTGAATGCCTGTACAGGCATAAGAATACAATAGTTAAGAAAGAGGTGTTATTCGATGAAGTGTGGGGAGATACATTCTTCAGCGACAGCACTCTCAATGTGCATATAAGGAAACTCAGAGAAAAGATCGAGGAAGATCCCAATGAGCCAAAGTATATAAGGACTGTATGGGGAACGGGATATATACTGGAAGTATAAGGGTATGAAAAGGGTCAAGAGCTGGATAGTATTATTCATCCTCTTCATGGCGGTATCGTTACTGGTATTCATCAGATACTACAGAAATTATAACTATAAGCAGCGCGATATAGTCTACTATAATGACGCGCTTAACATGGTGGAAGCCGATTATGCTCTGGGTATAGGTGAAGAGGAGATAGAGAGAAAATATAATTGTAATATAATTATAGCTAAGGAATTGGATGATCCCGAATTATCGGGATATTATAGGAACAATGCCTTGGTTCTAGACCTGTGTGTGGATGGAAAATACATAGGTAAGGTCGCATGGTCTGACAACTATGAGTATTATGATTCTTTAAGAACGGATTTCTATAATGCCGCACTGACACTGTGGAAAGCGGTGTTCGTGGGCGGTATCATGCTTATTCTGGGAATATATTCCACAGTTATAAAACCTATGGATGATCTTAAGAGATTCTCCGAGAAGATCGCCAAGGGCAATCTCACCGAAGCCCTTCCGATGCACCGAAGCGCTATTTTTACCGAATTCGCGGAAGGCTTCGATATAATGAGGGAAGAACTTAAGACCTACAGAGAACGGGAGATGGAGGCTGAGAAAGCCAGAAAAGAGCTTGTAACGGACCTCGGACACGATATAAGGACTCCGATAGCTGTCATCAAGGCAACGTGTGAGTTAATGGAGCTTAAGCTTAAGCGAAAAACAGAGCAAAAAATGGGTGATGATTTCGCAGAGGATGATGAGCTTATAAATGATATGCTTGATAAGATAGAGACGATATCGGTCAAAGCGGATACGGTATCATCCATAATAACCAATGTCATGCATGCCACCCTTGAAGAGCTTGAGAAGATCGAGGTGGAGCCGAAGGAGGAGAGATCGACTCTCATAGAAGAGATGATTAGCGCACTTAAGGGATACGGCAGAATAATCCTTGACGGACATATTCCGCCCTGCCTTGTGTATATGGACAGACTTAAGATGGAGCAGGTTCTGGATAATATCGTGGGCAATTCCCATAAGTACGCAGGAACGGATATACACGTAAGCTTCGGCGAGACTGAGGGGATTCTTAAGGAGGACGGGAGCAGTCTTAGCTTTATAGAGGTGTTGATATCCGATAGCGGTCCCGGAGCTTTTGAGGAGGAGCTGCCGCTTCTTGCGGAGAAGTATTACAGAGGAAGTAATGCGACGGATGAAGAGGGCTATGGACTGGGGCTCTATCTTGTGAGATTATATATGAAGAAGCAAGGCGGGGACGCAGAGTACTATAATGACAACGGCTTCACTGTCAAGCTGCTGCTTAGGAAGGTATGACAGATACAGATAAGGAGGAAGCAAAATGAAGATCTATGTGGATTGTAACGCGATAACTAACGGTGACGGAAGCAGAGAGCATCCTTATAAGAGGATAGGTCAGGCAGCAACCGCAGCTCTTCCCGGAGATGAGGTCATAGTCGCTGCGGGAATATACAGAGAGGATGTGAATCCCATAAATGCCGGTACTGAAGCCGACCGGATAGTGTACAGAAGCGAGGAGCCTCTTAAGGCGGTGATAACCGGCGCGGATACTGTCAATAACTGGGAGCACTATGATGGTGATGTATGGAGGGTTAAGATAGACAATGCCTACTTCGGCGCTCATAACCCGTATACGACTCTTGTGTGGGGCGACTGGCTTAATCAGGGTACACCTGCCCACACCGGTGATGTATTCTTAGACGGTAAGTCATTCTATGAGCAGGACAGTCTTGAGAAGGTGCTTAGACCTGAGTATTATGACGGCTCATGGGACAGGGAGTATACTCTGCATACATGGTATACCTGTCAGGATGAAAAAAGTGACAGTACCCTGATATATGCGAATTTCCAAGGTGTTGACCCCAATAAGGCGAACACGGAGATAACGGTAAGACCACATTGCTTCTGGCCTGTAAGTGAGCATGTGAATTATATCACATTATCAGGCTTCACCGTGCGTCAGGCTGCCACACAGTGGGCTCCGCCCACAGCGCTTCAGGAGGGGATGATAGGTCCGCACTGGTCTAAGGGCTGGGTGATAGAGGACTGTGAGATATATGAGTCCAAGTGCTCCGGTATATCCCTTGGTAAATACAGGCAGCAGAATAATGATAATAAATGGTCCAAGATAAAGTACAAGGATGGCGCCCAGACCCAGCGTGACTGTTCGTTCATAGCTCAGCTTGACGGCTGGAGCAAGGAGACCATAGGCTCTCATATTGTACGCAACTGCGATATCCATGACTGCGGTCAGACGGGTATAGTGGGGAACCTGGGCTGTGTATTCTCTGTGATCGAGAATAACCATATCCATCATATCAATAATAAGAGGAATCTGGCGGGAGCAGAGATAGGCGGTATCAAGCTTCACGCAGCCATTGATGTGATAATAAGGAATAATCATATTCATGACTGTGTCAGAGGCATATGGCTTGACTGGCAGACGCAGGGTACGAGGATAAGCAGCAATCTCTTCCACGACAATTGCCTTGCAAGAGACTATCTCCTTAAGCCGGAGAATAAGGAGGGGTTGGGACTCGGAGAGGATGTGTTCATAGAGATAGCACACGGACCGGCGCTTTTTGACAACAATATATTCTTATCCGAGCGTGCAGTGAAGATACCTACGCAGGGCGTGGCATTCGTGCATAATCTCTTCTATGGCTCTCTTACGGCAGTCGGAAGAGGCGTTAAGAACGGAACAAGCAAGTACGATTCGACCAGATATACTCCGATACATAAGCCGCACAGCACTGATATAACAGGTGTTATGTCTATACTTCACGGAGATGTGCGCTTCTATAATAATGTATTCATTCAGCCCAAGGTAAGAGATGGACTCTTGGAGATATGCAAGGATGACAAGGACGGTGAGTGGGATGATGCCAACTTTATCGCAGGCACCGTAAGCTACTCAGGCTATATGAGAGAGGAGACTTGGAAGAGCTACTTCGAGGGATACTGCGGCGAGGGCGATGCGGACGGAAGGGATAAGTACTATATGCCGCTGCCTGTATGGACAGGCGGTAATGTATTCTTCAACGGCGCCAAGCCCTGTGATATAGAAGATGACTGTACTGTCGATACGACACATGACATACATGTCGCCCTAAAGTGTGAGGATGGTAAATATTCGGTTGAAAGTGATTATATGCAATATCTGCCGCAGGCAAAGCTTATAGAGACGGATACTTTGGGCATGGCATTCGAGCCTGAGGAGAGATTCGAGAATCCGGATGGTACGGACATCGTGTTCGATGTTGACTATAACGGTCAAAAGAGAGACGGCAAGGTGATTGCAGGACCTTTTATATAAGAAGGATAGTGTGAAAATGAGTGATTTCATTTTTATACAGTTTATATAGTTATACAGCGATTTGTATACGGTATGGAGGATTAAATGGGTCAGTTTAATACGATAGAGGAAGCGAGAGAATACTTCGCAGGTGATAAGTTCGCTATGGTGAACGGGATAACGATAGATGAGCTTAGTGAAGAATGCTGTGTGTGCAGTATGGATATAAGGGAGGATCATAGGAATGCCATGGGCGGAGTGATGGGTGGCGTAATGTTCACTCTGGCTGACTTTGCTCAGGCTGTGTTATCCAATCATATACATAAGTATACAACCGCACTGGATGTCAGTATCAACTTCTTAAGCCGGCCCAAAGGGAGCAGGCTTATCGCCAAAGCAGAGTGTGTTAAGTCCGGAAGAACGACATCGGTATTTAATATAAGTATATCCGATGATACGGGAAGGGCTGTAGCACTTGCTGTAGGCACCGGATATAAGCTGTAATGACCGCTGTGCACAACCGTGTTACGGGTGATGTATGCTGAAAGGGACTTTTAATTAACTAAAAATGTTGAAATAGATTTATCACCCTGCAAAGTTTATAATATTATTGGAATTGTATGCTTTTGCCGGGAGGTGAGCAGAATGGATGAATTGCAGAATAATATTGTAAATGATATTCGCCGGATCATTGACGAGAGCAGATACGCTGCTTTTGGTGCTGTAAACAGCATTGCGGTGCAGACATACTGGAATATCGGGAAAAAGATCGTAGAGGAAGAACAGCACGGACAGGATAGGGCTGACTATGGAAAACGTCTGATCCGTCAGCTTTCGGATGAACTGACAAAAGAATACGGAAACGCATTCAGCAAGAGAAACCTCGATTATTATCGTAAGTTTTATATCTGTTTCCGTGATTATGAGATTGTGAACGCGTGCGTTCACAATCTGACATGGACCCATTTCAGGCGGGTACTGGCAGTTGCATCGCAGGAATCAAGGGAATGGTATATCAGGGAAGCTTCCGAACAGCAGTGGAGCACCAGGGAACTGGATCGTAATATATCAACGCAGTATTACGAAAGGTTATTGTCCAACCAGAGAAAAGGACTCCCTTTGAACAAGGCTGTGTCCGAAAAAGCAGATCCGTTGGAGTATATCAAGAGTCCGGTGGTTGCCGAGTTCTTGGGATTCCATAACAATTCGGATTATAACGAGTCGCAGCTTGAACAGGCACTTATCGACAATCTGGAAAAGTTCATCATGGAGCTTGGCAAGGGATTTGCCTTTGTGGAGCGCCAGAAACATATCGTAACA
>ODAI014771325.1_pt1 | contig 33423 bp, 33 predicted proteins | sample 1539321 | NCBI WGS metagenome assembly ODAI01 (sample SAMN02144231, study PRJEB22623) | gut metagenome | biome: sheep rumen | host: Ovis aries | place: New Zealand
ATCGCAGTTTAAAGAAAGGGGATCATGCGCATGCTGAACTACGAAGAATTCAAGGATACTATAGTATCCAAAATCAAAGATTATCTGCCCGCAGATTATGCTGATGCAACAGTAACCATCAACTCGGTTCTCAAAAACAATTCCTTGAAGCTTGACGGCTTAAACATCCGCCGTGAGAACGAAAGTATTTGTCCTAACATCTATTTGAATCAGTTCTACGAAGATTACAACGATGGACGTGCATTTGAAGACATCCTGTCAGATATTGCAAAGATCCGTCAGAAGAATTCCGGTCCCGTCGATTTCGATGTTACAGCGATCACTGATTTTGACTCTGTTAAGGATAAAATCAGTATTAAGCTCATCAACTCTGAGCAGAACGCGGAATATCTCAAAGGTAAGCCACACATCGAATTTGTAGATTTATCTGCTATCTACTACATCGACCTTGGAACTGATGAATGCGGCAGTATGACCACAGTTATATCTGATTATCTGCTTTCTCAATATGAAGTATCCGTAGAGGAGCTTCACCAGACTGCCATCCGTAATATGTCTTCGAATGCAAGATTCAGCACCATGTTCGAAGTCCTCTCAGAGATAATGAGCGATAACGTTCCTGCAGATGCCTTTTGTACAGCTGATGACATGATGTTTGTACTCAGCAACAAAAATAAGATCAATGGTGCATCGATGCTGTTATGTCCTTCTGTAATGGATATGATTGCAGATAAAGTCGGCAAGGACTACTATCTCCTGCCAAGTTCGATTCACGAAGCTATTGTTGTCCCTGATAGACCCGACATGGAAGTTGATTCACTCGCATCCATGGTTCGCGAAGTCAATGCCACACAGGTAGCCAAGGAAGAGCAGCTCAGCGATCATGTGTATCGTTACAATTACGATAACCATAGTCTTGTTATAGCTGCTTAATCTGTCTAAAGAGCCAGGACGGTACACTGTCTTGGCTCTTTCATGTATAACTCGCTGAAAGGAGCTTTAATATGTCACATCAATCTCCATGGGATGACATTGATATGCCGGATTTTTATTCTAAAGACTATGTTCCTTCTCATCAGCAGGACGATAGCAAAGACATCCTTAATGATCCTCGAAAGATCAAAGAATATCTCGATTCAAAGGTTTTTATGATGGAGGACGCTAAGAAAGCTCTTTCCATGTTTGTGTACAAGGCTATCGCTAAGCGTAGTCGCAGTGAGAAAGTCATAATGCTAATTGGGGAAACGAGCTGCGGTAAAAGTCATATCTGCTCAGTGTTATCAGAGATTGTCCCCAATATGGTCTTCTGCGACGGAGGCAGTCTCGTACCGCAAGGTTTCAAAGGTGGCAACTATATCACAACTGCACTATCCCGGCTGGATCTAAGCAATGATACCCCTGGATTTATTGTGATAGATGAATTCAATAGAACGGTGGAGAAGGGAACCGGTTTCTGGTCTGACAGTTCGCTTTTGTCCGAGCTACTTGTCCTCTTTGATGACAAAACTGCTAAGATTAATATCTCTTCCGATTCATCCAAGCAGATATTTGCTTCTCCTGCCAATCTCTATTGGATTCTTTTGGGTTCATTTAGCAATATTACCGATAAGCGCTCAGGTAAATCAAAACCAATCGGCTTCAATTCAACTATCTCCAATCCCGAAAACATTCACCGTCCTCAGATAACTAAGGATGACGTATGGGATTACTTATCTGAATGGCCTGAACTCAGAGGCAGAATAAGCAGAATTATCACCATCCCCAATAACGATGACCGTGCTCTCCTTAGGATTCTCGAAGACCCTACTGTTGGTCCTGTTTCTGTACTGGAGCGTGAATTAGGTCTTTCGATTAATGTAACAAAGAAAAGGATACGGCAAATAGCTAAAGAAACGTTTGCTGCAGGCACAGGTGTCCGTGGTGCTAAGAACATGCTTTTAGATGAGATTGATGAAATCCTATTCAATGATCCCGATACCAAAGAAATATTTATCAAATAAATTGAAAGGAAATTGCATATGAATACTTCTCAAAGCAACGATACTCACGAAAGGATCACCAATATCATTGAGAATCTTCTGCGAGTACATATCGAGGATATTCTACCCAAAGGCAAGAAAAAGCTTATATTGAACAAGCTGCGCTGGGTTCTGACAGATTTTGGAATATCACATTTTAAACTCCCGGAAATGCCGGTGATGGAGTATGTGATAATTGCTTCCAGTCTTGAAGAGCGTATCACCTCCGAAAACCTGCTAGATATAATAGCATTCTACAGAATACTAGCCGCCAGAAATATCCTAAAACTCTTAACCCACGCATATGATTATAATGACGCAGTTAAGCAGTTTGAGGATCTGAGATTTGAGGATTTCCTTTCAGTCATCGAAGATGACGACAATATGATGGGTGCAATCGACTTAAAAAACCTATTGCAAACGCTATCCTTATCAGCATCCGATACCATTAAAACTATCTTGGATGCTTTACTGGATTATATAGAACCAATCACAGGTTTATTTGAGCGTAAAGGTCACATCTGCGAAGTAATCACTGAGGGCACCGATAAAGAACGTGGAATCTTAGATGCATATGAGCTGTATCACTTTATTTTTCCATTTTGTTTTTCATTGGAGTGCCCTTTGCTCTTCTCAAAAGAGCGACTTAGCAAGAAGTACAACACGATCACGTTCGGAAATGATTATGATAATCTGTTTATTTTGAATATCCGAGAATGGCGGGAAAGGAGCGGTCGATATGAAGCTTGATTACGGTCTCGATAGGTTTTATCTGCCTACGAAGATACATATTATTCCATCTAAGGACGAAGATCCGGATTTTCTGCATAATTGCTCTATGCGGTTACTGGTAGAGAATCCCAGCCTCGACTTCGCAAATGCGGCTAAAGCTGGCGCATTTGATCAGTACTCCGATGCGGAATACGAGAAACTGCTTGCAGTTGCAAAAAGGATAAATCTCCTTTTCTACTCTGAAAAGGATAATAAGCCATTACCTGCAATAAATATCTTCGATCTGACTATCCGGCTTTTATACGAATACATGCTAAACCAGCATAGTGAAGTCAGTCGTGTCCTCTAAAGCAATGAAGTTTGAAACGTGATCTCAAATAAGAAAGGAAATCATATATGGAAGATAACACCAAAAAGAAAATGACACCAGAAGAAATGGAGAAGGACTTTAAGGATAAAATGCTTAAAGCCTTATCTCAGAAGAATCCAGGAGTTCATATGGATCAGGATGGATTCATTGTAATGCCCGTTCGTGTTCGAAGAAAGCCGAAAACAAACTAAAACTATCCCCGCAGTCACCATGAAGGTGTTCTGTGGGGATTTTCTTTTTGTTACATTTATGAATAAAGAGCAGAGGGATTAATCCCACTGCTCTTCTTTTTCTGACATAAATCCTAAAGCCTTAAAAGCCTCTAATACTGCCAGTTCCTTTTTACTCTTAAGTTTAGGAACTATCTTTCCTGCACCTATTTCAAGCTTATCAGCCCCGCACTTATCCCTGACGGAACAAACACTTGATTTGCTGATTTCAATCCCATATGACCTCTTAACCCATTTTCTGACGCCTCCGATTGACAGCGGATAAGAATTCTGCCGTTTTTCGGACTCCTCTTCAAATGGGTTACGAAAGCCACAAATTAGGTAAATGCGCGTTTTGTACACCTTTATGGATAGGTGTTCGTCAAAACGTGCTGGCGTGGATTAGACGGGAGTCGAACCCGTGTCCAAAAATTCATCCCCTGTACTTCTACTATCATAGTCAATTATTGCGGGATTCTGCATCCCTGTTCCCTCATGCCTGCAGTAATTGACAACCGCAAATAATCGGTAGCTTCATGATACGACCACAGCCGCAAAGCTTAAGCTGTGTCGTTTCCTACAAGTTTTGACGCCGATTACCGGATATGTAGGTGTACCCGGGTCGACGGGCTGCACTTAGGCAGCGTAAGCTAAATTATCGTTAGCGTTTAATTTTAATTTGAGGTTTAACGCACCATCCCGCGGATAGCTTCTCCAGCTTCAAAATCCCTGTCGAAACCTTTACTAACCCTTATTTAATTATATGCAAAGAACCTTTGGCTCTTATTGCTTATTAAGTATATCGTCTAAGCAGCCATTTATCAACAGCTTTATCATTTAAATCTCATCTTGAATTCTTTTTCGGCTTCTCTCTGCTGATCTTTCTTGGCCATATCCGCACGTTTATCATACAGCTTCTTACCTTTGGCAAGACCGATCTCAACCTTCACCCTTCCGCTCTTAAAATATACTTCAAGCGGAACAAGCGTATATCCTTGAACCATCTTCTGCTGGTCAAGCTTTCTGATCTCAGTCTTATGCAAAAGAAGCTTCTTAACCCTGAGAGGATCCTTGTTAAAGATGTTTCCTTTCTCATACGGAGTGATATTCATTCCCATAATAAAGGCTTCACCTTTATCTATACTGATCCACGCTTCCTTAATGCTGCACTTACCCTGACGTATCGACTTAACCTCGGTACCGAACAATTCAATGCCGGCCTCATATTTTTCCTCTATAAAATAATCGTGATAAGCCTTCTTGTTATTGGCTACCAGTTTTCTTGCCTTATCTTCTGCCATAATTATTCCTTTTTATTTTCTTCTTTTCCCTTTGCCCTGAGCGCTTCTTGCAGCCTTACTCGTGGCAGACTTCTTGTATTTATGCACCTTGTAGACCTTGCGGGTAGATTTTTTCTTATCGCCGCCATCATCGGTCTTCTTTCTTCCGGAATGTGAAGTTTTTGCCGCAACACCTTTTCCGGATTTAGAGCCTTTCCTGCGCTTTGGCTGTGGCTCGCCCGTTCTCGGATCGGGGTCATACTCGTTAAGGTCTATCAGCTTACCTGCATACTCGACGAGCCTCTTTCTGACTCTCTCTTTTGCAGAATCACCGGCATCATCAAGTGCTTCAAAATCATCAACATCACCCTGATACTCTGTATCTTCCCTGTCTTCTGATGCTTCGCTTAGCTTCCTGATCTTTCTTGCCTTATCCTCAGCGATTTTTCTCGCTTTCGGCACAAAACGGTCATAGCCTGTATAAAAATCTGTCTCACCATCTTCACTATCGGGATCAATAAGCATAAAGTCTATGGTCTTGGTAATCCTGTCGGCTCCAAGAACACGGATCATCACTTTCATTCCAAGTGTATATTCCTTATGATACCTCTCGCCGACAAGCTTCATCGAAGCTTCATCATACACATAGAAATCATCTTCCATAGAAGCGGCGCGTATCATGCCTTCACAGGAATTCTCAAGTTCAACAAACATTCCCCATTGGGTAACGCCCGAAATGACACCTTCAAACTTTTCTCCGATATGATTTTCCATATACTGGGCTTTTTTGAGCTTTTCAGTCTCACGTTCTGCTTCTTCCGCTCTTCGCTCCGTCTCTGATGAGTGTTTTGCAACTTCATCAAGAATCTCCTCATAGTGAGAAGCCTTAGCTTCATTCATCCTGCCGCGAAGATGATCCTTGATGATCCTGTGAATCTGAAGATCGGGATATCTTCTGATAGGAGAAGTAAAATGACAATAATAATCAAATGCAAGACCAAAGTGTCCCGTACATTCCGTGCTATACTTAGCCTGCATCATACTTCGCAGAGTCATTCTGCTTACCACGGCCTCTTCCTTTGTTCCCTCGATTCCCTTGAGGAGCTTTTGGATCTCTTTGGGCTTAACGCCTTCATCCCTTCTTGTCTTGATATGAAAACCAAAATTATTTACAAAAACAGAAAGTGTCGCGATTTTCTCCGGATCAGGCTGCTCATGGATACGATACACGAAAGGACTTTGCATGAAATAAAAATGCTCCGCAACAGTCTGATTTGCAGCAAGCATAAAGTCTTCAATAAGCCTTGTTGCCGTATTTCGCTCACGCATCACTATATCTGTAGGATTTCCGTCCGCATCAAGAAGAATTTTTGATTCGGGAAAATCAAAATCAATGGCACCTTTCTTCTCTCTCTTTTTCCTGAGAATACCGGAAAGAACCGCCATATCCTTGAACATGGGAACAAGATCTTTGTACTTGGCAATTTCCTCTTCATCCTCATCTTCGAGAATCTTCGCAACCGAAGTATATGACATTCTCTCATTGACGTTAATGACCGACTCAACAATATTATGATCGACGATGCCGCCGTTTTTATCAACCGTCATAAGGCAGCTGAGCGCAAGCCTGTCTTCGCCGTGATTTAAAGAGCAAATGCCGTTAGAAAGCCTGTGCGGAAGCATTGGGATAACTCTGTCTACGAGGTACACGCTCGTTCCTCGCTTTAGCGCCTCTCTGTCAAGCGCAGAGCTTTCCTGCACATAGTTTGTAACATCGGCTATATGCACACCCAGATGATAAAGTCCCTCATCATCAACATAGAGACTAACCGCATCATCAAGATCCTTGGCATCCTCACCGTCAATAGTGACCATAGTGAGGTCTCTTAAGTCTTCTCTTCCGTACATATCGGCTTCGCTTATTGAATCGGGACACTTATTGGCCTGATTGATAACTTTCTCGGGAAATTCATAAGGTATTCCGTTATTTTTTACAATAGACAGGATATCTACACCCGGATCGTTTATATTTCCGATTATCTCAAGAACTTTGCCCTCGGGCTTCTGTCTCTTTGCGATATTTCCGTAATCCGTTATCTTAACAAGAACCTTATCGCCCGTAACAGCTTTATTATGATGTTCTATCGGGATAAAAATATCGCTGGTAAACTTATCACTGTCGGGAATAACAAAGCCAAAATTCTTCTCAGCCTGGTATGTTCCGACAATCTCTTCAATACCTCTTACGAGAATATTTCTAATCCTGCCTTCCTGTCTTTTACCCGTCTGTTCTTTCAGAAGTTCAACTTCCACAGTGTCTGAATGGTAGGCCCCATGCACATATTCCTCAGGGATAAAAATATCATCCTCCATATCATCAACGCTCACAAAGCCAAAACCTCTTGCGTTAGAGATAAATTTACCCACCACAAGTTCCGCGGACTTTTTCTTGCTTCCGCCATATATGCTGCCTTCTATTCTCTTAAGTCTTTTTCCCTTACTCATAATCAAGCTCCGTGACATTATGTCATATACGAAATAGGGCACTCTAAACTAATAGAGTGCCCGAAATCCATCAAAAAAATAATTTTAAAAAATATTCATATCAAGAACTACACTTATGATGATGAAAAGAACAGCAAGAACAACTGTTGCTTTCTTCATCAAACCTTCGGAAGAACGTCCCTTGTTCTTACTCCAGTATGTATTCTCAACTGAACCCTGAATAGCTCCGAGTCCCTGGCTCTTACCTTCCTGAGCAAGAACAAGCACCACAAGAGCGGCACATATCAATATGAAAATTACTCCTACAGCGTAATTTAAAGCATTCACAAAAATAGCCCTCCCAGTACATATTACTGAAATAAATATCTCTCGCAATTAGCGAACAAATAATACTTTAACATATTATCACTTTTTTATCAACAAAGACTTTCCTGTCATTTCCTCAGGCTGCTTCTCTCCCATGCACTCGATAAGTGTGGGAATGATGTCTGCAAGGCATCCGCCCTCTCTGAGTGTGTACGCAGAATCGTAATTTACAAGGATGAAAGGAACAGGATTTGTTGTATGAGCTGTCCAAGGCTCACCTGTCTCATAATCGATCATCATATCTGCATTACCGTGATCTGCGCAGATAAACATTGTTCCGTTTGTTGCCTTAACCGCTTCAACGATCTTTCCAACGCACTCATCAACTGTCTCAATAGCCTGAACTGCAGCAGGGATAACGCCTGTATGTCCTACCATGTCAGGGTTTGCAAAGTTTGCTACAACAACATCGTATTTCTGTGAGTTGATGGCATCAAGAATCTTCTCGCATACTTCGGGAGCGCTCATCTGAGGCTTAAGATCGTATGTGGGAACATCCTTAGGGCTGTTTACAAGAACTCTGTCCTCGCCTTCGTTGGGCTGCTCAACACCGCCGTTAAAGAAGAATGTTACATGAGCATACTTCTCTGTCTCAGCGATACGTGCCTGCTTAAGTCCCTTAGCCGCAAGCCATTCACCAAATGTATTTGTAAGAAGAACCTTCTTAAATGCAACTTCCTTATTGGGGATAAGAGGATCGTAATCTGTGAAGCATACATAAGTTACTTCAAGTCTCTTACCTCTGTTAAACTTATCAAAATCATCATCGCAGAAGCAATGTGTGATCTCTCTTGCTCTGTCGGGACGGAAGTTAAAGAAGATAATCGAATCCTTATCCTTAACTGTAGCAACAGGCTCGCCGTTCTTCATGATAACCGTAGGAATAACGAACTCGTCTGTCTTGCCGTCCTTATATGTCTGAACCATGCACTCGTGAGCGCTGTCTGCCTTATTTCCTTCGCCCTTTGTAATAGCATTGTAAGCAAACTCAACACGGTCATAGTTATTATCTCTGTCCATAGCATAGTAACGACCTGAGATAGAAGCGATCTGGCCTACGCCAAGCTCTTTCATCTTATCCTCAAGCTGCTGAACGAAATCGATTCCACTCTCCGGAGGAGTATCTCTTCCGTCGAGGAAGCAATGTACATATACCTTGCTGAGTCCGTTCTTCTTAGCAAGCTCAAGAAGTCCGTAAATATGTGAAATGTGGCTGTGTACACCACCGTCTGAAACAAGTCCGTACATATGAAGAGCCGAATCATTTGCCTTACAGTTATTTATAGCAGCCATGAGTCCTTCATTTGTAAAGAAATCGCCGTCCTCGATAGACTTTGTAATTCTTGTAAGCTCCTGATATACGATTCTTCCGGCACCCATATTCATATGGCCTACCTCTGAGTTACCCATCTGGCCGTCGGGAAGACCTACAGCAAGTCCACTGGCATTACCCTGTACAAAAGGATATTCCTTCATAAGTGAATCCATTACAGGAGTCTTTGCCATTGCAATGGCATTTCCCTCAGGATTGGGATTGATTCCGTATCCGTCAAGAATCAAAAGAACTGTTGGCTTTGAACCTTTCATTTATATATTCCTCCATAATCTACGCATAAAGCGATTAAAATACTGATAAATTATTTTTTCCTTGCATAGTATATCTCAAACAGTAGCTAAATGACAAGATGGGTTTATTTAAGTACATAACCGTTTGCATCAATACTTCCGATACTGCTCATATCCTCACTGCAATTTATACTGATATAAGAAATAATAAATTTCCCTCCGTCATTAAGAGGAACCGGCTCCTTTATCGCATCATTCATCTCAGAACCGTTTGCTCCCGCTTTATTAAGCTCAATAAGCTTTTTTATCACATCTTCAAGATTGACAACGCCTATCTTCTTTCCGCCGCAGGTAACATCATACTCATAACCGTCCGTCTCTTCACCCGCATAGCCGTAGTATTCAAGGTTTGCTACATAGAGTTTCTTATATCCGCCCGAAATATCATAGCTGTTGTCTTCATATCTGTTTGCATAGATGTATAAAGAATTGGTTGAAGGCTCAACTCCGGATCCCGAAATTTCGACCATTGCCTCATTCTCTTCGTCGGTTAATTTTTTATGTATATAATTTTTCCCAACAGCGCCGCAGGAATACGCAATTGTTTTGTACGACTCGGAAGCGGCATGTTTTGAAACCTTACTGTTGTTCTCATTCAGAAACTTCATCACATTTCCCTTATGCGATGCGATAACCACAGAATATGCATTTATTCCGGGAGCCAAAAGAGCTATATAGGAAACCGCAATGATTATGCAAAACACAAGCGGCATAGCATTCTTCTCTTTTTTCATGTTATAGATATACAGAACAAAATATGCAATCTCAAACACAATAGCCGCGATTCCCGCATATCTTGTAAGCGTAAGTCCATATAATGAGATCTGTCTTCCGAGACTTAATATTTCCATGATGATGCATGGAATAAAAAGAAGCGGCATATATTTAAAAATTTTTCTTAGGTTCTCTTCGCATACTCCCTGTGCCATCGTCCATATGAACACGCCAAATCCAAACAATGTCGTGAGAATACCGAATACCATATGCAAAGGGAACATCCATTTTACGATAACCTTGATTATATAAGCATAAATGATCACAAAAGCTATGGTCAAAAGTCCCGTGAGCACATAGTTCAGCATCACTTTGCCAAACTTTGATATCTCGTCATCAGTCTTGGAAACTCCCATCAAAGCACACGGGTACTGAACAAATCCAAGAAGCAATATCCATACGCGCTCGTAAACAACAAAATCAACCTCAACTATAAGCACGCTGAACGCCCCTATGATCATCATAAGTCCGATAACAAGGACAATGAAAACAATCTCGGCTTTCATAAGTCCGCAGAAGGCCTTGGCGGTATATTCTTCAAACGTACAACCGCTCTTTTTCAAAAAAAGATATAACGCCGCGCATATCATAACGACTGCAAAACACGAGACGATCCTGTAATCATATTCCTCCCAGAGATCTACGGTTAACTCGGAAACGCCTATTTTTGCCGCAATTATATTGTGACCGAATGAAAAAAATATCGCTGTAAAAAAACCGAGAATAACGCTTACAAACATGACAACGGAGCAAGCTATCTTATAGTTCATATTCTTTAGGATATCCTTGTCGCCATTTTTTATCCTATACATTCGAAAAGCTTCCAAGGGAAGAGCTCCAAGTGCGATGATTAAAAAGAATATGGCCAAACATTTGACGGTAAGCGTTGTATTGTCACTTCCGCCCTCGCAAATAAAGCAGTAAAGAATCGTCGATATCAGCACACTTATAACCGAAACCGGATGCTCTTTTACTATTTCCATAAAACCGTTTCTGATTTTCTTAAGCCCCAACATATTCCCTCCTAAAACTTTCTTCATGCCTTTTCCGTCTTCTCTGTCTTATCTATTGTAATCTCACATTCGATATCGGGTTCCATCCTCTTTATCCTATCTTCGAGATATGCGGTTATTTCATCGTCTTTCATACTGTATTTGTACGGAACGCTCAGATCAAACGCAACCCTGTGCCCCTTATCATTTGAATGTTTAAGCCTGAAATCGTGAAATTTAAGCTCAGGATCAAGATTTTTTACAATGCAGCTCACTTTGCGCTTTAATCTGTCGGTGTCCTTATCTCCTATAACTACGGGATCCATATGTATAACAACCTCGCAGCTGTATTTGGCCCTGAGTTCATTCTCTATATCATCGATAAAATCATGAACGGTCACAAGATCGAGTCTTCCGTCAACTTCGGCATGAAGCGACATAAAAAGTCCCGTAGGACCGTAATTGTGTATCACAAGATCATGTACTCCGAGAATATTTTCATGTAAAAGAACCGTCTCTTCAATTTCTTTTACAAGCTCTTTACTGGGTGGCTCTCCCAATAGCGGATTTATCGTATCTCTTGCGGCATCAAGCCCCGTTTTAACAATGAGTATTCCAACCAGTATTCCAACGTAGCCATCAAGAACAATACCTGTTTTGCTCGTAATTATCGCACATACAAGTACGACGGTTGTTGTAAAAACATCGGAAATACTGTCAAGAGCCGTATTATTAAGCGCAGGGCTCTCTATCTTCTTTGCAGCTTCCTTATTTCCCATGTACATCAAAAATTTGACAAATATGGCAAAGATCAGAATACCTGCCACAACAGGATCAAAGCTTATCTCTCCGGGATTGAGTATTTTCCCAAAAGATGTACGGATAAGCTCAACTCCCATGAGAATAATAAGAAGCGCAACTATAAGTCCCGCAATATATTCAATTCTTCCATGTCCGAAGGGATGTTCCTCGTCAGCTTCATGCCCCGAAAGCCTGAAGCCCACAAGAGTCACAACGGATGAACCAACATCCGAAAGATTATTTAAGGCATCTGCCATAATTGAAATCGATCCGGTGATACAACCCGCGATCAATTTAGAAACAAAAAGAATACAGTTCAAAAAAATACCGACAGCACCGCTCAAAACGCCGTACTGCTGTCTTACTTTCGCATTTTTAACCTGTGTATAGTCTTTAATAAAAAACTTTGCAAGAAAACATATCATACATATATCGAGTATCACAAGCAGTTACTATCTGTTGTCTTCAAAAAAATGAATACATATCAGAAGTGTCCCTCTGCCCACAGATACCTCCGCCTCCTCATCAATGATGAACTCATTACTGACACCAAGCGGAAAATCACTTGTAAGAGTCCCGTTATCAAGCGTGTACATAAGTCCTTTCAAAGTAACTTCGTAGGATTTTTCGGAAAGAGAAAAAATTGAGAGATATCCCGTATTCCCCCTGTTAAACTTAACCGTTTCGCTCTCCGCTATCATGAGCATCTTGTCATGTTCCATGATATATCCCGTTCCGCCGTTATGTTTAATATACAACAAAGTCTGTACATTGGCAAAGCTGTGATCGAAGCGTGCGCCGCCCAGAGCTCCGTATAAATATATCTTCTTGTAGCCTTTTGAAAGAGCTATCTTTACAGCTTTAATTGTATCCGTGTCATCCTTTCTCACATCAAGGCGCAGGATTCTGCCCGGATCTGCCCCCGCGATCTCTTCAAGACTTCTAAGCGCCTGCGGTCCAAGTTCAGCAGTAGAATCAAAGTCTCCGACAATAAGATCCGGTAAAAGTCCCAGTTGCTCCGCATATGCAAATCCGGCATCACATGCGATAAGATAATCGCCTTCATTAAGTTTTATACCGACCGGAACAAAACTTCCGGCTGAAATTATTACACACTTTGGTTCTTTCTTTAAATCACTCACTACAATTTCCTCTGTTGTATGATATTTCGTAACTAAAACAATATTTTTATAACAGGTATTTTTAACTATATCATAAAGCTAATTTATTTTAAATCATATTGCGTGTTACGGAAAAAAGCACGCATTCTACAACCTAATGGCACTAGGCTAATTTTAGCCTCAAAATTAATTTACACACTAATATGAACGAAATCTTGCAAAAATTACACATTCCCCTTATAGGCATAGACATAATCATAAAAATTAAATAAAATCAGATTGTGGTTAAAAGTAATCACAACCACTGTTTAAGCTATCCTCAAAGTAAACCCCCACTTTTCTCTCTTTTCTAAACAGGGCAGAAATCGAAAGATTTCCGCCCTGTTTAACTTTTTACCACTTTTTATTATCTTTAATCCTAGCCTAACTTCCTTAATCTCGCGTACTTAATCTCAATCAGAAAGCATTTCTCCCATCTCTTTGATCGAATCAAATACTGCGTCAGGCTGTACTTTGGATGCAGGAATATCATCTTTTTTAGTCTCACCGGTAAGAACCAAAACTCCCATGGCTCCGTTATTTACGCCCGTCGCCACATCTGTATATATCCTGTCTCCGACAAATGATATCTTATCTGCCGAAATGCCCGTAGATGCAACGATCATGTCAACCGTTTCCTTAAAAGGTTTTCCGACAAACCTTGGTTTAACGCCAGTAGAAAGTTCAATCGCAGCGCAGATGGCACCGCAATCGGGTATAAATCCATTTTTTACGGGACAGTTTATATCAAGATGCGTTGCAAGAAAAATCGCTCCTTCACGAATATATGTGCACGCATTTGTAAGAGTTTCATATGTAAGAGTCTTGTCAAAACCGACAACTACAATATCGGGACGATTGGCTTTTTTTCCGTCCGATGACACACCGTTCTCAGCGTCATACAAATTGATCCCCGCATTTACAAAGCTTGTTCTGAGCGGTTCTGTACCGAGAAGATAAACAGATTTACCCGGATATTCCGTCTGCAAAAACTTGATCATAACATCACCCGACGTCATGATCATATCGCTTGTTATATGACAGTTCATTTTAGCCAGTTTCTTTATGTATTCCTCGGATGATGTGGATGAATTATTGGTAAAAAAGATATATCTTTTTCCGGCTCTTTTCACCGCTTCCAAAAAATCAAGCGAACCGTCGAGTATATCATTTTCAAGATAAAAAGTTCCGTCCATATCAAGTACAAACAGTTCCGTTGAATTGAGTATCTTTTTCTTTGTCTCTAAATTAAACATACTAAGCATTTTAAAACCTCTTTATATATTTTCATTATGCAGATGTTTGTCATACAGCAAGACAACGTCACCCGCCTTTATTACAAGATCTCCGCTCGGGATCAGCGTTTTATTGCCTCTTCTTACCACATAGATATAGCTCTGTCTCGATATATCTATATCTCTTACGGCAGTATTGTTCCAGGAATGTCCCTCATTTATAACTATCTCTTTTATTGCGACAGGCTGAAGCTCTTTGGTCTTCTCTGCACACAAAACAACAATGTCACCGGCGCAAAGAGCCGTGTCGCTACGCGGAATTATTGTCTCATTGCCTCTTTGAACGGCAACGGCCATCATATCCTTGGGAAGCCCGAGATCTGAAACTTTCCTGCCACACCAGGAATCATCGCCTTGAAGCATGATTCTTATAAAGTGAATATTCTCCTCTTCGGCAAATTCGCCTATATCCTTAAGCCTTTGAAACTGCTCAACGAAACCCGCGGAAATGATACCCGTAGGGATAGCGACCATTCCAACGCCCAAAAAAGCTATTATTATCGCAAAAATCTTACCCATTATCGTAACGGGATATATATCGCCATAGCCTATTGTAAGAAGCGTCGATGCGGACCACCAGATTCCGGAAAACGCATTCTTAAAAACTTCAGGCTGTGCTTCATGCTCAACACTGTACATACACAGACTTGCAGCCATCATAAGTATAAGTATTATAAACACGGAAGCCATGAGTTGCTGCTTCTTCCTGCTTATAACTTCTGTTATTACATTCAATTGATCGTAATAGGAATTTATCCTGAACAGCCTCAGTATTCTGGCAACTCTAAAGAGTCTGAATACAGCCGTTCCGGCCGGAAAGAACACCGGGAAAAATACAGAAAAATAATAGGGCAGAAATGACACAAGGTCAACAATACCTGTAAAAGATAAAATATACTTCCTTACAGCCACAGATTCTTTATCCTTGGGATAAAGCTCATTAGCGGAAAGAAGTCTCAAAACATAATCAACCGCAAAGAAAAATGTCGTTACAGCCTCAATTCCAAGAAGGAGCGCTTTGTAATGCTCCTCCATGTATTTATAGGTAATCGCAAAAGCTGAAAAGAGATTTAGAACAAGTGCCGCAATACTTAAAAAGTCATAGAATCTGTTGATCGGTTCGTCTATCACACCGACACTGACCATATTAAATATCTTTGCTCTTAAGGTCTTGCTGATCAGAGTTTTTCTGTCTTTCACTGTTCTGCCTCCCTTACGCTCAGCCATAATCTTTACTTTTTGCGCTTTCCAAAGCTCTCCATTACAAGATCGTCGACATCCTGAAGATAATCAATACTTCTCTTTTTATTCTCTGCTTTGATATTTTTTCGCTCGGATTTTGATACATTCATCGTATCCTTATCTTCGCCCATATACCATGCTTTTGTGGATTTCTCATCCTTTATATTGAGTCTTCCTACATTCTCAAATACAGATGCTCCGTCCTGATAAGACTTGTTTGAAGAACGCTCTCTTCTGGGTTTGGGAGAAGTATTCTCTCTTTCGGGGAGATCCGCATTTTTGTAAGAAGTTCTGCGATTATCACTCCCTCTTCTGTCTTCAAACTTTCTTCTTCCCGAAGATGAACCTCTCTTGCCGTCGGTAGCACGTCTTCCTTCAAACGCACCCTTTTTCATATCGGAAGCTCTTCTTCCACCGTTGGGTCCTCTTCTTCTGTCCCTCTTTCCGGTTCTCTCGTCATATCTGAAATCTCTGCCACCTCTGCGTCTGCGGTCTCCGTAATCACGGTCTTTCTCAAAGAGAACAAGATCCTCGATATCGGCACCCATCTTGAGCTTCATAAATCCTGCAGCAAGCTGCTCTGCGGTATATTCACCCTCTTCAATCTTCTGATTTACAAACTCAAGAGTTGAAGCAATATCGCCGTTCTCGATTATATCAATAACTTCGCCAAATACCTTCTGAGATTTTACTCTTGTTATCTCTTTGGCGGAAGGAACTCTTCTTTCCTCAATCTTGGTATGACAGATTCTCTCGATCTCACGGAGCTTGTACATTTCTCTGCCGCCGACAAGCGTAAATGATTTACCGCTTCTTCCGGCACGGCCCGTTCTTCCGATTCTGTGAACGTAATACTCAATATCTTCCGGAATATCAAAGTTAAATACAGCCTCAACGCCGCTTACATCAATTCCTCTTGCTGCAACATCGGTAGCAATAAGAATATTGATCTTATTATTTCTAAAGAGCTTCATAACGGTATCTCTCTGATTCTGTGAAAGATCTCCGTGAAGACCGTCAGCAAGAAATCCCTTGCCCTTTAACTTCTCCGAAAGTTCATCAACCATTCTCTTTGTGTTACAGAAAATAAGTGTTCTTCCGGGATTATAATAATCAAGGAGTCTTACAAGAACTTCCTCTTTCATTCTCTGAGGAATTCTGTAGTAAGTCTGCTCAATCGCAGCAACCGTTATCTCCTTAGGTGTCATCTTAATATATTCAGCATCTTTCTGATACTTTCTTGTTATCTGCAAGATAGGCTCGGGCATTGTCGCTGAAAAAAGAGCTGTCTGTCTTTCCTCAGGCATTCCTTCAAGGATAGTCTCAATATCATCCCTAAAGCCCATATCAAGCATTTCATCCGCTTCATCAAGAACAAGGACTCTGACATCCTTCATCTTCATGGTATGTCTTCTCATGTGGTCCATAACTCGTCCGGGAGTTCCCACAACAATCTGAACGCCGGCAGAAAGTGCTCTAATCTGCCTTGATATATCCTGTCCTCCGTAAACAGCAAGGACTTTAATGCCATGCATATATTTTGCAAAATCTCTTATATCATCTGCAGCCTGCATTGCAAGCTCTCTGGTAGGACAAAGTACAACTGCCTGTAAATGCTTATTTGAAGGATCTACCTTCTCAAGAAGAGGAATACCAAACGCAGCAGTTTTACCGGTTCCCGTCTGCGCCTGTCCAATAATATCTTTACCTTCCATCATTACGGGAATTGCCGCCTTCTGGATAGGTGACATATATTCAAAACCCATCTCTGAAACAGCACGGATTATCTTCTCATCAAGACCTGACTCGTCATATCTAATCTTTATTTCTTCGTTGTTATTATTTACTTCCATTCATTACATCCTTATTTTTTACAAGGTAATCCACAAGAGAAATGATGGTGAGCGCAAGTGCTATCCACATGATTACCTGAGTAAGCATATAAAAAACATTATTCTGTATATCTGCGATCATCAGGATTACCATAATCATTTGAAACGTTGTCTTAAATTTGCCCCAATAGCTTGCGGCAATTACCCTTCCGTTATCGGAAGCTATAAGTCTGAATCCGCTTATAACGAATTCTCTTGCGATGATGACGATAACTATCCATGAAGGAATTCTTCCAAGTTCTATAAGTCCTATCATCGCACTGCAAACAAGAAGTTTGTCTGCCAAAGGATCCATAAACTTACCAAAATCAGTGATAAGGTTATATTTTCTCGCGATCTTACCGTCAAGCATATCGGTAAGACTTGCAATTACAAATATTCCAAGCGCGATCCATTTAAATAAAACGCTCGCAGGATCAAACAAAAGAAAAAATACAAAAAAAGGAATCAATATCACTCTGCATACTGTCAATTTGTTCGGTAAATTCATATTATTTCCTCCCCAATCAAGTCGTATTCATTAGAGCCCGTTATATGTACCTTTATATAATCGCCCGTCATAAGCTCTCTCTGCACTCCGGTCACAAAAAGATAGCCGTCAATATCCGGAGCATCCTTATATGTACGCGCCACGTAAGACAATCCGTCATCATCATCGGAATCTGTAATTCTTCCCTCTATAACGGCATCAACATCTCTTCCGACCATATCGTTTGCAGCTTCAAAAGCAATTTCCTGCTGAAGCTTCATAAGCTTATTTCTTCTTGTAGTCTTAACTCTTTCAGAAACCTGGTCGGGCATAGTCGCAGCAGGTGTATCTTCTTCCTGCGAATATGTAAATACGCCCAATCTGTCAAATCTAAGATCTCTTACAAGAGCCATAGTCTCATTGTGATCTTCCGCGGTCTCCCCCGGGAATCCGCTTATAAGCGTAGTTCTAATACAAATATCCGGAATCTCTTTTCTAAGCTTACCGATAAGCTCTCTGATTTCGGAATTGTTCGTCCTACGTCCCATCTTTTTAAGGATCCTGTCAGATCCCGACTGAATGGGTATATCAAGATAATTACATATCTTAGGCTCATTCTTTATAGTTTGAATAAGTTCATCTGTGATCTCTTCAGGATAGCAATACAAAACCCTTATCCACTTAAAGCCCTCAATCTCGCACAGTTTATGCAAGAGTTCAGGGAGCTTCTTCTCTCCGTAGAGATCCGTTCCGTACAAAGTGGTTTCCTGAGCAACTATCAAAAGTTCAGAAATACCTTGTTCAGCAAGCTTTCCGGCTTCATCCAAAAGCTGCTCCATCGGAACACTTCTGTAATTTCCTCTAACTTTGGGTATTATGCAATAGGTGCAATGTTTATCACACCCCTCTGCAATCTTAAGATAATTAAAAAGACCGCCTGTAGTAATAATTCTATCGTTGCCTCCCACAGGCTTTTTATTGATATCATCAAAATAGTTCTTGTGAGAAAAAATTGTGTTTCGGGCTAAAGTCTCATCAATAGCTTCTATGATCTTATCAGAGGATGTTACACCAAGGATTTCATCAACTTCAGGAATCTCATCCTGAATCTCATCCTTGTATCTCTGTGCAAGACAGCCTGTAACGATAAGTGCCTTAAGCTGTCCACTCTTCCTAAGTTCGGCAAGTTCGAGTATCGCATCAATACTCTCCTGCTTAGCATCATTTATAAAGCAGCAGGTGTTTACAACTGCTACTTCTGCTTCCGATTCATCATCTGTAAAGTCGTACCCACGGCTATGCAGCATACCAAGCATAACCTCGGTATCAACTCTATTTTTGTCGCATCCAAGCGATACAAACAATATCTTCATATCAGTTTTCTTCTGTACTCTCAACTTCCTCAGCTACGTCGGCATTTTCAAGCTTATCTTTTTCTTCGTCTGTAAGAATTCTAAGAGTATCCTGATTCATTTCCTCAACCGCGATTGAAAGAGGCTTCTGCTTGTCCTTAACCTTTACCATAGGCTCGTCACCTGCGATAATCTGTCTTGCTCTCTTTGCTGTAGCCATAACTACAGAATATCTTGAGCTGATTACAGGCTCTTCTCCCTCTTCAACTCCCTTATTTACTACTTTCATCAGATCTACATATGAAGGATGTATCATGTTGTTCCTTTCCTGCGGATTTCCGCAAATAACACTTATTTGATAAAATTAGCGAAAACGCCGGTCAAAGCATTTCCTTAATATTTTTCAAGCTGTTTCCTTATGTCGTCTATAAACTCAATATTCCTGTCGGGACTGCAATGAGCTGCACTTATTATCTTGTGCACATTCTCAACACACTCATCAAGTTTATCATTGACAACAATATAGTCGTATTTCTCTATTCCGACCGATTCCTCTTTTGCCCTTCCGAGACGCTTTCTGATAACTTCGTCCGTTTCGGTTCCTCTTCCGCGAAGCCTCTTCTCAAGCTCATCGGCAGACGGAGGAGTGATAAACAAAAGAACTGCGTCCTTATATTGTTCTTTAATCTGAAGTGCTCCCTGGATCTCTATCTCAAGGATAACATCAATCCCGTTTGCAAGCTTATCTTCCACATACTTTCTGGGAGTTCCGTAGTAGTGGTTTACATACTTTGCATGTTCGATAAGTCCATCCTCTTCGATCATCTTCTCGAATTCTTCGGTAGTTACAAAAAAATACTCTCTACCGTTGACTTCACCCGATCTCGGAGTTCTTGTCGTGGCGGATACCGACAGAGCATACTGATCGTATTTTGCCGTAAGCGCCTTCATAACTGTGCCCTTGCCCGCGCCTGAAAAGCCCGAGACAACTATTATAATACCTTTACGATTCATCTGTAATATTCTCACTCTCTGATTGTGCCCTTGCACTGATTGTTTCAGGCAAAAGAGCTGATAACACAAGCATACCGTTTTCCATGACTAAAACAGCCTTGGTCTTGCGGCCTTGTGTCGCATCAACACCTGTCCCCTGTTCTTTGGCCTTTTGGACCATTCTCTTTATCGGAGCCGCCTCAGGACTGACTATACTGATAATCTTGTCGGCGTTGACAATATTGCCAAATCCAATATGAATGAGTTTACTCAATGTTCTGAATCTGCTCCCTTACTTTTTCTATATTGGTCTTAAGTGAGATTCCCCTGTCGGAGATCTTAAGATCAGTTGATTTGGAAAGGATGGTATTGGCTTCTCTGTTCATTTCCTGTGCAAGGAAATCAAGCTTTCTGCCGATTCCGTCCTTATCATCACCGTTTCCGAGTGCATCCGAAGTCGCTTCTATATGGCTTCTGAGTCTTGTAAGTTCCTCATCCACACACACTTTATCAGCAAATATAGTAACTTCCATGGCGAGACGATTCTCATCGATCTGCTTGTCTTCCATAAGATCCTGAATCTTTTCTCTGAGCTTTGCCTTATACTCTTTAATTATCTCAGGTGAACGTTCGGTGATATACTCTACATTTTCAAGCATCTCATCAAGTTTCGCCTTGAGATCGGCACAAAGGAATTCTCCTTCCTTGGCTCTTGATTCCATGAACTGTTTGCCCGCTTCATTCAGAGCTTTCTTAAGCCCTGTCCAGACCTCTTCCTCATCAAGTTCCTCTTCTTCCATAGTAAAGACTTCCGGAAACTTGGATAATAAAGGAAGTCGGATCTCATCGTCAAGATTAAAATCTTTTATCATTTCCTGCAAAGCATCGTAATATTCCTGTGCGATGGCTTTGTTATACTTAACCTTAGACTCAGATTCCGAAAAATCCTCATTGCTGACAAATACATCTACTTTGCCGCGTTTCATATAGCCTTTTAGTTCTGAACGAATTGCAGACTCAAATGCATTGAATTTCTTAGGCATCTTGATATTTATATCAAGATAACGATTATTAACAGATTTAAGCTCAACAATGTACTTGCGTTGACCTTCTGTGACTTCACTTCTGCCAAAACCAGTCATACTGCAGACCATCTGTAAATCCCCCTTATTTTTGGGCATAATAATACACAAGTTATTATAATATAACCTAAAATTAAGGTCAATGCAAACATAGCCGCAAACCACCCATTTTTGCAGCACAAAAGACTTACCTCCACTCCATTTGTTTGCAATGGAATTTTGTAAGTCTTTGCACCAATAGGAACTATGTCATAAACAAAAATAGATAATAAACTAATTTAATCGTTAAGAAGATCAAAGACAGCCGGAATATGCCGCTTCCGCACCTTCTGTACGGATCTTCTTAAGGTCTTTTACAACCTCATCGGTAAGACCTTCTATATCATTAAGGTCGCGGTCCCACATCTTCTTATTTCCAAGGACTGCTCTAACAAGCTCCTCCTCAGAATCATTTCTATGCTCGTAGTAGAACTCAAGCGCCCATCTGTCATCACTTACGGTATATGTGTTTCCCGCGGGTCTCTTACAGATCAGACCTGCGTCCGTAAGCTCGGAAATATCATTGGAATAAAAAGCAATATATGCAGCAAGTGACATTGTAAGGCAAACCGGAAGCTTACCGTTCTTTTCAATATATTGAAGGAATGACGGCATGTTTCTTGCCTTCCACTTGCTTGTTGAGTTAAGTGATATCGACATAAGCTCATGATTTACGAAAGGATTGTTGAAACGATCCTTTACCGCACTTGCAAACTCATCAAGATCGTTCTTATCAAGGTGGTCTACAAGCGTAGGAATAACTTCATCGTTAAGCATCTTATTCATGAAACCTGCGATATTTTCATTCTGCATACAATCTCTTACAATATTCTGACCTGCAAGATATGCACCGAGCACAAATCCTGTATGTGCGCCGTTGAGAATGCGGACCTTACGATGCTTGTATGGCATTACATCCGGAACAACATGGACATTTACACCCGCTTTCTTAAACGGAAGTCTGTCTTCAAGTTCTTTGGGACCTTCAATTATCCATACGCCAAAAATCTCGCCGACATCAATGAGTTCATCGTGGTATCCGTTTTCAGCTTCAAGCTTCTGAATTTCTTTTTCATCGCGGATACGTCCCGGAACAATTCTGTCTACAAGGGTTGAGCAAAAAATATTGTCATTGTTAACCCAAGCTTTGAATTCATCGCCAAGCTCCCACTGCTCAATATAGCTGTTAACACACTTAAGGAGCTCTTTTCCGTTATTGTCTATAAGTTCGCAGGAAAGAACGACAACGCCTTTCTTGCCTGCCTTGTATCTTGCATAAAGAACCTGTGTAAGCTTTCCGGGGAAACTGCTTGCCGGAACATCATCAAATTTGCATGACGGATCGTAGGCAATTCCCGCCTCTGTCGTATTCGAAACGATAATATCGAGTGAATCGCTTGTTGCGATCTCCATCATCTTGTCAAAATCAGTTTTCTCATAGGGATTAAGACAACAATCAACAGCGGAAATAACTCTTTTAAGGTCAACCTTCTCTCCGTTCTCGCTTCCTCTGAGATAAAGAGTGTAAAGACCTTCCTGATCGTTGATAAGCTTTGTAAGCCCCTGTGCTATCGGCTGCACCAGCGCAACCTTGCCGTCAAATCCGGCTTTTTCATTACTTATATCAAAAAAATAATCAACAAAAGCGCGAAGGAAATTGCCTTCACCAAACTGAAGAACCTTCACCTGCGCGTCCTTCTGTACAAATCCTGTGTAACCCGATTTTGCCAAAACATCATAATTTAATAATTCCATTTTTTGTAACCTCCATAAAATGTAACTTCTTACATTTCAAATCATACAAAATTAACCTCGAATATTGTTATAACACATTATGTAAGCGTTTACAATATCAAGTACAAAAAATGCAATATTCTCTTTCATTTTCTTTAGGGAAACGTTGATTATACAAAAGGCTGTGCACCGTTGTTACCCGGTGAACAGCCTCTGCTTTTTATATCATCATCTACTTATATAATCCGGTCTGTCATCCATTATGATCGCTGCAATAATGTAGATCAGAAGTCCGCTTCCGTATGTAAATGCAAGTATCGCATAAACAAGGCGAACTATTGTCGGATCAATGCCAAAGAACTCAGCGAGTCCTCCGCAAACGCCACAGACTTTTCTGTCATTACTTTTATAGATTCTCTTTTTTTCCATATCCCAATTTCCCCTTCCCTTTATGATACAACCAATTCTTTTTTAAATAAAAACTTCTTTATAACTACCGCAACTGCCATAAATACAACGCACAATAGAATGCAAATAATATAACTGAATTCTCCGTGATAGATCATGGGAAAGAACACAGAAAGCGAATTATTGATCATGTGTAGCAATATTGCAGGAATTATCGAGTTATACATATATGCAAGATAAGCAAGCAGCATTCCCAGCGGAATCGCGTAAATACTCTGTATAGGATTAAGATGCACAATACCGAATGCAATACCGCTAAGCAACATACATCCTGTAAGCCCAAATACCTTCTTCGCATTCTTCACAAGAAGTCCCCTGAACACAATTTCCTCAGATATAGGTGCAATCAGAGCAGCCGAGATAACCCCGATTATACTTCCGTTGCCAAGAACACTCTCCATCATAGATTCAAACTCTTTGCCTGCTTCCGGCATAACAGCCACTTCAATCTGAGATACTATATTCGCAAAAAAGAATCCTGCAACCGAAAGTGCAATGATAAAAGCAAGATCTTTGAAGTTTGAAATCTTCTTTAATCCGGATTCATACACACCTTCATTTTTATCTTTTTTTACATACTTAGCATAATACCATATTCCAAATATAATAAGACACGCCATCTGAGATAACAGTACAGATAACGGAATCAGACTCTCATATCCTAAATTATTCCCCGTCAATACCGTACCGAGTGAAAAGGCAACACCTGCAAAAACGCCGGCAATAACCTGAATTGCAAGCATAAGCACAATTAAAAGAGCAGCAAATAATATTGTTTTCATTTTGGGTTTAAGTGATTGATTCATAATATCCTCCGCTTTTTCATTTTTTGTATCACTCTTTCTTATGAAGTAATTATATACGACACACTCTTTGTAATATACATCATATGTGGCGAAAAATGTCTTTCTATTTCTATTTTTTAACGGATTAAAACTATTTTGACAGACCATCGCGCGGCTAGTAGACTATACAATATATTATTGACGTTTACACTTGGAGTAAAAAATGGCATTTGACGGTATAACCATAGCAAATATAACTAAAGATATGAGCGATCTTCTGACCGGAGGAAGAGTCTACAAGATTGCACAGACTGAGAGCGACGAGCTTCTTATAACAGTTAAGCTCTCCTACGAGAACACGGACAAATACGGAATAAAGCAGGCTAAGATGATAATGTCCGCCGATGCTTCTCTCCCGCTTATTTACATAACGGATGAGACAAAGCCTTCGCCGATGACTGCGCCAAATTTCTGCATGCTCCTTAGAAAGCACATCCAGAACGGCCGCATTATCTCGGTCACTCAGCCGGGCCTTGAGAGAATCATTCGCTTTGAGATTGAGCACCTTGATGAAATGGGCGACTTAAGGCACAAGGTTCTTCTCATTGAGATTATGGGCAAATACAGCAATATCATTTTTACCGACGAAGAAAATGTGATCATTGACAGCATCAAACACATTCCCGCATCGGTAAGTTCAGTCAGAGAAGTTCTTCCCGGACGCGAATACTTTGTTCCCTCTCAGGACAAGGTTAATCCTCTTGAGACAAGCGCGGATGAGTTCTCTGCGATTGTACTGAGTAAAGGTGTTCCCGTGTTTAAGGCTATTTATCAAGGCTACACAGGTCTTTCACCCATTATTTCTCAGGAGATATGCAAAAGAGCCGGCATCGACTCGGATAAGTCCGCCATCGCGCTTGACACTTCCGAATCCATAGCTCTTTACAGAGCCTTTTCAGAGATCGTCGACATGGTAAAAAACGGCGAATTCACGCCGGAGATCATCTATGAAGGAAACTCACCGAAAGAATACTCTTCCATCCCTCTTACCATGTACAAGGATGCCCCCGGCTTTTCGGCAGCGCCGCAAAACAGCATCTCAGAGCTAATAAGCAAATATTATGCAGAGAAAAATGTTGTTACAAGAATAAGGCAAAAGTCCGTCGACCTCAGAAAAATCGTTCAGACCGCGCTTGAAAGAAACGTCCGTAAGTACGATCTTCAGACAAAGCAAATGCTCGACTGTGACAAAAAGGACAAATACAGAGTATACGGCGAGCTCCTTACAGTCTACGGCTACAGTGCAGAGCCCGGTGCCGATAAGATCACGGTCAACGATTATAACACGGGAAAAGACATAACAATCACTCTAGATCCTACTCTGACTCCGAACCAGAATGCCAAGAAGTATTTTGACAAATATACGAAACTTAAGAGAACAGCCGAAGCTTTGGAAGAACAGCTGAAAGAATCAAAAGAAGCTATCGAGCAGCTCGAATCAATAGAAAGCGCCCTTGAGATTGCCGAAAAAGAAGCCGACCTTGCGCAGATAAGGCAGGAGCTTCACGAAAGCGGCTACATCAAATCAGGCTTTGGAAAGAGCGGCCGCAAAGAAAAGATAACAAGCAAGCCCTTCCACTATCAGTCTAGCGACGGCTTTGATATCTATGTCGGAAAAAACAATATTCAGAATGATGAGCTTACCTTCAAAACCGCAAACGGCGGCGACTGGTGGTTCCACGCAAAGAAAATCCCGGGATCTCACGTCGTCCTCATCACAAAGGGCAAAGAAGTTCCCGACAGAACATTCGAGGAAGCTGCTGCCCTTGCAGCCTACTACTCAAAAGGAAAAGTTCAGGAGAAGGTCGAAATTGACTACTTAAAGCGCAAAGACGTAAAGAAACCGAACGGCTCAAAACCCGGCTTCGTAGTTTATTACACCAACTATTCGCTTTCGATCTCACCGGATATATCCGGTCTGAAACTTATAAGTGATTAAAAAATCAAGGGAGGGAAGTCAAGGGGACGGTTCTTTTGACTTATGACTAATAAGTCAAAAGAACCGTCCCCTTGATTTAATTTTAAACTTTATGCCTTTCCAAGTATTGTTTCCACTTCATTCCTCTTCTCATACAAAACGCATCCGTCGGAATGATCGTCATTAAGCACGCCTTCATTCTGAAGCGTTATGAATAGTCTTGAATTCATGGCTTCCCTCAAAGAAGTTTCTTTTACATTTATATCGGAATATGGTGAAAACGGGCAAGGCTCAGCTCCGCCGTGAGAGTTGATGTGGAAGAATCCTCTTCCGGCCGCAATACATCCGCCTGAACTCTTCTCGTCTCCTGGGAAAGAAACAAATACCATCTCCGGATGTTCCTGCCTTAATCTCATGATTTCTTTTTTCAGATATTCTCTTTCCTCATCTCCGGGCGCCAGATGTGCCGAATCATCCGTAACGGGAACAAACTCAACAAAGATCACAGCTTTGCATCCCTTATCAGACAGCTTACCGATAAAGCTCTCAGAAGATACATCCTTAAGATTTTCTGTCGTCACAGTCACCGAAGCGCCGTAAATAAGCCCGCGATCATTGAGCTCATCCATATTGGAAATAAGCTTGTCATAGACTCCGTCGCCGCGCCTTTTGTCGGTAGCGTCCTTCTCGCCCTCGATACTCATAATCGGAATGAGATTCCTGTTTTTATCAAACATGTCAAAATACTTATCAGCCATGTATGTTCCGTTAGTAAAAATCGGAAACAGTATATTCTGCTTCTTTCCCGCTGCTTCTATCACTCCTTTTCTAAGAAGCGGTTCTCCGCCTGCAAGAAGAATAAAGCTGACTCCGAGATCGTCGGCTTCATCAAAAACCTTAAGCCACTCATCATCTGAAAGCTGCCTAACAGGCTCAGTATCTTCCGTAGCATTGTTACATCTTGAATAGCAGCCCGCACAGTGAAGGTTACAGCTGCTTGTTATACTTGCAATGAGAAACGGAGGTATATGCTCGCCTTCCGCTTCCAGTCGTGCTCTCTTCTTTGACGCAGATCTTGATGCCATGGCAAATTTCGCCATATAGGCACTTTCTTTCGGATTCTTAAGCGTGGCTTTTATCGCATCCGAAACCACCCTTTCGACTCCGTGCGTCATATATTCCTGAATATCAAATTCCTTCATAAATACTACCTCTTGCTACCACTTACAACTACAATTGCTTTTTATAAATGATTTTGTACAATTGCATTTTATAAAACCTATTATAATAATATCACAATTTCATTTTTCTTCAACAATTATTTCCCCGTATCAAAAAAGCTGCAAAAAAGATCTCTCATCTTTTTCACAGCTCCCTATTATTACTCCAAAATAAGTATATCCCTGCAACCTGCTTCAATACTTATTTTCTTATCATCGCATTTATCCCTTTAAGAATTCTTTTTTCTTCCGGATTCAATCAGCTCTTTTTCAAATGCCTCAGGATTCTTGAGATAGTAATCCTGATGGTATTCTTCCGCCTCATAGAAATTCTTGAACGGCAAAACCGCTACCTGAACCTTCTTTCCCGAGTCTTTCGCTATTTTCTCGATTTTTTCAAGAGCTGTCTTTTTCTCATCATCAGACATATAGAAAATAGCAAGCGTGTAGGAAAAGCCCTTGTCGATAAACTGCCCTTCCGCGTCAAACGGATCCACGTTGGCAAAATAGATATCAAGAAGCTTATCGTAAGATACCTTTTCCGGATCATACACAAGCTTTATAGTCTCTCTGTGCCCTGTCTCCTGGTGTTTTACCTGCTCATATGTCGGATTCTCCTCATCTCCTCCGGCATATCCGCAAACAACCTCATCAACTCCGTACATTTTATAAATAGGTGTGACACACCAAAAGCATCCACCTGCAAAATAAGCTTCTTTCACGATCAATTTACTCCTTCAATCTTATATTTATTTTTAAAAGCCGATTCTTTTTATCTCATCTACAAGATTCCTTCCGTATATCTCACATCCAAGGCAATTGGGATGAAGATTATCAAGGAAATATTCAGGGAAATGAGGTATCATTTTCATTCCGTCAACAATCTTTACGTTTTTGTGCTGTCCTGCTATATTTCTGACTTTCTCGCAGAAATCCATAAGAACCGGAAGTCCGTCGACTGAATCGCCTCTCCAAAGAGGTGTTATGCAAAGGATAGGTATCTCTTTTCCATAAATCCCTATCAAAGTCTCGTAGCACTCTTCCACCACGCTCATATCGTCGTCGCCATATTGATTTGTTCCGAGCGCAACGATAATTTTGTCGGGATTGTATCCTTCCATCTTCATGAGTGAATTCTTATCATAAACATAGCCACCGATTCCTTGGTTTATAATATCATAATTTAAAATCCTGTTAGCGACACTGACATAAGTATTTGACGATCTGAGCGGACCGTAACCCTGAGTGATTGAATCTCCGAGCCATAAGACTTTCTCACCTTTAACAGCGGGCACTATCTTGGCGTCAATCGCAAAGTTCTTTATAAGAACGGTGGCGTCGGCAGGAAGGTAGATAACAACATTCTTTTCACCTTCGGGAAGTTCCCATTCAATCGTTCCGACATCCATAATGTCTTTTACATACTTAATTCCGCTCACAAGTCCGTCAACCGTGATTTCAAAAGAATCCGGGGATCCCTTCCATATGATCTTATAATCAAATGACAACTTGTTTGCAGACGTTCTAAACTCAAGAGTTTTGGCCGTTGATGCAGTACAGCGCTCGTACCACATTTCTAACGCACCTTTAAAATATTCAATCTGCTTTTTGGAATACTGAAAAGCTTGAAGATACCCATCATCCGTCTCCTCAAATTCATATGCGCCAAAATAGATTGCTTTTAATTCTTCATTCGTCAAAACCATTTCATACCTCCCAATACACATTAAAAAGCCAAGTTTACCTTTTAATTTTCTTTTCCGATAAGAGTCGTCAACAGATCGATAACTCCGATATCTTGCCTGTCCGAATACTCTTTAAGCTCATATATATTATCTTTTCCAAAAGAAATGATACGTGCTATCTCGGTATTGTCGGAACTGTTCTTAAACGCATCAAATGCTGATAGAATCTTTTCTGAATCCATGCTTGAGCAAAAAACTGTCTGAATGCCATATTTCTTTTCATCGGTAATAAGATACGTATCACCGGTAGAAACGATGCTGTCCCTGATGGCACTTCCAGCTTCCTCTTCAAACTCTCTTAAAGCAGCCTTCACCGGATCTAAGTTTCCGCTATCATCCCTGTCGTCGGGATCGATAACACCTCCGATAAACTGAATTTTTCCTTTATTCTCCGATCCGGTTCCGTTTAGTGAAACAAAAAACTTGCCGTCTGTAGATTTCAGGATTCCCCCTGCATACGTATTTTTGCAAGCATAGCGTCCAAGGTCGTTCACCTGACCGCACTGATAATTTGCATAATCGGAAAGCTCACATTCAAGGCTCACTTCTCCGTCATTATTTTCCATTTTCACCGTCGAATAAACAGGTCCGTTAAAAAGCCACGGATGCACTTCCAAAAGTTTTTTCCAGTGGTCGTTTATTGCTTGCTCCGCTTCTTTTGACAGCACCAGATTCCTGCCGGTATCGTTGATTGAAATTCTCTTGGTTTTTATTATTGTTGCCATTGTATTTATTCTCCGTCTTTCCCATATGTTTTCATTTTTCGATAAAATAATAAAAATTTGCAACCGGTGCGGATTTCTGTAATTTCATTTAAATTACAATACCGGGTAGTCCCCTATCCCATACTTCAAATAACGCATAATGCGAAGTTCATCAACCGCATCCGTCAGTGCATTGTGAAACTCCATATATCCGTCCTCGCCAAACATGTGAAGGATATTCTCAACTCTGTAGCCGCTCTTTAATCGTCCTGTCGAACAGCATATTGCATCCGCAGGTATCTTGGGATTGTGCTGCTTATAGGCTGCGAGCTTTAATATATCATGCCAGTTATAGTCATGAAGTTCCGGAAGTACCCTTGCATCAAACGATGCGTTATATGCAAATATTGATTTAATCCCAAAAGAATCAAGGTAATCCTTAATCTCTTTTACAGCGCCCTTGCGATCTGTAAGCTGCGGAGTCTTGCCTTTGATATTAAGCGCATATGAGTACATCCCTCCGACTTTGGCGGCTTCCTCGATAATGATATATTTGTTATCCAGAGCTACAAATTGCCCTTCTTCCGCTATTACTATGCCTACCGACATAACAACATTTTTCCAGTTAGTTTCCGTGTCTATTACTGCAAACTTCTCAGCCATTTATTTCTGTCCTATTCTCGATTATTCTACTTTAAAAAAATCTTTATTATACCTGCCAAAATCAAAAGCCATGAAAACAGACGCAACAATATTAGTTCTAACCCTCTATCATTTCTTAGTATTCCAAACATACGCTCCCAGCAAAGGAGCTATTACAAGTTCCCATGCTATTATTGTTGCTATCGTTATTATAATCTTTTCTAATCCTTTCCCCTGTTTTGGGGCAGCAACTTTCTAACAAATAATCCTTATGCCATTCCGTAAACGTCATAAGGATTAATACTTCTTAAACAAATCTGTATGTGTCCCTGTTCTAACAGCTGTTAAAACAAGGTTATTATCATCTCTTCCGTAAATCAAAAGCCAATCAGGTTGTATATGGCATTCATTGAAGCCTTCATAATCTCAATGTAGCGGATGATCCAAGTATTTTGCATCAAGTGAATGTCCCTGAAGCAGCTCATCAATAACGTTCTCAAGCAATCTTATATTCAAGCCACGCTTTTTTGCAAGCTTATAGTCTTTCTTAAACTTGGTAGTATATTTTAATTCGTACTTAATTTCTCTCATTCTGCATCAAGCTCATCAAACAGTTCTTTTGCAGAACTATAAGCCTTTGCTTCAACCTTTCCGGACATTATATCCTTTGCCTCTTTCATAGCAGAAATAGTATCCTCATTATATTTTGAAATTTTCACATCGAAAGGAATTCCACCTTCCATTAAAGACTTTTCAAAGAATATATTAACCGCCTCTGCCAGAGTCATACCAAGATTCCCATATAATTCCTCAAGTCTTGTCTTCTTTTGTTTATTCATTCGCATATTAAAATTTGTATCTTTTACCAAGGTCGCTGACATCATCATCACCTCCTACTAATATAATAATAGCATGATGTATCACTTTTGCAACACATTGTTTTACATTTAATAAAAATGTCAGAGTTATTCATTTATAGAACGACTCTGACATTTCTCTTTTATAATAATTTAATCTTCTCAAGCGCTCTGACAAGACTTCTTCCCTTAGGGAACTTGAGTATATCCTCTCTTGCTGCGCCTCCGATTTTGATGAGCACCGCAAAGTAAACAAATATCGCGATTACTACAGCAACACCTATTGATGCAAAGTAAGGAATACGGATATTAACAGATGCTGTCGCAGGTGCAATAAGCATATACATTCCCTTGTAAACGCCGTAAGCCACGACTCCCATCACTGCAGCCGCAATAAATGGCAAGACATAAGTCTTTTTCACATCTACCTTTGTATCCATATACTTCCTGATTGAGATATTATTAAGCACACACATAAGAAGCGAATATACTATCGTTACGATGCAAAGTGCCTCGCCGGTCATATCTGTAAATACAAGAAGTGCAACAAGCAAAACAGCCTGAACAACAAGGGCTACTGCAGCATTTACAACAGGCGCCTTAAGTCTTCCGGTTCCCTGAAGCACAGCATTGGACACTGTAGAAACACAATAGAAAATTACCGTTACCGCAAGAAGTGCAAGATAAAATGTAGCAATATCAACAGACATCTTCTGCGGGAACATTGCCCACATGATCGGATTTGCAAGTGCAAAAAGTCCCACTGCACATGGAATCGCGATCATCATCATTACTCTCATAACTCCAGCTATGGTTTCTTCAGCACCTTTTTTATCCCCTTTTGCAAAAGCGGTAGATATCTCAGGAATCATCGCTGATGCGGCGGCAGCTGAAAAGGCAATCGGAATATTTGTTATAACCATCGCTTTTCTGATAAAGATTCCGTAATAGAACTTTATTCCGAAATCTCCTTTATGTGCCATTCCACGTACATCTGAAAGCACACGACTAAATATTGTTGAATTAAGGAATCCCGAAAGATTATATATACAAGTACTGAGAATAAAAGGTGTGACAACGGTGATTATAAGCTTAAATGCATCTGCATTAGTCATCTCCGAGCCTTTATCACTCTCAATCTTCTCATAGATTGACTTCTTGTTCGATAAGTAAACAATGATCATGAATATAAGCGCAGTCAGCACTCCGGTTCCCGTACCAAGTGAGCTACCAACCGCTCCATAAACAGCTCTTTTACTCGGATCGGCATTTCCTGCAATATTAGTAAGAACAATAGCGCCTCCAACACTTACGATAGCATTAAGTATCTGCTCAAGAAGCTGTGATACGGAAGTCGGAACCATCGTTCTGCGTGCCTGGAAATAACCTCTCAGAACACCAAGGAACCCAAAAAGGAAAACCGTAGGTGCAAAGAACCTAAGAACCATCGCAGAACCGGCATCATCGGCAAACACATTTGCTCCAAAAAACAAAAGCAAGCTTCCTACTCCACCAACTATTGCAACATAATAAAGTGCACACTTAAATATCCTGTGTGCACTTTTATATTCATTAAGCGCCAACTTGCCCGCAATGATCTTTGATATAGCCGACGGGATACTAAAAGCAGATATCATAAGAACAATGGTATATGCCTGATAGGCAGTACCATAATAACCGTTACCCTCATCACCGATTATATTCGCAAGAGGAATATTATAAATAAATCCGATTATTCTCGATATAACACCTGCAATCGCAAGTATACCGGCTTGTTTTAACAAACTCTTCTTTGAATCTTCACTCATAACTAAAAATCATGGCCTTAGCCAATCGTACATCTCCTGATATTTTTCTGCCGAAACCTTCCATGAGAAATCAACGGCCATCGCGCGGTCAATCATCTTATTCCACTCGCGCTTTCCGTCATAGAAAACACTTTCAGCCTCACGTATCGTGGCAAGCATCTCATGAGCATTGTAATTAAGGAAACCAAATCCCGTTCCCGTGCCTTCAAACTTATTGTAAGGCTCAACCGTATCAATAAGTCCGCCTGTCTGTCTTACAATGGGAATAGTTCCGTATCTGAGAGC
>ODAI010516401.1_pt1 | contig 33404 bp, 15 predicted proteins | sample 1539321 | NCBI WGS metagenome assembly ODAI01 (sample SAMN02144231, study PRJEB22623) | gut metagenome | biome: sheep rumen | host: Ovis aries | place: New Zealand
CGACGGCTGTCTCCGTGTCGCTCGCCGGAGCGGCCGGTTTCGTGGGGCTGGTCGTGCCGCATTTCGTGCGGCGCGTGTTCGGGCCCAGGATGGAGCGGCTTCTGCCGTTCTCGGCGTTGTTCGGCGGCGTCTTCCTCGTGATTGCCCAGGCCGTTGCCGCGACGCTTCTTCCGAACGTGGGCGTCGGGGTGATATGCGCCATATTCGGCGGCCCGTTTATTCTCTGGCTTCTCGCCTCGCGCCGCAACGGGGAAGGGCGCGACGTCTAGCTTTTTGCGAACCGAGTTCGCGAAGAGCTGATGTCTCGTCCGCGCTTCTATTGCCGTGCCAATATTTTCGCTTCTTCAATCATTCCTCAACTCAACCATCCTTCGTGTCGAATACAAGAACGATTTCTACACAACCATCCCACAACGGAAAATATGGTATAATGTCGGCGTAGCGATTGAGAAGATGCTTCTCAAAGAGAATTCAGCATGATATTCGCTGGAAATAAATGTTTGCGTTGATCTGTGCCTTAGTCGTCACAAATTGTGCCCGCCTTGTCGAGATATCTACGACAAACGACGGCAGCGAGGGGCGTTTTGACTTGACGGCGCAGGCGGTTTCGCAGTTGCCGCACGAAGAAGCGCAAGTCATCGTTCGAGACGACACCGCCGCGATTCCTCTGCACTTCACAAACGACGTACGGGCCGCTGACGTGCGGATGTGTGGCGTCGGAAGGTTTCGGGGGCACATTAGCCGCGAATCCGCAAGCGCATACTTCTTCTGCGACGGATATGAATTCATCAAAGAGGGTGAGCCTCCCGCCGTTCTCGAGATTTCCGCAGAGAGTTTCTTTTCCGGCAGGTACGACTACATGAAAGCCATCATGCGGGGAGAGGTGAGCGATGTTTTCCCGGACGAGAACGATCCTCGGTATTTCTATCTGACTCTTCTTGCGGACGGCAAACTTGTCTATTGTGCTGTGCGCGTGTCTGTGGGCGAAGACATTGGCTTGCTTGTCGGTGCAAAGGTTGTCATCAAAGGGTCGGTTAAGCCATATATACACCACAACCGCAGCCAGATAGGACGAACGCTTCAGATCGGCAACGTGGGCGACATTCGCGTCTTGAGGCCTGCGCCTTCCGATCCTTTCGACGTGCCGGAGATGCCGCCATGCCGTTGCGAACATCCTTCCAGCTTCTCCATGCTCGGGCGGCGCCGGATCGCCGGTCGCGTCCTTGCCGTATGGGATGGCCGGCATCTGTTAATCGCCTCGCGCGATGGCCATCTCTCCAATGTAGACCTTGCAGACGCGCCGCCGCCGACAGCCGGTGACTTCGTGGAGATAGCGGGATTTCCTGAGACGGATCTCTACAGAATCAACTTTACGCGCGCCACTTGGAGGAAGTGTAAAGTTGAAAGTGAAAAGTGTAAAGTTGTCGACGAAGCTGTTGCCGTCACGCCGGACGACATTGCGTCGCGCACTGGCGGTGTCGCGCATATAGACGCCTACTTTCACGGCCGCCTCGTGCGGCTTCGCGGCAGAGTCGCCAAGATGCCCGACAGCGGAGGGCATACTGTCTGGCTCGACTGCGCGAACAGGCTCGTCGCCGTTGAGGCCGACGCGGCCGGTTCCGCCTTGGACGAGCTTTCCGTCGGATGCACCGTCGAAGCGACCGGCATTATCGTGATGGAAACCGAGAACTGGCGTCCGAATGCGCCGTTCCCGCGGATGAAGGGGTTCTTTCTCGTCTTGCGCGGACCCGATGATCTCGCCGTCGTCGCCCATCCGCCATGGTGGACGGCGCGGCGCGTCGCTTTTGCCGCGTTCGCGCTTTTCGCGGCGTTTCTTGCGGCTCTCATTTGGAACGTCGCGCTGCGCCGCCGCGCAAACGCTCTTTTCGCACGGTTCCGCGCCGCCAACGAAGCGCGTCTTTCCGCGGAGACGCGAATGCGCGAGCGCAACGCGCTTGCGACGGAACTGCACGACACGCTGGCGCAGAACCTTGCGGGCATCATGTTCCAGATCAAGGCCGCCGGCATGTCGGCGCGGCGGCACGGCGATTCCGAGACCGGCGAAAAGATAGGCATCGCGGCAAGTTCCGTACATTCGTGTCTGTCGCAGCTCAGGGACAACCTATGGGATATGCGCAACGGGCTTTCCGCAGGAGAGAACCTTGCCGACGCAGTGGGGCGCGCAGTGCGTCCTCATCTGCATGGAGCGGCTTTGCATCTCGAGATGGAGCTCGGCGGCGCGAAGTTCGGCGAAAGCTTTGCGCATGCAGTCCTGTGCGTGCTCAGGGAGCTTGTCATAAACGCCGTTCGCCATGGCAAGGCGACAAATGTCGTGGTTATGGGCCGTCGCGACGGTGGCGGATTCGCATTTTCGGTTTCCGACGACGGTTGCGGCTTCGACTTTGCGTCCGCGAGGGGTGTGGAGGAAGGTCATTACGGACTTCAGGGCGTCCGCGAGCGGATTCGGCCGTTCGGCGGTGAACTGCGCATCGAAAGCGCGGCAGGCAAAGGAACGACGGCCCGGTTTCACGTTAGCGAGGATGTATGAAAGAAGATGGAAACAAGAATATTCGCGTTCTCCTGGCGGACGACCATGCGGTTCTTCGCAAGGGGCTTTCTGCGCTCATGGCGGAATATGGGGGGATTGAGGTCGTCGGCGAGGCGGAGAACGGAGTGGAGGCGGTGAAACTCGCCACGCGGCTCAAGCCCGATGTCGTCGTCATGGATCTCATGATGCCCGTCATGGACGGACTTGCGGCGACGCTCAAGATGCTTGAACAGATGCCAGAAGTCAACGTCATGGTATTGACGACATTCGGCGAGGCTGAGGCGATACGCACGGCGCTAAAGTCTGGTGCAAAAGGCGCGGTCACGAAGGATCTCGATCCAGACGAACTTGTCGCCGCTGTTCGCGCCGTCGCAAGAGGCGAGCGGTTTGTCTCGCATTCGCTTGAGGGGCTGATGGAGGCCGATGACGGCTTCGGCAAGCTGACCGCCCGCCAGCGCGAGATTCTTGTGGACATAACGCAGGGTCTCACGAACAACGACATCTCCGTGAAATACGGCATTGCCATGCCGACAGTCAAGGAACACATCCGCCTCCTGTTTGAGAAGCTTGGCGTCGCCAATCGAGCCGAAGCTGCATCCCTCGCCATCCGCCGCAAGATGGCGTGACCGCTGCGACACCATACTTTGGGATTTTTGTCGGGAAGGGAAGATGTGGTATGGCTCATTTTTTTGCGGACAACGCCCTAAATTGGCTCATGTTTTGTGATAAGTTAAGCTGAAATGGCTCATGTTTTGTGGTTGCGAGTTCTGTGCTATTGAAAAGTTTGTGTTTTGTGATAAGTCTGGTCTGCCAACACGCGGGCGAGTGAATATGGTATAATGTGCGACAGAAAGGAGCTTTGGAATGAGCATAACTGTAGATTTGCCGCCGGCGATGGCGAAAGATGCGGAAGGATATGCAACCATTCAGGGTACAACTCTTGAACGGATACTGTTCGATTACTTGAAACGCGAACTAAGCCGTTTGCATGCCGGTAGGGCAAACCGTCTTTCTCAATTTGTTGGCTGCATAAAGACTGACAGGCGAACAGATGATGTCGTGAGCGAACTTCGAGGGTATGATCAATGGTAACTGCAGTCGACACGAACATACTGCTTGATGTATTTCTTGACGATTCACAATATCGTCAGGCTTCATTCGTCGCGTTGTCGCGTGCGCTCATGTCGGGGGATGTCATCGTATGTGATGTGGTTTGGTCTGAGACAGGTGCAGCCTTTGACGACATGGGCCAATTTGCAGATGCAATGGAAACGCTCGGCCTCCAGTTTTCGCCAATGACTAAAAGGGCTGCAACATTGGCATCGGAATTATGGAGAGAGGCGAAGCGTAGAAAGCCTGTACCGCCAAGAAGGGTGGTGGCGGATTTCCTTGTAGGAGCCCACGCGATGGAGTGCGCGGACTGCTTGTTGACAAGAGACAAGGGATTTTACCGAGATTATTTTTCCAATCTGACGGTTATTGATCCACAATAATTCGTCCGTCCTTTCTCCTTAGCCGGTTGCCGCGGAGCGGGCAAAACAAAGAAAAGAATAAAATCCCCGACACCATACTTTAGGATGGTTGTCGTGAGAGGGGGAAATCGGGTATAATTTACGCAAATGCCCTGCTTGGTTGTGGGGTGAAATGTAGTTTCGCACAAAAATGGAGGTAGGTCATGGGAGTCAATAAGCTGGGAATCGGCATAATCTCGCACTACGCGGCTCTTTGCGTTCCGTCACGCCGCGCCGCATTTGCCGCAACTGTCGCGCTCCTCGCCGCGCTCGGCGCACAGGCGACGACATATTGGCTTGGCACCGGCGCCAACGCATCCGACTCGAACGACGGAACGAGCAAGGATGCGCCCTTCGCAACGTGGGAGTACGCCTTCGCCGCCGTCGGCGCCGCGAATAACAACACGCTCAACGTTCTGCCCGGCACCTATACGCTCTCCGCCACGCCGACAGAATGGACGCGCAGCGGCGTGACAATCCGCGGCGTCTATGCCAACGGCGATCCGATTACGAACACGACGGATGCCGCGAGCGTTGTTATCGACGGCGACAACTCCTATCGGATTTTCCCGCTCGGCAAAAACCCGACCTATCTCACCCTCTGCGGCATCACTTTCCAGAACGGCAGCGGCCAGCCTGTCATCGGCTATGAAAACACAAACTTCGATGGCTGCAATTACAATTCAATCTCAAACTGCGTATTCCAGGACTGTTCCAATGGCGCGACCTTGTGCATTGCCGGGCAGGGCAACCGATTGGAAGACTGCGTATTCCGGAGAAATACTGCCGTGGGTTCTGGATCATGGTTGATCCCATACGCCGTGCTCCATCTACTTGGACCGACAAAAAACTCGACAGCGACGAATTACGTCCGTCGCTGCCTCTTCGAAGGGAACGGCGCCGAAAACCTCCACAGCACCGCCTGCATTGTCGGACGCATGACCGCAGTCGAGGACTGCATCTTCCGGGCCAACACCGGTACGGGAAACAGTGCGATCCGCTCCAGCTACAACAACCCCCATTATGCCGTGATCCGCAACTGCACGTTCGAAAGCAACACCAATACGCTTGCCAAGTCGACGAGCGCAGGGTCTGGAATTGTATCCATTTGCGATTCCGGTGATGGATGCATAATCGAAAAATGCCGCTTTCTGGGAAACAACGCCGGGTATTGCAACGGATTGTTCGTCACTTGCACAAACGTGGTCATCGCGGGGTGCACATTCGACGGCAATGCCGCCCTTGAAAATGGGCAACACGGCGGCGTTTCGGGAGTGAGGTTTCAGGCACGCGGTTGCAACGCCCTTGTGACAAACTGCACGTTCCGCGCGAATGAGTCAAGGGTTTTCGCCGCCAACGATACCGCCACAAGGATTGAAATTGCTGACAGTGTGCTCCAGAGCAACAAATGCGAACAGCTTTTCTACAATCGCCAAGTTACAGATGTTTCAAAAGGACAATATACAACCAATGTTTTCCGCCGTTGCACATTCGCCGACAATGGCATGCTTGGCGTGTACACCAGGTTTGGCATGCTGCAGCTTGGCGTATCGTCTTTCGACAGCTGCGTCTTCACCAACAACACGAGCGTCGGCAACATCATCTCAAGTTACGGCAGCATTTCGATGACGAACTGCCTGTTCGCCGGCAATTCCACGACCGGCAAGGCCGTTGACGGCGGCGATGCCCGTGGCGTCGATATGTTTGACACCGCTGTCAACAGCATCGTCAACTGCACGTTCGCCGACAACTCGACTGGGCGCGCCGTCGTCTATCGCGAGAAGGCCGGTGACGAGATCGTAAACTGCATCTTCGCCAACAACACATGGACGGACAACAGTTCCAAGCTTCTGCAGTATTCCGGTACGTCGAACTGCTTTGCCGATTTCGTCCCCTACGGAACGTGGGCGAATCTGGTTGGCGGGACGGCTGGTGCCGACCCTGGTTTCAAAGATGCGGCGAACGGAGACTACACGCTGAAGAGGAGCAGTGTCTGCCGCAACGCGGGCGTTAATGCCGACTGGATGGCCGATGCGATCGACCTCTCTGGCAATGCGCGAATCAACGCGGAAGACGGCAATGTCGTCGATATCGGCTGCTACGAGTTTTTTGCGTCAACCCCCGGACTGATGATCTTCATTAGGTAAGGCGATATGAATGCGAAGTCGATGTTGTCGGCCTTTGTCGTGACGTTGGCCGCAGTTAGCGGCGTTGCCGCTTTGCCGCAGGGCGTCGTCGTAGAGCGTGCGCGAGACAGCGCCGACCGCGCCGAAATCATTCGCTGGTACGACTGGTCAAACTGCGATCCGGCCCGCATTGCGCGCAAGGAATATGTCCAGTGCGAGGGTGCGCTTCACTACGACGTCGACATTCCGGAGACGGGATGGTACGAACTCTGGCAGCAGGGCTTCGAGCAGCTTTGGACCCGAAATTGGCTTGTGGACGGCAGACCCGTCGCGGAAAGCTTCTTGACCGCCCGCGGCGAGACTTCCGCCGCCCGCGACTGGGCAAAATGGAGCAAGGAGCTGAACATCTTCCTCGAAGCCGGAAGGCACGAAATCTGCTTCAGGCGGACTACATTCCCGGGGAGGTTCCCAACGGCATGGCGACTCGCCGCCCCCGGCGCAGCTGGACGTCCGGCGGTGCGCGGCATGATCCGCGCGAGTCTGCCGCAAGGCGTCGTGCGCGCCGGCGACGAGTTCGAGATCGCCGTCGAATGCGGCGGCCCGGCCGGCGGCGCGTCGTCCAAACCTGCGGCGGATGCCCGGCTGGTCGCGACCTTCGTCGCCACCTGCGACCATCGCGAGGACGCCCCGGTTTCGCTGGGCACGGTCGAATTCTCCGCCGGCGGCAGGCCGGAGCGGAGAATCCTGCGCGGCCGCGTACCGGACGAAGGCGTTTACACGATCCGTCTGCTGGACGAATCGGGTCTTTCGTGGAACGGCGACTGCGCGGCCGGGACGCTTGTCGTGGTCGATACCAACACGCCTCCCGCCGCCGAAGCGCTTGACATGAAGTGCGTGGTTGACATCGACTGCGCTGCGACAAAGCCGCTGGCGGAGGTCGAGGGGGCGACAAGAGTGGTGCGAATTCCGGCCGGCGCATACCGCGAATCGAGCGGCTCCGCGCCGGACGAGCACTGGGCGCTTGACGGCTTCTCCTATGGTATCCAGCTTCCCGATGACCGATCCACCTATCTGCTCGCCGTCGACTATCCCGACGACGCCTTTCGCTCTGTCGGCTTCTGGCTGAACGACGGCGCGAAGGGCAATACCGAGGGACGCGTCCTCACGGGCGGCGTGGAGACGGGCGGGCAGTATTCGCTTTCCGGAGGGATGCTGCGCCACGAGGCGTTCTTCTGGCCGCGCGGCACGAACTGCGTCTTCGCGGCGGTGAACCTCAACCGCGGCTCGCGGGCGGCCGCATCGCGCATCCGCGTCTACCGCGTCGCGGGACCGCTCCCGGCGGTGCCGGCCGGCATCAGGCGCGGACGCCTCGCAGGGGCTTTCTTCGAGGAGAACGGACGCTGGAAGCGGCACTTCGGCATGGAGCACGACTCCGAGGCGATCCATTCGCAGGTCTTCGAGAACCTGAAGAGCATGGAGCGCTGGGGCGAATGGAACCGATTCGTCGGCGAGAACCTGATGTGTCCAAGTCTTGTCGCGTACGGCGGCGTGCAGTATCCTTCGCGGGTCATATCCGGCACCTGCATCCAGCCGGTCAACGAGGCGAGGATGTTGGCCTTCGTCGCCGAAAAGTACGGCTGTCGCCTAATGCCGCACATCACGCTCCACGGCGACAGTGTTTTCGACGCCAGGATGGGGATTTCCGTAGAAAAGAGCGTCCGCGCCGACGGCAAGACGGTCGAGACGCCGCGCTTTGCCGACCCTGACGTGGTGGAGTGGTCGCGCATCGGCACGACGGAGATACCGTGGCGAACATGGAGCTACAACCCGCTTCATCCGAAGGTGCAGGAATACATGGTCGCGGCAATCGACGAAATCGCCGCGATGCTCGCGGACTCGCCGGCCTTCGCTGGCGTTTCGCTGCGGCTTCCCCTGAGCTGGCAGTTCTCCGGCATCACCGGGCTCAACCACGGCGACTACGGCTACGGCGATTTCACGATGCGGCTCTTCGAGTCCGAGACGGGGATCAAGGTGCCGGACGGCGGGGGCGGCGAAAAGCGCTTCGCCGCGCGGTTCGCCTTCCTTGACTCGCCTGAGATGCGCCCGAAGTGGATCGCCTGGCGCACGAAGAAGATGAAGGATTACTACGGACGGCTTCTCGCAGCCATGCGCCGCTACAGGCCTGACGCACAGCTCAATATCATGTTCTGGCCGTCGGGCTTCCCGGGAGTCGGCCGCCGCATACGCACTCTCGCCGAGCAGATGGAGGAAAGCGGCATTTCGCCGGAAGCGTGGAAGGATGTAGAGGGCGTCTCGTTCTGCGGGATGCAGTTCTTCCAGGGGCGCCGCTATTTCACGCCGCGCTGCGCGGCGAAGCAGTATTACCGGCTCTTCGACAAGGACATCCTCGGCATGAGCGCGAGCGGGCCGCGGGCCGTCTGCATCTACACCGACTACTACGAGGTGAACACGCACCTGGACTGGAAGAAATACGGTGCAGAGGACGGCATGGCCTTCGACTGCTGCGTTCCCGGCGGCGACTCTGAGATGGAGGCGTGGAGCGTCCCGCTTGCCGAGATCGATCCAGGCATCTACGCCAACGGCGGCAACGGCTGGATGTTCGGAACGCCGCGCCTGCGCTCGCCGTGGCTTAGGGAATACCTTGCGCTGCCGCCAGGGCGCTTCTCGCCAATCTCCGGCGTCAAGGACGGTGCAGTGGCGTTTCGCGCATACGCCGGGGCGGAGGGGCGGTTCATGTATGCGGTTAACGTCACCGACCGTCCGGCGAAGGTGCGGATCAAGTGCGATGCCGGGACCCGGCTTCTCGGCGCGGCGGACGACAAGCCCGCAGATGGCGACTTCACGCTCGCGCCGTTTGCGCTCCGCTCGTTCAAGATCGAGGGCTCTGGAGCGGTTTGCGCTTCTGCGGCCGACGACCCCGTGATTCGCAGGCGGTATGCGGACGCGGTTCCGTTCCTGAAGAAGCTGTCCGCCGCGCTCCGCGCCGGGAGCTGCGCCGCCGGCATGCCGCAGGAATTTGTCGAAGGCGTCGGGAAATGCGTCGCCGACGCATCTGCCGCGTTTGCGGAAGGTCGCTGGCTTGATTTCCGCGCGGCGTTCTACGATCCGCGCATCGCGTACCTGTGCGACATTGTCGGCAAGTGCCCGCCCGGATGGTGGGAGGGTGGCTCCGGCGGCGGTTTTGGTGGATGCCCGCCGAACACGGCGAAAATGCCGGAGCTTGCGCTATGCGGCATTTCCGGCGATGCGCGTCCGCCTGATCCGCGCCGTCCGGTTCTCCACGCATTCACCGAGATGCCGATCTCCTTCCCCGATTCGCGCCGCGAGCAGCATCCGATGAAAAATGCGTTCAAGAACCAGGGTATTGGCACCACGCGCATTTGCAGCGCGGCGGACGGTACGGTGTTCGCCGTCGATCCGAACGCACACAGGGTTTCCGCGACGGGAGCCGACGGTAAGCTTATGTGGGAGCGGCTGGACAACGGCACGCAGAGCCACCGCCTGGGCGACGTGCCGCTCGTTGCGCCGGCAGGTTGCGCGCTTGACGGCGAGGGACGCCTCTGGGTGACGGACGAGGGGGCGGACCGCATCCTCTGCTTCGAGGCGGCGACAGGCGCGTACATCGGCCGCTTTGGGCACTCCGGCACGCGCGACGACCGCTCCGGGAAGGGATTCTTCCGTCCCCGCGACATCGTGGTCGAGAGGAATGTCCTCAAGGTCGAAGACCTTGGCAACCAGCGGACGGTTGAACTTGAAATAAGGAAACGCAAATGAACTCCACACTGTTTTTTGCATTGGCAACGGTTCCATTCTGCGCGGCGGTTTATGGCGCGGATTCTCCGATCTTCCGGGGCGAGTACTGGAAGGCCGAAGGTGCAGTCTACGGCGACGGCCGCGTATCGAGCGAGGAATGCCGCAAGACGCCGGAGAAGACCCCTCACGGCCACATTCTCGACTATTCGGTCGAAGTGCCGGAAAGCGGATGGTATGCGCCGTTTTTCAAAAACGGTTCGCTGGAACAGGACTACATCGTCGATGGTGAAGTCGTGGGAATGTTTGCGCCGAGCGGACGGCCGGACGCGGATCGTTTTTCGCAAGGACTGTCGCTATGGCTTGGCAAAGGGGCGCACAAGCTGCGCTTCATGCGTTTTGGGCGCCGGAGCTTCCCGACGAAGAAGTTCGACTTCTTCGAGTTGCGTCCGCTCAAAGCCGATTGCGCCGCGCAGTGCGTCTTTGCGGAAATCGACGGACACGACGTGGTGCGGCTTGGCGAGGATATCGTGCTTGCGGTCAAGGCAGGCAATCCATTTGCCGCCGTTCGCTACGAGGTGCAGTTCGCCGTCCAGCGCGACGCGAAGCGCGAGGATGCCTGGAAGTCTGCCGCGATGCTCGACTTTCCTAAAAGCGGCGCGCCCGCTGTGAAACGGGCGGCCGTTCGCCTCCCAGCCGAGGGCATGTATTTCCTGCGGCTCGTCTCTGACGGCAAGGAGCTGCCCTCCGGGGTGTTTCCGAGGCGCGAGGTTGTCTGCGTCGATGTCGGCGGCGTTTCTGCCGCAGAGCGGGACGTTTCGCCTGGCGCCAGTCAAACGGTCTGCGAAATCGACTGTGCGGCAACGGCGCCGGACGCGGAGGCGAACGGCCCGACGAGAGTGACGCGCTGCGACGGACTCGTCTACCGCGAGTCCCACGACTGCTCGAAGGAGGTTTCGGGACCTTACGACGGCAACATGCCCGAGAACCTCTCCTGCTTCTCCTACAAGGTCAAGGTGCCCGAGGCGCAGGTTCCGTATCTCCTCGAAGTGGAGTTCCCCGACAACGAGAGGCGCTCCGTGTGCGTCCGCCACGACTGGTTTGAGCCGGGGACAGGCCGCTATCTCAAGATGAACTACGGCTACCAGACGAAGAGCTGGGAGACTGGCGGGTTCTTCTCTGTCTCCGGGGGGATGAAGAAGCAGGGGCAGATAATCTGGCCGCTTTCAACCGAAGGGCGTGTCACCATCATAAACCAGAGCGCCGGAACGCGCGCGGCGTGCGCAAAGATCCGGATTTCGAAGGTCGCCGCCCCAGTCGCGAAGCCGCCGGTCGCCAATCGCCGCCTTTTCGCCTACTGGGGCGAAGAGGGCGACAGTTTCGCGATTATGATCGGCGCGCGGCAGCTGGTGAACAGCGACTACCTTGCGGCGGTGGAGCGCTGGCTTCAGATGATACGGTTTTACGGCGGCAACGCCGTTAGCGGCGTGGGCGTGGCATACCAGGGCGCGTTCTGGCGCTCCAGGGCGCTGGCGAGCGTCGGGATTCCGCAATACTCCCAGCTGCGGCTCTTCGCGCTTCTTGCCGAGAAATACGGCATGGCATTCATTCCGGAGTGGTTCCTCTATCAGGATGCGCAGCACAACGTGCTTTTCCCGCAGCTCGCGCCTGGCGGGCGTGAAGAGGCGCTTTCCAAGAACGCCTCCGGCACACTTGCGGGCGGCGGAGTGAATCCGCTCTGCCCCGTCGTGCAGGATACGTATGTCGCGGCGATGAAGGAGATATTCGACGAGATCGGCGACTCTCCCGCGTTCAAGGGTCTTACCGTCCGCGCCGATCCGTGGCAGTTCCGCAGCCAGTTCTTCTTCAAGTCGCTCTACTGGGGCTACAACGAAAGTGTCGTGCGCGATTTCGAGCGCGAGACCGGCGTGAAGGTTCCGCCCGGCGATGCAGCGGCGTATTTCGCGTTTCTTACCTCTCCGGCGGTGAAGGACCGCTGGGTGCGCTGGCGCTGCGACAGGATATCCGCCTACCAGACGCGGGTTCTCGACGCATTGCGCGGCGGTGGACGCCGCCCTGATGTCTTCTTCGGGATGGTGGGGCAGTTTGACCAGGAGAATCTCTACCGCAAGGCGCCGACGATTGCTGAACGCGCCCTCGAAAGCGGCGTGGATCTTGCCCGGATCAAGGCGTCCGACGGATTTTCTGTCGTTCCGATAGCACGCTACGGCACCCGGACGCCGTCCAAACACGATCGCGCCATCTACGACGAGCTGTTTCAGACGGAGTCAGCAGATGCGGCGATGGGTTCGCCGCGCGCTTTCGCCGTTTACATGAACTACATGGAACTCGGGACGGGCTGGCCCGCAAAGGAACTCGGCTTCGATCTGTCGGCCTGCGGCGGCAAGGTCCAGTACCACTGCTCCGGCGTGAATGCCGCCGGACGCAACGCGCTGGAACGCTACGCAGTGCCGCTGGCAGAGTCGGATGTCGCCTACATTCGCGACGGCGGCAATGCGGACTGCCTGCCGTCGCCGGACATCCTCCGTCCGTGGCTCGACGAATACGAAAGGCTTCCGTCCGTTCCCTTCGACCGCGCACCCGGCGCTAACGACCCCGTCGCTGTCTGGCACAAGGCGACCTCCGACGGCTCGTACTGGTGGTATGCGGTGAACAAAGAGCGTTTCGCGGTTACGGCGACGGTCGTATTCGGCGACGGCTCGGAGGAGCGCGTCGCGCTCGAGCCGTTCGGTCTCAAGGTGTTCTGCGAAAAGGGGGCGCGGCGCATAGCGTCCGCCGCGTGCGAGTACCCGGAGCAGGAACGCGCCAAGGTTCACGAACTGCTTGCGAGGGCGCAATCGATTTCGGGCGAAGTGGCAGATCCCGCCTTCGACGCGGGACTTGCGAATGCGTGGCGCGCCGCGGAAGCGGGCAAGTGGTGGCGTGCGCGCATGGAACTCGAGATGGCGCCCATGTACGGCGGCTATGAAAAGGAGGGACATCTTCCTGAAGAAGTCCTGCGCGTCTTGTTCCCCGACAAGCTCGACCTCAACACGCCGAAGAACGGGCATTGGAACCTCTGCACGCCGACTATCGCGGCTGGACGGCTTGCGGCAGGTGCAGGGTGCGCCCTGCGCGGAAGCGCGGAGGTCAACCCTGACTGGCGCGGCGAACAGGTGCTCTGGGGCGATGGCGGCTCGGTTTCGTTCATGCTCGACGCGCCTGCGGAGGGCCGCTACGACCTCGTGCTGGGCGTCGCTTCAGAAGGAAAGGGTGTGGCTACCGCAGAAGTGAACGGGCGGCTTTTGCCCGGAGTCTGCTCTTTCCCCGCCGCCAGCGAACCGGTAACGGCTGCGTTTCACGGCATTGCGCTGCAGCGGGGAAAGGTAGAGGTCAAGATTCGCGGCACTGCGGCGCTTGGCGTCTATGGCGTCCGGTTTCTGCCCGTCATGCGTCCCGTGCCGGGCGCGGACTGGGCGATTGCCGGACCCTACGAGGCGTACTGGGGAACGCTCGCCAAGATGGGACGTGGCGACGACGCGTTGAAGGCCGGTTTCGACGACATTGAGAAGACAGACCTCGATTCGTGCAAGTGGTGTCTTGCCGCGCCTGGCGTAGAGGATGCGCTCTGGGACAGAGGCGCCCACATGGCGCTTCGCATTGCATCCACTGGAGGCCAGCGGTCGATCATCCGCACGACCGTGAGTTCCGACCGCGACCGCACGGCGACGCTGATCGTGGCCGTCGACTGGTGGGCGCGCGTACGGCTGAACGGTGAGATGGTGAAGACGGACGTCTCCGGCGGCGGAAGCGAAGAGAATGGATGCAATTTCTGGGGCTGGTATCCGATGTGGACAGGTGTCGTCAATCTCAAGAAAGGCGACAACGACCTCGTCATCTACCAGAACGGCGGCTCGCTCGGCAGCGCCTTCGCCGCATGGATCACCGACGACGAGGGTATACGCACGAAATTACCATAGCACTGGAGGTTGAAATGAGATTCGCCATTGTTTGCGGAGCAATTCTTGCGGCGGCGGCGTTCGCTCTGAACGCGTTCGGTGACGAGCGGTGCGAGGCCGGGGGCGATGCCGCCGCCGTCGCATTCAAATGCCAGCCGGACGGGGCACTCGTGCTGGTCGATTCTGCGCGTGGCGAAAGACTTTTCGCGATTCCGGATTCAAGGCTGATGCTGCCGGATTTCGCGAAAGATGCCGCGCTTGTCGCGAAGACGGCCGGCGATGACGGCGCGGTGCGGCTCGAGTTCAAGGGCGGGAATCTCGAACGCGGCATTGTGACGGCAACGCCCCATCGCAGAGGTTTTCTCGTCAAGGGTGAGTTCGTTCCGGACGAAGACGTGATCATGAACCGCCTCGAAATCCTCCCGGCGGGTACGAAGACACTCTTCTACGAAATCAACAACTACCGCAACCAGCACGCGACAGATCAGGTGTTCGAGCGTGTTGTGCTCGGGGCGCGGGAGTTTGCCTGCAATACGTATTCCAAGGACTGGCAGTTTGCGCCTCATCCGAGCGCGATGCTTTTTACCCGAAACGACGCGCATCTGCTTGTCGGAACGACCGAAGCGCCGGTCGGCGGGTACGGCCTTTACGCCAGCGGCGGCAAGTGGAGGCTCGACGGCTTCTATCTTCACTATGGCGACGGCGAATGGGGTTGGAAGCTAAAGGCGGGCGAGACCTGGAAGTCGCCGGAGTTCTACTTTGCGTTTGATCGTGGCGGCGACGTGCATGCGTCGTGGCGGCTTTTTGCGGAAGACCTCGCCACGGACGGCAAGATTGCCGATCCGTCAAAGCGCAAGGCCGTTCCGTGGCATAGCGAACACTACTACTGCACATGGGGCGACCAGATGCTTCTTTCGGGATACATCCCCGATGCAGACCTCAAGAAACAGTCGCTTGCGAATCCATCTATACGCGGCAAGAGCTGGCTAGTGCTGAACGAGAAGATGGTGATGGACGCGGCGGAACGCATCAAGCGCGAAAGACTGCCTATACGCACAATTCTCATCGACGGCGGGTGGATGCTGAACACGATGGACTTCCGCGCCGATCCGTCGCGGTTCCCCGATTTCAGGGGGATGGTCGACCGGCTTCATGCGATGGGCTTCAAGGTGATGGTGTGGTGGACGTGGAGCGAATGCCGCGACGAGAACTGCGAAAAAGCGATTGGACGCCACAACACGATGCTTGAAGGGAAGCGCAACTGCCATGGGCGATGGATGGCCGACTTTTCCAAGAAGTCTGCGCAGGAGGAATGGCTGAAGCCGACAATGCGGAGGCTTTTCTCTTCTGAGCCGGGATGCTACGACCTTGACGGCGTTAAGACCGACTACCAGGCCGACAAGATACATTTTGACCTTCCTGCACAAGACCCCGCATGGCGTGGCGAGGAAAACTACTTCCGTCGGCTCTATGCGCTTTTTACGTCTGAGATGCGGAAATACAAGCCAGATGCGCAGCATTGCGGATGCGCCGGGAACTGGTTTCTTGCGGAGTACATGGATATCAACAGGACATACGATGTGGCGGGGGATAACCCTCGCGAGCACGAGAACCGCGCCAGGATGCTGATGGCGACAGCACCCGGCGTTCTGCCTGTCTATGACATGCAGCATTTCGGATGTAGGACGACATTCGCCGAATGGCTCGGCTCGGCACGCAGACTTGGCGTTCCGGTCCATGTCGGAAATCTCTTCGTGATGCAGGATGACGAATTTGCGAGTCCGTCGCCGATGTCGGACGGCGACTTCGACATCTTGAGAAAGTGTTTGGCGAAATGAGAATCCTGTGCGGAACAATTCTTGCGGCGGCGATGGCGCTTGTCGCGCATGGGGCGCAGATTGCGACCGAGGCGACTGAGCCGACGGTTTCACGCAAGACGTACGAGACCGAAGTCTGCGTCGTGGGCGGCGGGATGGCGGGCATCTGCGCGAGCGTCGCGGCGGCGCGCAACGGTGCGAAGGTCGTCCTTGTCCAAGACAGGCCGATGCTGGGCGGCAACGCGTCGAGCGAGATCCGCGTGCCGGTGAGCGGCGCATACGGCGACGTGCTGCCGAACGGCAAGGTCCTCGAGAACCGCGAGGGCGGACTCATCGAGGAAATCCGACTGGAGAACATCTACCGCAATCCGACATGCAGCTGGCAGGTCTGGGATCATGTCCTCTGGAACTTCTGCGCAAGGGAACCGAATCTTACGGTTTTGCTGAATACGTCCGTCATGGAATGCGCGACGAACGGCAGTCGCATCGTCTCAGTGACGGGCTGGGATTCAATCAGCTACACGCGCGTCACCGTCGCGGCAAAGATATTCATAGATTGCTCGGGCGACGGGATACTACGGCTTTCCGGTGCCGAGTGGATGAAGGGCCGCGAGAGCCGGCGCGACTTCGGCGAGTCGTATGCGCCGGAGGAAGGCAATCTCACGGTGATGGGAACGACGCTCATGGTGTTCAGCGAGCCGTCCGGCGTCGCCGCCGATCTTTCCGCGCCGCCCGAGACCGCGAAGCCCTACGCGAGCCCGCAGCACGCATTCGACGGCACGAAGGACGTCTCGTGGACGTGCGGGACGCTCGAATGGGGCGGCGAGACGAATACGATCGAGGCCGCGAGCCACATCCGCGACGAGCTTTTCAAGTGGTCCTACGGACTTTGGGAGAACGAGAAGAGCGTCCTGAAAGACGGACGCGACGCCGAGGGGCGTATCTGGGAGCGCACGTTCGTCTCTTCCCTTCCTGGCAAGCGCGAGTCGATACGCTTCGTCGGCGACCACATCCTGACGCAGAACGACCTTCTCGCCGAAGGAAAGGCGTTCAAAGACAACATCGGGCACGGCGGCTGGCCGATGGACGACCATTACTCTTCGGGCATGTATGCGCGGAAGCAGACTGTGTTCAACAAGTGTCCGAAAGTGTACGGCATCCCGTACCGCGCTCTCTATTCGAGAAACGTCGAGAACCTGATGTTCGCCGGACGCGACATTTCCGCCACGCACATGGCGCTTTCGTCCACGCGAGTCCAGGCGACGTGCGCCGTGATGGGGCAGGCTGTCGGAACTGCGGCGGCGATTGCGGTGCGAGAGAAGACAACGCCGCGCGGGGTGTACAAGAATCATCTTGCCGAACTCCAGGACACGCTTCAGTGGCAGGACCAGTTCATTCCGTGGCGCGACCGCAAGATCGCCGCGCTTTCGAAGAAAGGGCGCATTTCGCATGAAGTCCTGCGCGACGGCATGGACAGGATAAGACTCGACGGCGGGCACGGCGCATGGCTCAAGCCAGGCGAGACTACGGAATATACATTCGACGGTCCTGCGGAGTTTTCTGGAGTTCGTCTCGTCGTTGACACGAACATGAACGACAACCGCTGGCTCGTCTGGTGGATAGGCCCGAAGAAAGCAAGGCGGCTTCCCGACGAGATGCCGCGTGACTTCGATGTTCAGGTAAGATCGGGGGGGGAGTGGAAAACAGTCAAGGTTGTCCGCGACAACTATCGCCGCTGGCTGGACCTTCGATTTGATATGCCGATTGCAGGTGATGCCTGCCGCGTTGTCTGGACTCGCCCTTGGGGTGAGACTACGGAACAAAGGGTCTTCTCGTTTGAGGTGTACTGAAAAAGTTGAAAGGTTGAGATGATAAAGTTGAGGAGATATTTGTGTGCGATGTTTGCCGCACCGCTTTGCGCTGTTGCGGCGATCGACGGATTTGACGCGGAGGGGCTGCCGTTTGCTCGCGAAGGCTTCGGCGTCAGGCGCAACTTCTACCAGTCGGGACGCATCTCCGCGAAGGTGTCCGACATAGCCGGGCTTTTTGAGCTGAACTATGTCGGTTCGCAGCCATACCACAAGCAGAACTTCTATCGATCCCCCGCAGAGAACTGCCACTGGATGCACGGTTTCGCGCCGTATGTTCTGATAGACGACGTTCCGTATCGGCTGACGTTCGAGAACACCGTCCACTATCCGTTCGGCTACGCGAGTGAGTGCGTGATCGAGGACGTGAAGCTGCGTCATGAATTCGTCCTCGACAGGAATGTCGCGTTCCGCCGGATAACAGTTGTCGAGAATCCGGAGAAGAAGTCAGTGCGTTGCAGAATCGTGCAGATGCAGGCCGGAATGGGTCAGGGGGCGAAGTGGAGAGTTGAAAGTGAAAAGTTGAAAGTTGAAAGTGTAAAGTGTAAAGTTGCAGGATGTGGGAGAAAACTTGTTGCTGAAGCGGAGTTTGAGGACGGCGTGAAAGTGTCGATGGAAATTGGCGCGGCAAACCCCGTTTCCTTTCCGCTTAACGACCGTCCGCCGCAGCCGCTCGCCTACAGGAACGGCGACCACCGGCCTAACTTCCGCTTCAACATGGACGAGACCGAGCCCGGCGATAGGCATCTGTTCTGGTGGGTGTTCGACAGGAAGGATGGCGAAGAACTTTCCGAGGCGAGGGTCGAGCGCGTTTTCGCGGAGTTCCGTAAACGCCACGCTGAGGACGCCCGTTTCGAGACCGGCGATGACATGGTGGACGGCTGGCTCGGGTATGTCGCGCCGATGAGCGCGGCGTTTGAAGTAGATGGCATTGGCGCTTTCCGCGCCTCGCCGACATACTGGGTATGGGGATGGGACGCGATGGTTCATGCGGGGACGCTTGCGTTCTGCGGGCGCGCGGCGGAGGTGAAGAGGATGCTGTCGTTCTTCCGCGACACCGCGAGCGAGGAGGCCGGCATTCTTCATGCCTACGGAACGGCTTTCAAGTTCGAGGGCAAGGGTAGCGACAAGCCGGGGCAATCGTACACTATGCCGCCGACGGTGCAGCTTTTCTGGGTCGTTCTGCTCAACGACTACGTAAACGCAACAGGCGACGAGGCGTTCAAGGCGGAGTGCATGGGCTTTGCGAGAAAGCTCGTCGAACGTGCGAAGGCGTCTGTTGATGCTTCCGATCTTCTTCCACACAAGTATAGCTATTATCCCGACAACCCGTATGCGGTGGACCAGCAGAAAGACGACATCGCGCTTATCAACTGCGCAGTGTACTGGCAGGGGCTTTGCGCGTGGGGTGAACTTTCCGGCGAGGGCGCAGAGGATGTTGAGTCCACCGGCAGGGCCGTTGCCGGGAAGCTCTGGAATGCCGACAAGGGCTGGTGGGCCGACTCGTGGGACGTTGCGAACGGATGCCGTCGCGAACACTATCCGCTCTACGGCTTCTTCCACGTCTCGCCGTTCGGGCGCGACATATACGGTCTGATCGGCGGCGCGGATGCCGCCGCTACGCAGACGGCCGACTACCTGCGGCGCGAGTTCTTTATGGGCGACAGGCTCGTCATGTTCGGATGGCGAACGAAGTCGTGGTGCACGGACGGCAACCAGCTCGGGTCTTATTATCCCGTCACTGATCGCACGTACTGGAACGCCATGAACGCGGCGGGGCGCGTTGATGCGATAGCCGGCTTCAGAAACATCGTCTCGCGCCACGCTCGCGTCCTGACATATCCGGAAGGGCAGACTGCGGACGCGGTAAATCTCGATCCTTCCGACTATTCTGACGAGCTCGGCAACAAGCAGTTCTTCGCGGCGAAAGGGTGGCTTGCCGATGCGCTCGACCTCTGGCTCGGAATGCGAATCGCCAAAGAGGGCGTTTCGTTTCATCCGATGAACGACGGCAAGCCGTTCGCCGTGCGCGGGCTCTCGCTGCGCGGCAGGGCGCTTGATGTGGAGATGTCCGGCGCGGGAACGGAGGCATTGTATTCGCTGAACGGCAATGCGCTTGACAATTGTTTTATTCCGTGGAACCGCCTGAAGCCCGGTTCTAACATCGTTAAAATCGAAATGCGAGGGGCAAAATGAGAATGCTGTGCGGAATAATTCTTGCTGCGGTTGCGGTCGTCGGAATGGCGGAAACCGCTGTCAACGTCGATGTCGGGCGCCAGCTCTTCGTCGACGACGAACTTGTCTCGACGACGACGCTGGAGCGCGTCTGGCACCATCCGAAGAAGTACGAGGGGAACCCCGTGATGTCGCCCGAGACGCCTTGGGAGGTCTACGCCCCCAACAATGCCACTGTGCGCCCGAACGGCGGCGGCATGTGGTGGGACCCGAAGGAGCAGGTGTTCAAGCTGTGGTACGAGGGCGGGTGGCTGCACACCGTCTGCTACGCGACGTCGAGGGACGGCATACACTTCGAGCGTCCGAAGCTGGACGTGGTCGACGGCACGAACATCGTGCTGCCGACGAACAACCCGGCGTACCGTCCCGACAGCTGGTCTGTCGTGAAGGACCCGAATCCGCGGAGGGCCGACGAACTCTACAAGCTTCTCCTGCACCGCCCGTGGTGCGGCGACAACTCGGCGCCGGAGGGCCTCTGCGCAGTCTCGGGCGACGGCATCCACTGGAAGCCGCTATATCCGCTGCCGTCCAGCGGCGACCGCAGTTCGCTTTACTTCGACCCGTTCGAGGACGAGTGGGTCTACTCGATCCGCTCCAGCTGGAGGAACGACGGCGAGAAGCACGGTCGCCGCAACCGCTGCATCTTCACGCAGCGCGACTTCACCAGGATTCCCGAATGGTACTGGCGGAACAACGACTACGGCCTGCGGCGGTGGCTCGAGGCGGACGTCCGTGACGAGATTGACCCTGCGGTCGCGGATCCGGCGCGGTTTCCGAGGACCCAGCTCTACAACTTCGACGCCGTCGCATACGAGAGCCTGATGCTCGGCCTCTTCGAGATACACCTCGGGCCGGAGAACGGCGAATGCGAAAATGCGGGGCTCCCGAAGATCACCGACGTCAAGTTCGGCTTTTCCCGCGGCGGGCACGACTTCAGGCGCTACGACTTCTCGCCCGCGATCGCGTCCGAGCGCTGGGGATCGGACAGGTGGGACGTCGGCTACGTGCAGCCGCTCGCGAACGGCTGCGTGATCGTTGGGGACGAGCTGTACTTCTACTACGGCGCGTTCCGCGGCGAGCCGAAGCGCGCGAACACGAAGGACAGGAAATACGCATGGCAGGTGGACAACGGCATGTACGCGAACGGGGCGATGGGTCTCGCAAAGCTCCGCCGCGACGGCTTCGCGTCGATGGAGGGGACCGGCGAGCTGCTGACGAAGCCGCTCCACTTCTCAGGCGAGTACCTCTTCGTCAACGCCGACGCGCATGATGGCTCGGTGTCCGCCGAGCTTGTCGACAAGGAAGGGAACGTCGTCGAGGGCTTTTCGGCCGCCGATTCGCGCCTTGCGTCGTTCGACTCCACGAAGCGGCGCATCGTCTGGAAGAACCGCGACCGTCTGGACGTCCGCAAGTTCAGCGGGCATCGTCTCCGCTTCAAGGTCGAGAACGCGGCCTTATACGCCTTTTGGATCTCGCTTTCGCCCGAAGGCGAGTCGAACGGCTATCTCGCGGGAGGTGGACCCGGCTACGACGGCCTGCGCGACACGCCCCGGACGCCGCGTCCGGTTGTTGCGCCTGCGGTCTGCGCGCCCCAGGCCACCCACGCGCGCGCCGGACGTCGGCACGAGGGCATACCGTCGATCGCCGTGTCCGCGAACGGCACGATGTGGGCGACGTGGTACGCAGGTCCCACGCCATACGAGGACGAATACAACTACCTCGTCCTCTCGAAGTCGACGGACGGCGGCCTGAAGTGGCGCGAGACGCTCGTCTGCGACCCGGACGGGAACGGCCCCAGGCGGGCGTTTGACCCGGAGCTGTGGATTGCGCCGGACGGACTGCTTCGCTGGACGTGGACGGACAAGGTCGGCCCCTGCCCGGCCGTGGCAGACAACGACCAGCTCTGGATGGCAACGCTCGACCCAGAGACAGGAGCCTTGCTCGAAGAGCCGCGAGTAGTCGCGAAGGGCGTGATGATGAACAAACCGACGGTGCTGAAGGACGGCACGTGGATCCTTCCCGTAGCCCACTGGTGGGCGAATCCGTCGGCATGCTGCTATGCCTCGACCGACGGAGGCCGGACGTTCGAGCTCCGCGGCGGGGTGTCGCTTCCGAAAAAGCAGCGCGGCTACGACGAGCATACGATCCTGGAGCGTCGCGACGGGTCGCTCGTCTGCTACATGCGCACGTTCAACGGGAACGAGAACTGCCTTTTCGAGTCGGAGTCCCGCGACGGCGGGCGCACCTGGGGCGATGCGCGGCCGTCGCCCGTCGGCAACTGCTCGTCTCGGACGTTCGTCACGAAGCTCCGCGACGGACGCTGGCTGATGGTCAAGCACGACGGATATTCGAAGGTCGTCGGGCGCGAGCGGCTGACTGCGCTCCTCTCGGAGGACGACGGCCGGACCTGGTGGGGCGGGCTTCTGCTTGACCAGCGCAGAGGATGCTCGTACCCGGACGGACAGCAGCTCGCGGACGGGTCCGTCGTCGTCGTCTCGGACTTCGACAGAACGGGCGCGCGGGAGATATCGTTTGTGCGGTTCCGCTCGGAGGACGTGATCGCCGCCGGCCCGCGTCCCGAACGCTGCATCATCACGGTTTCCATGAAAGGACTGTAGTTATGATTCTACCGGTTGCTTTGGCTGTGATTGCGGCGACGGTCGCCATTTCCGCGTCGGCGGGCACGATGGCAAAGGCCGGGGTGCGAGGCCTATGTGCGTGCTGTGGAGTCGTTCCGTACAGGCTGACGTTCGAGAACACCGACCACTATCCGTCCGGCTACGCGAGTGAATGCGTGATCGAGGACGTGAAGCTGCGTCATGAGTTCGTCCTCGACAGGAATGCCGCGTTCCGCCGGATAACAGTCGTCGAGAATCCGCAGAAGAAGTCCGTCCGCTGCCGCATCGAGCAGATGCAGGCCGGAATGGGGCAGGGGGCGAAGTGGATGATCGGGACGGCCTCGTGTTTTCAACACCATACAGGGAAACAAAATGAGAATGCTGTGCGGAACAATTCTTGCGGCGGTGACCGTCGCGGCTGCGGCGAACGCCGAGACGATATTTGAGGCAAAGGGGCTTGTCACGGACAAGACGCCCGGCTTCAGGTTCGGGAACGTGACGTTCACGGACAACGACCGCGTCTGCGCGAAGTTCGAGCAGATAGACATGACGGAGGGCGCGAAGGGCCGGCTTACCACAAAGAAGCTGCGTATTCCGCACAAGGAACCGGGCAAGGGCGCTTACTTCAAGTTCTCGTTCGACGCGAAGTACGAGTTCACGTCCGGCAAGGCGGACGGCAAGCCGCAGCGGTGCAACCAGGGCGTGTTCTTCTACGACAGGAACGGAAAGGTTCTGCCAGACTGCTACGACACGATGTACCCGGGGAAAGTTGAAAGTGTAAAGTTGAAAGTTGAAAGTGAAGAGGCGGGGAAAGTTGCTGCACGGCACTACGAGCGGGTTTTGTACGCATGGGACGAGGTGGATTCCTTCGAGCTCTTCTTCCAGAAGCCGTGGGCCATGAACGAGAAGAACGGCGACAGGTGTACGCTTGAGGTTTCCAACGTCAAGATCGAAACGGCGACATGGGAGGACGCGGCGGAGTATGCCGACCGCATCTACGGCGAGATCGCGGCGAAAGCGCCGCTCGACTTCGCGCCCGAAGGCGACTGGACGGCTCTTCTGCCGCGCACGATGGACGCGCTCAAGACCGGCAAGCCGTGGCGCATCGTGATGCTTGGCGATTCGATCATACAGGATACGTTCCACTCGCAGTTCCACGCGCTCGTCAAGCGCGAGTTCCCCGCGTCGAACGTGGAGTGGATACTTTCCATGCGCGGCGGAACGGGCTGCTGGCACTACATTCTCGCCGAGAACTTCTATCCGTATGTGGTGGATCACAAGCCAGACCTCCTGATAATCGGCGGCATCTCCAACAACAGGAAACACGACGAGAAAGGCGGGAAGGACGTTGGTCCGACTGGCGCGGACGCAATGGTGCGCGTAGCGAAAGTCGCCCGCGAACGTCTCGGTTGCGAAGTTCTGCTCGTCAATTCGCCGCTTTCCGTCGATACGCGTCCGTACGACGAGGCTAATTCCGCCGCGTCCGTCCCGAAGATGCCGTTCGGCCCGTCGCAGTTCAGGGTGCGCGAGATGGAGACGGAATACGGAGCGCTGAAGAAACTCTGCGCGGCGAACAGGATGCAGTGGTGGGACGAGTTCCTGCCGTGCTACACGTGGCTTTACGGCTCCGGGCTGCCCAACCAGTACTACAGCCGCGACTTCGTCCATTCCGGCGAGCTCGGCAAGCAGATCATCGGTCGCATCATGCTCGCATACTTCATGACGGGAAAATAACAAGACCCATACCTTTGGATGGTTGTCTTCTCGCCGGAAGATATAGTATAATCGCCGACATGAGAAACATCTTGAGACTGCCTTCTTTTTTGTTCGCAGTGCTTGTCTCGGCGGCCGTTCTTGCAACGCCGGAAACGATTGTCGTCGAAAACGGAGCTCTTCGCGCGGAGGTCGTGCCGGAGTGGGGCGGACGGCTCATGTTCTTCGGGCGGTCTGGCGGGACGAATGCGCTTTGGACAAACCCCGCCGCCGGCAGCGCAGGAGTCTGGAACTTCGGTCATGCAATTGACTCGGAGGAAGGATTGCTTGATGTAGCCGGTCCGCAATCGGGAAAACCGTGTGAGCGTGTGGCAACTTTCGTGCGGGAAGCGCGTGCGGCATACTCCACGCCCGCATTCGCAAACGGCAGGGGGACTGTCATCCGCAAATATTCCAAGGAAGACCCATTCGGCTATGATCCATGCGAAGACATGCCGGAGTCAAGTGGTTTTGACGACAGCTTGCCGCGTTTCTACGCCATTCCAGGGCTTCGCAACGTGCGGGATATCGGCGGATGGAACGGTCTTGCGCCCGGACGTGTGTTTCGCGGCTCGCAGCTTCACCGCACAGAAGGACCGGACGGCATTTCGCAAGCTGCGCGTGACGGCATCCAACGCATGATGGGCATCCGGACGGAACTCGATCTTCGAGGTGTCGACAAGTGGGGCGTCATCAACTATGACAGGCGGAACCTTGCGGATATGCAAGTCGTAGTGCCGCAGTACATCAACATCCCGTTTCCTTCCTACCTTGGACTTTTCGATTCGACGAACGCTCAGGCGATTGCGAACGCCGTGCGGGTGTTTGCGGCCCCGTCCTCTTATCCAGTCTATGTCCACTGTGCCGGAGGGGCTGATCGCACGGGCGCTCTCGTCTTGATCCTCCAGGCTCTCTGCGGAGCGACGGAAGCGGATATCGACGTTGATTATGAGCTGACGAGTTTCGCAGTCGTCTTTGGCTTGCGCCACAGGGACGAGACGGAGCGGCTTGCGTGGAAGTCGATGAAGGACGCATTCCTTTCGATGGCTCCGGGCGCAGATCTCTCCGGTGCCGTCGAGCGTTACTGCACGCATTTCCTGGGTCTGTCTCCCGCTGAAATTTCGTCAATTCGAGCCTTGCTCGGAATAGTCAGGGCTGTGCGAGCTTGCGATGGTTGCTGACACATACGCCGTCGAGTTCGGCAACAACAGCCAAATGGAGGATTTGCAATAATGAATGCTTCAACCGGGAGTCGGATACAAATCCTGTCACTCTGTGCATTGATGGGTTTGGCGGCCCTTGCGAATGGCGGCAGCGTGGCTTTTCGCGGCTTTCGCGGGCAGTACCGACTTTCGTGGGATTGCCACGAGTGGGATGGCGAACGCTGGGCGACGGTCGGATTTGATATAGTTGCGCCGCACGATGGCGAGTTCGTTCTGGAAATGCACAACGACTGCCATGGTGACTTGTCGGTTAATGGCGGTGCTGCGGTTGCGACGAAGGGTCCGTATAGCGGATACGCGCCGCATGAAGTTGTCCTTCGCAAAGGCGTGAACCATGTTGCGTTCCACACCCGATCCTGTTCAGGATGCCAAGGACCGAAGGATCGTAATTTATTTCGCCTAATGGCAGTTCGTTAGTTCTAAGGGAAACAAAATGAGATTACGGTGCGGAACAAGCCTTGCGGCGCTGTGCGCGATCTGCTGCCTTGAAGCGGCCGCAGCCGATGTGTCTTACTACGGCGTGTGTCGCGAGGCGAAGACCGGCGAAGTGAAGCCAACCGGATATTTGCTGGAGTTTTTGCGCCGTCAGGCGGAGGGCTTGACCGGCCACCGCGAGAAGCTTGGCTATCCGTTCGACGGATCCCTTTGGGAAGGACGGATGGAGGAAATATACTTCACCGAGGGCGTCTACAACGGCAGCGACCAGAAAAAGGAAGGCACGAAGGAGGATTTCTGGGCGAGCGGTTCGTGGTGGCCTTTCGAGCAGAGCGCATACCTGCTGGACGGCATGGTCCGCGTCGCCGCGCTTGCAGACACTCCTGCGCTGATGGAGGATGCGGCCAGGTCCTTTGAGTGGGTGCTTGCCCATCCTGCGAAGGACGGCGACATCTTCACGCCGCTTTCAAACTCGGGGACGCAATGGCCGCTTGTCGTGTTTTTCCGCGCGATTTGGGCGTGGGGAGAGGCGACAGGACGCGAGGCCGAGGTGACCAAGGCGTTTGCGCGGCATTTTGCCGCGCACAAGGCCGACCGTGCGAAGTGGGACGGACGCGACATGCTCGCCGCCGAGGGAATGTGCAAGATATACGAGCGGACGGGCGACAAGTCTCTTATAGAGGATGCACTCGCTTCTTACAGGGGGACGCGCTACTGCCGCGAGTTCGGCAGCGAGCGGCGCATTCACGACCACGGCGTTTCCTTTTGCGAATCGCTTAAAATCCCCGCGCTGCTCTACCTCTATACCGGCGACAAGGCGCTTCTTGAAAAAGGGCGGTGCGCTATGGAGGATGTCTTTGCCGTCAATGAACAGGCGGATGGACAGATTTCGGGCAACGAGTATCTTTCTGGACGCGATCCGAGGCAGGGGCACGAAACATGTCTCGCGGCCGACATGACGTGGGCGCTTGGCTACTACCTGATGGCGGAGGGGAGCGTCGCGGCGGCTGACCGCATGGAGCGGATCGTCTACAATGCGCTTCCGGGAAGCTGCACCAAAGACTTCAGGCGCCACCAGTATCTCTCGTCCGTCAACCAGGCGTTTTGCACGCCGTTTTCGCAAAGCGCCCACTTCAACTATGCGGAATCCACCTGGCGGCAGTACCGCAAGGCGCACTTTCCGCAGTGCTGCACTGGCAACATCGGTCGCGCCATGCCCGCGTACGTTGCGCGTCTGTGGCTCAAGGACGCGATGACGGGCGCACCGGTCAAGATGGTATACGGCCCGTCCACGTTCTCCGGAGAATATCGCGGCGTAAAGTATACGCTGGAGGAGCTTGACGGCGGCTATCCCTTTGGAGACGAAGCGAGGATAGTCTATCGCGGCGGAACCGTCGAGATGCCGCTCAAGTACCGCGTTCCTTCGTGGTGTGACCGGCCCGATGCGGGAAAGGTTCTTGTCGAAAAGCGCATCTGGAAGGACGGCGACACATTCACCGTTCTGCTTCCCACGAAGCTCGCCTTGAAGAGCGAACGCAACTGGCATTGGTTTGAGCGCGGACCGATTACCTTCGCATACGCCGTGCCGAGTGAAGTTGTCGAAGAAAAGCCCGGCGACGCGTTTGGGGCGCTCAGGATTGTGCCTAACGGCCCCTGGAACTATGCCTTCGACACGAACGAGCTCAAGAAAGCCGATTTAAAGGTCGAGTTTAGGAAGAGCGCTTATCCGTTCGAGTCCCCGACGATGGTGCTCAAAGTGCCGGTGTGCGAAATCGAGGAGTGGAGAGTCGCGGACTTCAACCGATTTATGCCCGACCCGCCGCTCTTTGTGCATACGACGGGAAGGAGAACGACAATCGAACTGGTACCGTATGCGACGACGCTTGGGCGCATTACGTGCTTCCCCGACACGGTCAAGCGCGTCGAACTGCCTGTCGTCGCCGCCTACACGTCCGGCGAGGCGTATCCCTACGACGAGACGAAGCCGATTGAGGAACAGGTCTTCGAGCCGGAAGGGTGGGACGACTTGAAGTACCGCAACCTCTACAAAGTTCCGCAGCGGACGCCGGAAGTGTTCTTCGACTTGCGCGACATCTACGGTAGCGAGCGCGGGCGGCTCGCGTATCTGATGTTCCGCTTCTGGAGCGACGAGGCGGGCGAGGCGGTTTTCGCGCTAGGCGGCGCATCGCGGCTTCAGGCGTTCATCGATGGCAAGGAGGTCTATCGCAGCCTCCCTTGGACGGAAGGCATGCTGATGGCGCCGGAGTGGTTTCGGCATGGGGTGAAGAAGGGCTACAACTACCTTCTCGTCAAGTGCGCCTTGCCGAAGAGCAGTCCAGGGCAGTTTCGCCGCGAATGGGGCGCGCGGCTCCAGGTGTTCATGGAGTCGAGCGCAGACGGGGCGGGGCTGCGGACCACGACACCGGCGGAAACGTTGCTCGCCCGGTGGTCAGAGGCGCTTTTGGCATTGAGGGTCGATGGAACCGGCAACGCGGCACTGGACGGCAACTTGATGTGCCCTGCCTGCGGTGCGCTGCACGGGCGCGCCGCAGACGCGGTATGGCCGCTGACGTGGCTTTGGGCGCGGACCGGCGAACGGAAGTGGATAGACGCGGCTAAGGGGCTCGTTACGTGGACCCGGCTCAATTGCGAGCGGGAGGACGGCTCCTGCCTCAATGACTTGAACATGGGCTGGAGAGGGACGACGGTATTCTTCCAGGCGGCGCTCGGCAAGGCGCTTCTCAGGTTTGGCGACAAACTGGACGAGGATACGCGTGCCGAGTGGCGCGGGATGTTCGACCGCCAGACCGCGTGGCTCCACGGGTGGATGGACGACCCAGGTCTCGTAGTGAACGTCAACTACCGCGCAGGGTTCGCCCTTGCGATGGAAATCGCGTATGCGCTTGACGGCGACGCGCGGCATCGCGAGTCCGGGGACAGGGAGGCGCGGCGTGTCCTCGCCTGCATCGGCTCCGACGGACTCCTTTTCGGCGAAGCGAAGCCGATGGAAGCGCATTCCATGCGCGGCAACCGGGGGGTGGACGTCGGGTACAACATGGAGGAAACTCTGCCTGCCATGATGGAATGGGCGCGCCTGCGCGGCGATGCTGAGGCGGAGGCGCGTCTTGCAGACTGCGGCGCGGAGCATCTCTGGTTTGTGCTGCCGGACGGCGGCATCGACAACTCCTTCGGATCCCGGGCGTACAAGTGGACGTATTGGGGTTCGCGCACTTCGGACGGCGCATTGCCGCTCTACGCTGCGCTTGCAAAGCGCGGTATAAGGGGCGCGGCGCGCGCGGCGGCGTTGACGCTCGGCCTCTACGAGCAGTGCACGGACGCGAAGACGGGGTTGCTTTCCGGCGGGCTCGACTATGTGGTGGCGGGGGAGCCAGTCTGCATCCATCATACGTTTTGCCATTTGAAGACGCTGCCGGACTACATTGAATACGAGTGCTCCGGCAGGGAAGGGGACTCGCTTCCGTGCGATACGCCTTTCGGGCTTAAGCGGTTCTCGACAACCGAGGCGGCGCTTGCGTCTGTCGGCAAGTGGCGGGCGACGGCAAGCGCGAACGACGTCTACTTCCATTGCGACGACGGCAAGTCGACCGGCGGCGGATCGCTCACTTTGCTTTACCACAGGGACATGGGGCCGATATTCGCGGCGTCAATGGCCGAATGGTCGCTTGTCGAGCGCGGCTCCATGCAGGAGCAGAGGCACGACGATGTGACGCGCTCGTTTACGCCGCATATCGAGACTCCCGACGGAATGTACAAGAGCGTTTACGACGACCAGGCGGCGTTCGGCGCGGAGACGGCGGCGGACGGCTCGATCGTCTTTGCCGCTGTTGGCAAACTGCGCGACAGAAGTGAAAACGTCGATGCGTGCAAGGGCCGGTTCTCGCTTGAATGGAAAGTGTCTGAAGACGCCGTTTCGGCCAAGGCGGTCGCATCAGAGGCCGCAGTGCTTGTATTGCCTGTTCTCGCGAGGCCTGAAGATGTTGTTTCCACAGATGGTTGCATCGTGACAGTGCGAAAACCGTCCGGCACACTGACGCTCCGTGCCAACCGTGAGTTTTCGAAGGCCGCCACGCAACGAAAGGACGGACTTGCGTTCAGTCCACAGACAGGGTTCCTTGCGGCGTACTTGACGCTTCCTGTATCCCCGGATTCCACAACCGAGCTGCGCATACAAGACAAATGAACGAGGAGGAGAAGTAAATGAGGAAATTATGCGGAACATTTCTCGCTGTGGCTGTGACGATGTCGGCGTCTGGCGAAGCGGTGTGCTCCACCAAGACGATAGTCGTGGAAAACGTCTCGCTCCGCGCGGAGGTTGTGCCGGCATGGGGCGGAAGGCTCGTGTTCTTCGGACGGCCCGGCGGGACGAATGCGCTTTGGACAAACCCCGCCGCCGCTTCGAACACTGTGGACGACAAGGGCAGGGAAGTGTGGAAAAACGTCGGAGGCGAAAAGACTTGGGTAGGCGGCATGGGACTCTGGAAGGGCTTTAAGAATGATGCTGATGCAACGAGCTGGCCGCCGCCGGCGTGGTTCGATTCGGCGCTTATGGAGGTCGTCCGCGCCAACGTCACAAACATACTCCTCAGAAGTGCCGCGCATACGTCTGGCGATTGGACGGTCGCGTTGGAGCGGGAGTTCACGCTGTTGCCAGACAAATTGATCTTGCGAGAAAAACTTATTAATCCTGTCAATCCTGTTAATCCTGTCCAAAAAACATCACCTGACGACCCGCGCCGTGTGTGGAGCGTGACGCAGATTCCGTTTGTGGACAATGTTGCAGTGCGTCTTGTGGGCGCGGGCAGGACAAAATACTTCTGCGGGTGTCCGGAGATTTCAGCGAAGGACGACGACGGCTGGTCGCGCCTCGACCTGTCCATTGCGCCGAACAACGCCCGCGTCGCGCTTGACGGCGACGCACTTGCCGCGCCGTTGGCGGACGGCTCAGGCGACAGGCTCGTGATTTCCCAGTGGGCCGACAGGCGGCATCTCGGCGCGTTCAATGAGCCGAGTCGTGCAATCGTCTATACTACGGGAAAGGACATCAAGCCGTCGAAATGGTCGGGCGGCGATGCAAGTCCGTACATCGAATTGGAATTTGTCGCGCTTGGTCCGGACGCGGAGCAGGAACTGACATTTAGAGTTGAAAGTGGAAAGTGGAAAGTTGAAAGTGGTAGTCCTGATGATCCTGTAGAGTCTGTCAAAAATGCCCGGCTCGAACGCATGCGCGAGGACAAGCTGGGGATGTTCATTCATTGGGGAGTGTATTCAATCCTCGGCAACCCCACCGGCGAGTGGACAATGTACAAGGATAGAATCCCGAAGGAGAAGTACGACAAGCTCGCCGACGAGTTTTGTCCGCCCGCGTCGTTTTCGCCGCGCGAGTGGGTGCGCCTTGCAAAAAGGGCCGGATGCCGCTATGCCGTCTTGACGACGCGCCACCACGACGGATTCTGCCTCTTTGACACGAAGACCACTGACTTCAACTCCGTCAAGACCGCCGCGAAGCGCGACTTCGTGCGCGAGTTCGCGGAAGCATGTCGCAAGGAGGGTTTACGCGTCGGGTTCTACTTTTCCATAATGAACTGGCAGTTCAATCATTCGCCGAACGGAGTCTTCGACAAGAAGGTCTGGGACGAGCAGGTGCGGACTACGCACGAGGCGCTAAGAGAGCTGATGACTAACTACGGGAAGGTCGACTATCTCTGGTACGACGGATGCTCCGCGCCCGGTTCGACCGACGCGGAGAACATGGAGAAGATGTGGCGCATCGCAGAGATGAACGCAATGGTCCGGCGGCTTCAGCCCGACATCCTCGTCAACGACCGTTCATCTTCGCCAGAAGACTATTCAACACCTGAGCAGTGCCTCACGCCGCCACGGAGAGGCAGGATGTGGGAGAGTTGCATTACCTGCAACCGTAGTTGGGGATATGACAAGATCGACCACTACTGGAAGAGCGCGGAAACGCTCGTCCGTTCGCTTCTCCACTGCGCGAGGTTTGGTGGAAACATCCTGATAAACATTGGGCCGCGCGCGGACGGCTCTGTGCCAGATGAATGCGCCAAGGCGTTCGAGGGGCTTGGCGCATACATTGCGAAATGTCCCGAATCGATCTACGGCTCAGAGCGCGACGACTGGACCGAGGCGACGCACGAGGCGGGAGTCGTCACGAAGACTAAGGAAGGATACTGGTTGCATACTTTCGAGAGCTTTAGCCACAAAGAACACAAAGAGCGCAAAGAAGAATTGTCCACAAAAGCAACTCCTAACTCACAACTCACAACTCCTAACTCACAACTTTCTACCCGGCTAAAAATACCTCGTCTCGACGGTGCGGAAACGATTGAATGCGTTGCACCGGGCATCTACCGCGTTTCGTTCAAGAAAGGCTCCAAGCCCTGCAACTGGCTTGGTGGGCGGCATGACGTCGAAGTGAAGGCGGGCGACGCGCCTGTCCTTTGCGATGACACTGGCAGGGAGGCGCCGCCTGTCGGGGGGGTTGAAAGTATAAAGTGTAATGTTGAAAGTGACAATCGTGTAAATCCTGTCGAGATCACCTTTCCTGTCGGTGGGATGTGGAAGGTTGAGATTGGCTACGTAAACGCGGAAGGATTCAAAGACACATACACCTTCGACTGCGAGGCGGAGGCGTCCACGACGAAGTCGTTCTCAGTGCCTGGCGCGGAGTCGTATTACGCAAAGCGGCTCTCGCCTGTCTGGAAGGTCGTACATCCCAAGTCCTGGGAAGTGGCGGGGACGCTCAAGGACAGGTACTACGAGACGAGGTTCGACGAGTCTGCCGTGATGGAGACGTTTGCGAAAGATCTCCTCTCCGAGGCTGCGAGGGCAGTGTTCGTGCCGGTGCCTGACGCGAACGACAAAGCAGACAAAAGCGATGTCCGCGTAAACCACAACTATTCGGACCCTGAGAAGGAGATCGGATATAGTTTCGCGAGGCGCATTTTCCGCAGCGACCGCGAAAGAACGGTCTATGCCGCGCTCGGCGCGGACTGGTGGGGCGAGGTTTATGTGAACGGCGAGGTTGCGCTGCCTGTCAGGTCGGGCTGGAAGCCAACGCCGTTCCCACTATATCTCAAGAAAGGCGACAACGAAGTCCTCGTTGTGACCCACGGAGGTTCCCGCCAGCATTGGTTCACGTTTTTCACCAATATGGATGTACAATAAACTCTTAATCTTAACACAAGAAAAGGAACAAAGAAGATGAAATGTCCTGCCGTTCTCGGGATACGCGGCAGCAATGAGGCGGTGGAGCGAAAGTCCGAGCGAATGGATACGGCGTATTCGCCGAGGCTCCATGAGGAGGAGCTTTCGGCCACCGCCTCCCAAATGGTTGAAGAAGCGAAAATATTGGCACGGCAATAGAAGCGCGGACGAGACATCAGTTCTTCGCGAACTTTCTGTCGAGCTCGTTCGTCGACGTGAATATCATCGTCGGCTTCCCGCCGGGGCTTACATACGGCATCCTGCACGATGCGAGCTCTTCGACAAGCCTTGTCGCC
>ODAI014344298.1_pt1 | contig 33394 bp, 25 predicted proteins | sample 1539321 | NCBI WGS metagenome assembly ODAI01 (sample SAMN02144231, study PRJEB22623) | gut metagenome | biome: sheep rumen | host: Ovis aries | place: New Zealand
GTAATTCCTTTCTTAGATAAATAGCATATGATATTTCACTGTTCCCGGCTCATCTTGGCCTTACAGCATCCAATGCATTTTTACAGCATCCGATAATAGCTGTACCACTGCTGGAAAATGAAGAAGGACCAGGCAATCTTGCTGAAGTTTGCGCCGGTTCCGGGACCGGCATCCCCCTTCATGATATAGTCATTTATAAACTTCGGCACGTATTCCTCATGGAAAAGCCCCTGCTTCTTAAGGAAATCCGTGCTGCTGTAGTCAAGAAGCGCCTCCTTGAGCGGCCCTCTCAGCCACTGATCCATGGGAACTCCAAAGCCTGTCTTTGGTCTCTCCAGAAGTTCTCTTGGAATATAGTCGTAGGCAATATCCTTTAAAATGTGCTTCTTGTCCCCGTTGTAATACTTGAATTTATGGGGGATCCTAAAGGAGTACTCCATTACCTCCGTATCCATGATGGGGCATCTGTTCTCCAGGGAGTACTTCATGGAAGCTCTGTCCATCTTTACCAGGATATCCTCGGGAAGATAGGTGTCCATGTCAAGGAGCATGCGCCTTACCTGGAAGTTGCTTACCCCATATCTGCTCTCATAAGGGTAGAGGATAGAGTCGTCAAAAGACTCATCACCTGTCACAAAGGCTGATGCAGCCTTAAGGTATCCGTCTGCCACCAGCTGGGTCTTGGTCTCTGGATTTCTATTTGCTGCTATGCTCCTTATCTTTACGGGCATTCTGTCAATGAGCCTGCCGCCTCCGACAGGGATCTGCCCAAGGGCATGGGCTATGGCACCCGGAATCTCCAGTTTTTGGGCCAGAGCCACATTGTCATATACGTTATATCCGCAGAAGAACTCGTCTCCGCCGTCACCGGAAAGGGCAACGGTCACATCCTTTTTAGCCAGCTTACTTACCAGCATTGATGGGATCTGCGAGTTGTCTGCAAAGGGTTCGTCATAGTAATGAGGAATACTGCTCACAAGGTCGAACATCTCTTTTTCCGAGATGTAGAGCTCCGTGTGGTCAGTCCCAAGGTGATGCGCTATCTCTTTTGCATACTCAGCTTCGTTGTACTGTGGCACGTCAAAGCCTATGCAGAAGGTCTTAACGGGCTTGTCGGAAAACTCCTGAGCGATGGCTGTAACCAGAGATGAATCGTAACCTCCCGAGAGGAAAGTCCCCAGTGGCACATCGGCGATCATCCTGTTTACAACAGACTTCTGCAGTCTGCCTTTAAGTCCCTCTTTGGCCTCCTCGTAGCTGGTAACGGGATCTGCCGCCATCTTATGGTACACGTCCCTGATGTCCCAGTACTTCCACTTTTTGATCTCGCCCAGGTGGAACTTAAGGATACCGCCGGCTTCCAGCTTGTACACATCCTTGAAAATGGTATCAGGCGCTGTAATGTACTGCTGATAAAGGAACCTTGATAAAAGATCCTGTCTGATCTCACCCTTAAAGCCCGGGCACTTCATAATGGGCTTAAGCTCTGATGCAAACACCATGTTGCCGTTTTCAAGCCAGTAGAAAAGAGGCTTCTTACCTATCCTGTCTCTTATGAGGTAGATGTCTTCGCTCCTCCTGTCATAAAGAGCTATAGCAAACATTCCGTGGATGTGGTCAACCATGTCGATGCCCCACTTAAGGTAGGCTGCGATGATGACCTCTGTGTCACATGAGGACTTAAAGGGATAGTCCTTCATCTCCTCCTTGAGTTCCAGGAAGTTGTAGATCTCGCCGTTAAACACCACGGAAATCCGCCCATCCTGTGAGTGCATGGGCTGATGTCCCAAAGGAGAAAGATCCAGAATTGCAAGTCTTCTATGTGCAAAGCCGACAATATAGTCGCTCTGCCCGACGAAGATCTCCTCTCCGTGATCATCCGGCCCGCGATGGTACATGGAGTCGTTCATGATGCGGAGCTGTTCCTGAGTTATTCTTTTTTTAGATACGTATCCGCAGATTCCGCACATTTATATCGTCTCCGGTGATGTCAGTCAGTCTCGTTTCGGCCTGCTGCCGCATTTTGGCCGTTTATCGCTGTGGTCGGCTACCTGTATCAGATCTCGATGGGCAGCTTCTCGAAGTTGTCTCTTAAAGGTCCGAAGTCCTTGCACTCGTTGTCGATGGAATCGATCATCTCGATGTACTTCTCGTTGACCAGGGTCTTGTAGTTATCCAGGTTATCATATCCCTTCTTGGTCCAGGCGAAGGGGTGAGTTAATATCTGGATCTTGTCGTATTTCTCGATAGTCTCCTCATCGGGATAACCATAACGCCAGATATGATTGGCATCGGACATATACTTAACCTCCAGGTCAGACTCGGGAGTCGCCTTGGGATCAAAGGTAAAGAAATCATCCTGATAGGCATTGAGTATTCCGGGAAGCTTGATGTTCTCCTCAAGTACGTGAGGTGAAGGTCTATGGATCGAGAAGGAATTGATCTCGAATCCCAGCATATCGCTGAGCATATCCATCTCCTGCTTGATTCTCTCTCTTATGAGGTTCATATCGGTCATGCCGTTAAGGGCAAAGTGAAGTCCGATGTTCTGGCCTCTCTCATGCATATCCGTAAGGATATCCCTGTTCTTCCTTGAGAGGATGTTATAGGAATTGTTGGTCCACTGGAAAAAGAATGTAGACCTGAAGTCCATACTCTCTTCAACCTTGGACAATGCATAGGCTCTTTCCACCGAGTACTCAACGTCGTGGCGCATGATGATGAATTCGCTCTTGTTCCTGGCCTCTTCGTATGTGCAATAACGTCCGCTTTCTTTTATTACTCTGATTATTTCTCTGTAATCCTCAAATGAAAACATGTGTTATCTCCTATAAGTTTTATGTTTATGCAGTGCATCTGCATCAATATTCCTTTATCGGCAATCACTTTCTCATCTTCCTGTGTTCTGCGATGACCTTGTCCAGATAGTCTCTCCACTGAACAAATACAGCTTCGGCATTGGTTTTCTCTTCTATCTTCGCTGCCTCTTCGCCAAGGGACTTTGCAAGCTCCGGGTTCTCGATGAGTTTAAGCAGGCCTTCTGCCATGGCATCCGGGTCCTTGATTGGAACAAGAAGACCGTTCTTGCCGTCTGTCATGACAGTCCTTGGTCCGCCGCAGGGGCAATCCGTTGCTACGCAGGGCATTCCCATGGCCATAGCCTCAAGAAGGGAATTGGGAAGTCCCTCCCAGTCTGAGGAAAAGGCGTAAACCTCCCCCTTCGGTATCTCTTTTTCCAGCTCGTCAGATCCGCCCATCAGGAGGATAAAGTCCTCAGCGTGGTTATCTGCTATTATCTTCTCAAGAATCTCTTTGGTTCCATCGAAGGAATCCGGGCCGTAGATCTTGAGTTTGTACTCAGGGTGCTTCTCGTGAACCTTGAGAAAAGCCTCGCACAGCATGGGCTGGTTTTTGAAATCCACAAGCCTTGCGTGGTGCATAACGGTCTTCTCTTTAACTTTCGGGTGCTCTACTCCAAAGTACTTGGGATTTACCGGATTCGGGATGATGGTTGAATTCTCCTGAAGATAGGGCTTAAAGAACTCCTTCTGGCCTGTAGTCTGGAATACGCAGCCCGCAGCCCTTGGAAACAGCCATTTTATCTGTACCTTGTCGGAGAAGGCATCGTAATGGCCCACCGGATCGGTACGTATGGAGATGACTACCGGGATGTCGCTGCTTTTTTTGCCCGCTGCCATAAGTGCACGGTAGTTGGCACGCTGCGCAAAGGCCACAAGCACATCCGGGTGATACTCCTTTATAAATTCCTTGAGGTATTTGACCCTGAGGAAGAACTTGGTTATGCGGCTCTTCTTCTCGTCGCCTTCGCGAAGCCCCACATGAACTCTGGTGACGCGTTCATCAAGCTCGAACTCGTCTACGTCTGTCCACTCCGTGGCCACATATACCTTGATGCCCTCCTTGGCGAACTGATTGGCCAGGTTGGACACTACTCTCTCTGCGCCGCCCTTAACAAGGCAGTTTAAGTGAAATGCAATACTATCCATTTATTTAAGCACCATTCCTGTAGTGAGCTTTAGTGTGCTCTCGTACTTGTCTATCAAAAGTGAACCATCAACGGTCCTGACAACGGGCTTTCCGTCAAACACATCCAGGATCTCCCCCGGCGCATAAGCAGAAAAATCCATCATCTCATCGAAGGGATGCGCCTGCCACACGGTAACCTTGTGTGCGTCATCCTCTTCGTCTGCATAGCAGAAAGCTCCCGGGAAGGGTGCAGCCACGCCTCTTATCAGGTTGTAGATGTTTCTGGTCCTGTCGTGGAAATCGATCTTGCCGTCTGCCGCTGTACGTTTATTGTACCACGAATCAAAGTCTTTGGAATCTGTGTGTATATCGATGTGCCCCTTCTCCATGTAGGTGGTAAGGAGCTTTTTGATAAGATTTTTGGAGCAGATCATGTTTTTGTACTGGGCTGTTCTGATGTCGTCGTGCTCATTTATCTGGAACATCTCGGTGGCAAAGACGTTGGGACTGTCCGCCTTCTCGTCGTATTTAAAGAGGTTTAAGTTAAACCTGGTATCTCCAAGGATCATTGACCAGTTGAGAGGTGAGCGGCCTCTTCCAAAGGGCAGATATCCGCAGTTTCCGTGGAATCCGAAGATTCCCTCCTTAAAGCAGTCAAGGACCTCCTTGGGGATGAGTCTCTGCCAGCCCATGACTATTCCGATATCAAAGGTGTTCTCCTTCATGAAGTTTGCAGTCTTTTCGTCCTTAAGGAAATAGCTGTCCGCCTCGAATACAGGGATGCCGTACTTGTCAGTCATAACGGAAAGTCCCTTAAATCCCGAGACCTGGTTGTGCTCTAAGACCTTGGGGGCAATGGTGATGATAAGATCCACCTTGCAGATCTGCTTCTCAATAAATTCTATGATGTTCTCCGATGTGTCTTTTACACCAAAAACAACTACCTTGTAATGCATTATTCGTACCTCTTCAAAATCTCATGTATGCTGCCTGCGTATTTCTCGGGAGTATAGAAAAGAGCTCTCTCATACGCCTTGTCTGCGTAGGACTGCATAAGTTCTTCGTCGTCCAGCATCCTTGATATCTCTTTTGCCAGCATCTTCTCGCCCTCAGTAACTACGTCAGGGTCGAAATTCTCGTTTTCATCCATGTCGGGAACCAGAATGCCGAAGCTTCCCCGGATGGGCTCTTTGGGGCTGCTGCCGTCGGGGATTTCTGTGATAAGCCTGTTGTATTCCTCATCTGAGAGAAGGATCTCTCTTGGGCCTGTCTTGCAGTCCGCGGATATCACGGGCTTATGAAGAGCCATGGCCTCCAGCACCGCATTTGGGAAGCCCTCATGATTGGAACTGCAAACGTAAAGGTCCGCCGCTGCAACGTAAGGGAAGGGGTTCTTCCGAAGTCCCGGGAAGGCGACCTTATCCTCGATTCCAAGGTCTTTTGCCAGCTTCCTGTACTTGTCCCAGTTTCCGGCACCAAGTACCACCAGCCTTACCTCCGGATGAGCCTTGGCCACGATAGCCACCGCCTTCACCAGATGCCAGATGCCCTTGATGTAGTCATTCCTGGCCATGTCGGCGATGACCTTGATCTTGTCCCCTGAGGACGGGGGCACATGCTCATTTTGGCCGTCGTCCCCGGTTTTGCTTTCCTGAGTCTTTCCGCGTGGTCCAAAGGGGAAGTCGTCGATGGGTTCGGCGCCCTTTTTCTGCACATCGGAAACGTCCAGCGGATTGTAGATGTAGGTGCTGCGGTCATAGTCAAAGTCCGCCTTAAGCTGCCGCACTATCTCCCGGGAGCATGACAGCACCTGGGTGGATCTGCTGCAGAACAGTCTTACCTGCTTCGGGTTTTCCATATCGGTCTGACAACGAAGCCCTGTCAGCACCCGCTCTTTGCCCTTTGACAGGGTATTTACATAGTTGGCACTGCCACCAAAGCTGTAGCAAATGTCGATCTTAAGGTCTTTCTTGATCTTCCTGGTTTTTCGGACCCTCTTAAAAACATTGATGACCTTGTTCACAATGCCCTTTTTGGCGGGCACATCAATGTCGATCACCTCAAGCCCCGTGATGTCAAAGTTGATATCTTTGGAGCTGAAAATGAGAATATATACGTTGTAATAATCCTGCATGAGACGGGCCGTCTTGATACAGACCCTCTCAAAGCCGCCCTGGTGCAGCATGGGCACCATGAGCATCAGATTCTTTTTACCATTATCCATTAAAATCTTCCTCTGCTGTAGAAAAGAGCCATCATCTTGGCCTGGGATCTTACGTCAAAGCCCGCAGCCTTAAGCTTTCCCTGAATATATTCACTGCTCTGGGCTCTGTCACCAATGGAATATTCTATGAGTTTGTGCCTCTTCTTTACCGCCTCTGAAGGCATGTTTACCGTCTCAAAACCGGTTCCCTTATCAAGAAGGTCGATATCAGGCTGATCATCGGTTTCAAACACGCTCTCCCTGCGCTCTCCCGCGATAACGGTAAAGGTCTTATTGACCCTTATCTCCTCCTCGAGAGGATCAGTCTGATAATCCTCACGAAGTGTCAGGTCATCCAGGATCTTTCTCGCCCAGTCCCTGGCCTCAGAGTTGATGCTCATCATGGAAACCAGCTCCGTTACGTTAACTTCGGGAGTTACCGCATCGGACACAAGGCACTGAAGTCCTGCAGCCTGAGCTTCGATAACACTTCCGGGAAGCCCCTCATATCTTGAAGGGAAGCAGAAATAATCCATGGCCTGATAGTATTCGCTGGCATTACTCTTATTACCTGCAAAAATACACCTGTCATAGATATGGAGCTTGTCTGCAAGCTTTTTCATATCATCCATCAGCGGTCCCTTACCCAGCATAAGAAGCCTTACCCTCATGCCGTGCATCATGCTGTATTGGTTGAGATCATCGTTATCAAGAAGCCTGCATACCTGAGTAAATACATTCAGCAAAAACTCGTGGTTCTTGGCATACCTGAAGCTCCCCACATGTCCGATCACCAGGGCATTGGAAACTCCAAGCTCTGCCCTTATCCTGTTTCTGACCGTCTCATTATAAGCAAACTTTTTGATATCAATGGCGTTGGGAATAACCTTCACCAGCCCCTTGTCTGTAAGCTCCTGTCCGAATACGGAGATCCCGGCTTCCCTAGAGCAGGCAAAGTTATAGTCCGTTAAGCCCTCCTTGTGAAGCGGAGTCCTGAAAAACCTGGTGGCCAATCCCTTTATGCCGTTATCCACTCCGGCGCTTCTGGCGTGGGCGATACAGATGGGTATCCCCTCCTTTTTGGCGATAGGAAGATAGATAGCTGCAGTGCTGGTCATATGCCCCTGTACCACCTTCCACTCATTCTGATGCTGAGCAAAAAACTGCTTGATAGCCGCCTTGTACTCCCTCATATTTGTGCCGACAAATTTGGGAAGGCAGAAAATACGGCCTCCCAGCTTATATACGCTATTATCAAAATAGTCCGGCTCGCGAACTGCCATCAGTTCATCGGAAGTCGGACTCTTTTTTCCCGTTTTTTCTGCCGGATAGTGCACAAGGAAATCAAACTGTATCCTGTCCCTGTCCATATTTCTGTAAAGATCGATAATGCGGCACTCAGCGCCGCCAACCCCCAGTCCGCCAAGCACGTGAAGCACGCGGATCTGTCCGTAGCCTTCTTCCATACCTTAATCCTCTTGTATAGGTCCTGAGGTTTTGCCGCTGACGGCGGATTCCTTAGGACAGCTCTTTCATTCCCTAAACTTTATTTTTTTATAAGCTTCCTTGCCTGCACAGCCAGGTACTTGGCCTTTGCCACGCAGTATTGGGAAACCTCCCCAAGAATCGTCCTGTCCTCAATGTCCAGACGCTGGTATTCCGAAAATGACACCACCTCAGCCTTGTCAAAAAGCTTCTCAAAATCCTCAAAATCCTTGTCCTTCATGGTATTGGTATGATAGACAAAGGTCACGATGCCGTCCCGCTTGTCCTCCAGCGAACCGGATCTTCTCACCGATATCGGGTAAAAGACAAGTCCATGGGCCCTGAAGGGTACTGTTCCGAAGCCGTCAGTAAGACCGTAAAAGCCGTTGGCCCTCAAAGCCTTTAAGGTGTTTAGGTCAAAAGAATGTGAGGGTGCCATAAAGATGTCGGTCTTAACACCCTTCTGCTCAAGGATTCTCTTACCCTCGCAGATCATTTCCTCCTGCCTTTGGTAGGAGATACCTGCAAATTCAGACTTTCCTCCTATGGGGAACAATCCCCCGGAGGTAGTGGTATAGACATGGCTGAATCCGTGCATAGCCACAATCCAGCCCTCCTGCAGGAGTTCTTTTACATAGTTCCAGAAATCCGGGCGGTCGTCATCGATCTGCAGTTTCCTGTCCCTGACATCCGGCACCACTCCGATAAGGGGCTTTACCCCGTGCCTGTCAAGGATTTCCTTGAAACGAAGGAATTTCCCCCAGTCCATTCCGGGAGTGATGTCGTCCAGTCTTATCGCGATTCGCATTACAAGTTTTCCTTATACCACTCAATTGCGAGCTTGATGCCTGCCCTGAAGTCGAAGGAAGGATCGTAGCCCAGGTTTTCTCTGGCCTTTGTGATATCTGCGTTAGAATCCCTGATGTCTCCTGCTCTAGGAGGCCCGAAATTGGGCTCAACGTCCATGCCCAGAGCCTCTGTCAGATGATGATAAACATCGATGAGGAATTCTCTTCCGCCGGCGCCGATGTTGTAAGCCTCTCCGGCTGCCTCGGAAGAAGCAAGGCATGCACGAAGGTTCCCTTCGATCACGTTGTCTACATATGTAAAGTCACGGGACTGCCTGCCATCGCCATTGATGGTAGGTGTCTCGCCGTTCATAAGCTGCTTGAGGAACTTAGGGATAACGGCTGCGTAGGCTCCGTTGGGATCCTGGCGTCTTCCGAACACATTGAAGTATCTAAGGCCGTAGGTATCAAGTCCGTAGAGCTTCTTGTAAAGCTTGCCGTACTCCTCGTCTGTCTTCTTGGTGAGGGCGTAAGGTGAAAGAACATTGCCCTCCTGTCCTTCCCTCTTTGGAAGGGTTGTGGAATCACCGTAAACAGAGGAGCTTGAGGCATAGACAAATTTCTTTACCCCGTTCTGTCTTGAAGCTTCCATCATGTTCAGGGTACCCCTGATATTGATCTCCTCGTATAAAAGAGGCATCTCGATGCTTCTGGGGACGCTTCCCCAGGCTGCCTCGTTGAGAACGAAGTCTACACCTTTGGTGGCTTCCATGCAGGCATCAAGGTCTCTGATGTCCTTCTCGATAAAGGTGAATCTAGGGTTCTCCATGAAGGGCTGAATGTTCTCAATATGGCCTGTTGATAGGTTATCCATGCATCTTACGGTGTAGCCCATGTTAAGAAGGGCCTCGCATATATTAGATCCGATAAAGCCGGCTCCGCCTGTAACAAGGAAAACGGAATCTGCCGGGAATTTAAGTTCTGTATAACTCATGTATATATCCTTTCGCGAAAATGAGATTATACGGATTGCTCCACTTCGTTCTCGCAATCCTACAGACCTTCGGAAATCGATCCGCTCATGCTTCGCGTATCTTTTTTCCTCAGGTCTGTTTGGTCTTCAAGGTCATGCAAATTATCATGCAAGCATGAAATTTGCATGACTTTGAAGACCTTATAATCTCCAGTAATCAAATTCGGGAGCCTTGTAATCATTAATGTCATAGATTCCCTTAAGATCAAGGAACACCTTGGTCTTGTGAGCGGGATTGAAGAATCCTGCAATATCGGAAGCCTTGTAGCTCTTGAAGTCCTCGTGAGCCACAGCTACGATGACAGCATCCATATCTTTTACCGCATCAAGGCAGTCGAACTCGATGCCATAGAGTCTTTTGGCTTCCGCTGCGTCAGCCTGTGGATCCACAACCACCGGTTTAATGCCGTATTCACCCAGTTCGTTGTAAATGTCGATGACCTTGGTGTTTCTGGTATCAGGGCAGTTTTCCTTGAAGGTGAAGCCCAGGATCGCAACCTTGGCATTCTTGACGGGAATGTCAGCTGCGATCAGGTTCTTGACGCAGGACTCGGCGATATATTTACCCATATCGTCGTTGATACGTCTGCCTGAAAGAATGATCTGTGAGTGATAACCAAGTTCCTCAGCCTTGTATGTAAGATAGTAAGGGTCAACACCGATGCAGTGTCCGCCTACCAGACCGGGGAAGAACTTAAGGAAGTTCCACTTTGTGCCTGCTGCCTCAAGAACACTCTTGGTGTCGATGTTCATCTTGTGGAAGATCATGGACAGCTCGTTCATGAAAGCGATATTGATATCACGCTGTGAGTTCTCAATAACCTTGGCAGCCTCGGCAACCTTGATGGACTGAGCCTTGTAAACGCCGGCAAGAGCCACCAGCTCATAGACCTTGGCAACGGTATCGAGGGTCTCCTCGTCCATACCGGAAACGATCTTGGTGATGGTATCAAGTCTGTGAACCTTGTCACCGGGGTTGATACGCTCGGGAGAATATCCGATCTTGAAGTCAACTCCGCATTTAAGGCCTGACTCCTGCTCCAGAATAGGAACACAGATGTCCTCTGTTACTCCGGGATAAACCGTTGACTCGTAAACAACAACGCTGCCCTTTGTCAGATACTTGCCCAGTGTGTGGCTTGCGCCTTCAACAGGTGAAAGATCCGGTGTGTGATCGTCATTGACCGGGGTGGGAACCGCAACCACGTGGAACTTACACTCCCTGAGCTTCTCGGGATCAGCCGTAAACTCAACAGTGGTATTCTTGATAGCCTCGTCGCCCACTTCTCTTGTGGGGTCGATACCCTGCTTGTAAAGCGCTACCTTCTCGGCGTTGAAATCATAGCCTACAACCTTGATCTTCTTGGCATAGGCAACGGCAATGGGCATTCCTACATAGCCCAACCCTACAAGTGACAGTTTTTCTTCTCCGGAAAGGAGCTTTTCATATAAATCCATTATGTTTCCTCCAGATAAATCTTTATTCTGTAATCTCTTTTATCTCATTAATATACGTCAATATTATACTACGTCTGTCAAACTTCTGCTCAACCAGTCTCCGTGCGGCTTTGCCCATTTCTCTTCTCCCGGCCTCATCTGTTTCCATGAACTGCAAAAGAGCCTTCACAAGAGCCTTGGTACTCCTGGGCTCAAAGAGTATTCCGGATACTCCGTCCTCCACTATTTCCCGGCATCCGCTGATGTTTGAGGCGATGACGGGCCTTGCTGTGGCAGAGGCCTCCATGAGAACATTTGACATTCCCTCATGATAGGATGGGTGAACTATGGCATCAGCCTCCCTCAGATACGGATGGATATCCTGCGCAAAGGGGATCATCTTGAAATGGTGGGCCTTCTCTGCCTCTTTTACCCGTGCCTCATACGCATCGTCAAAATAGCCTACGGCCGCAAAAGACACCTTCCCGGGATACTTCTCATGAAGAATCTCTGCGGCTTCCAGGTACTCGTCCATCCCCTTCTCCTTCATGATCCTACCGATATAAAGGAACCTGGTGATGTCATCCTTGTGGCCGGGGTACTCCTCGGGATAGTGCTTTTTAAGGTTTACACCGCTTCCATTGACGGTGACGTGCTTTCTTGCCCTGATGCCGCAGCTTTCGAACTTCCTTCTGTTCTCCTCGTTCTGGAAAAAGAGGCATCTGCAGCCCTTAAGGGATACCTTATACATGGCAACTATGAGCTTTAAAAGGATCCCGCCCCGCTCGAAGGTTGTGCCAAGTCCTGTCACCGTTGAAATATAAGGCACCTTGAGCACTCTGCAGGCGAATCCGCCGTAGATATTGGGCTTTATGGTATAGGTCAGGACGATGTCCGGCTTTTCCTTTTTGATAAGTGCCTTGTAAGAGCGGAAAAGAGCTATATCCTGAAGCGGATTTACTCCCCTTCTGTTTATGTCCGTGTGAACGACCCTGAAGCCCTCGTCCTTGATCTCCTTAACCTTGAGGTCATCGGGAAGGCTTATGACTACTTCGTAGCCCTCCTCGTCAAGGCCTGTCAGGATCTCGTTTCGAAAGTCGTAGAGGCCGGCGGAGGAATTGGCAAGTATCAGAGCTTTCTTCATGATTCCTCCTTATGGGCGGCGTCGCTTGCGGCTGCGGGGTTTGCTGCTGTGTTCTCGGCTGTGTTCTCGGCTGATGCGCCTCTGTTCGCAGCCAGGCTTGATGCATCGGCTGATGCGCCTCTGTCCGCGGCCAGGCTTGATGCATCGGCTGATGCGCCTGTGTTTTTGGCTGGGCCGCAGAGGGCTTCGCATACCCCTTTCATGTCGTGGGGTGCAAAAAATGCCGACTCTTCGTCTGTATAGTAGATTCCCTCGGGATTCTTAAAGTAAAGACTCTTCATCCCCAGCTGCATGGGAGCCGCAAAGTCCTTGGTGATGTTGTCGCCAACGTACATTATCTCGGAAGCAGGCAGAGCGAACCTTACCTGCATTATGCGGAAAGCAATGTCGCAGGGCTTCCTGAACCTTGTTCCTCCAAGTTCGTCCGTGATGATGATCTCATCAACCATATCCCTTACACCAAGGGCATCTATCTTGTTATTCTGCCCATTCGGTCTTCCGTCGGTGATGATCCCAAGCCTGATGCCTCTTGCCCTCAGGGTTTCAAGGGTCTTTTTCATCTCGGGATACATGGTGATATCCGGCTTGTGGGTTCTGTAGGCTTCAAGGGCCTTGTCTTTATCTTCCGATCTGTTTATCTCGGACAGTAATATGTCAATTGCGGGCTTTCCCTGCTCAAAGAGCTCATATAGCCTGTCTGCGTAAGCATCGTTTCCAAGGAACTTCGCCACCGCCCTGTAGCCCGACTTCACATATGCCCGCTCAGGGTAAAGGGTGTCGTCAAGGTCGAAGATAACGGCCTTTACGGCGGCGACTCCGGTGTTTGCAGCGTTACCCGGCGCAGCAGCTGCGGTCCTGCCGAATACGTCGTGGGATCTGATTGTCTCTGCTGCCTCGCAACCGGCGAAGACCGCGAAGCTGCCCTCATCAAGGCATACCGACTGGTCGAAGCGGCTGTAGATTGCGCCGTCTGCTATAGCAGTGCAGCGCTGTGTCTTTTCCCCGGTTATCATCTTAAGCACGTACTCGGCGCTGCGGGCTCCCGCCTTCATTGACAGGGGCGCGCCTCCGCCGTACCTGGGATTGATCTCTATATAGTAGTCCTCTTTGGACTTTTCGTCTCTTATGAGCTGGATGGTGATGGGGCCGCGAGGCCTGAACTTCTCGCAGATTGCCTCTGCCTCTTCTATCATGATCTCATCCATGGTAATCTTTGTCTTTAATACCTCTCCGGCTCTCACCTGAAGGCGCTGCCTGGGAACGATGGAAAGGGGGTTCCCGTCGAAATCGCAGAAGGCATCGATGGTGTACTCTTTGCCCGAAACAAAGGGCTGGATGATGTAGTCCTCCACCTGGCGGGCGTACATCTCAAGATCCTCGGCGTTTTCCACCTTGAAAGCATTGATGGAGCTGCTGCCATCCTTGGGCTTGATAAATGCCGGGAAACCACCCTTGTAGGCTTTTACGTCGTTGACGGGCATGGGAGCCTTGAGGCCGCAGTCCACAAAGAACTGCGAGGTGTTGTTCTTGTCCCGGCAGATCCTGATCTTATCGGGGTCCGAAATGAGGACCTTCGTGCCGATGGCCTCAAACTTCTCCCTGTTCTCGGACAAAACCAGAAGATCCGTATCGATGGTGGGGATTAGGAGGTTTATCTCATCTTTTCGGCATATATCAAGGAGATTGTCTATGTAGCCGGGGTCCTTCATGGCCACCACTTTCCTGGTAAAGTCGCAGTAAGCCAGCGCGGGAGCCGTTCCCGCCATGTCTGCCCCGTAGATCTTTAGTTTCTTATCAAGTACCAGTGCGGCGTTTCTGAAAGCCTGCAAAAGCTCTATCCTGCGGCCTACACCGGTAAAGAGTATTCTTATTTCGCTCATGTTTGTGTCCTTCAATATTTCTTTTCCCTGAGGCTCTCTTGAACCTGACGATTCATCCGTTACCGTCGCTGTCCTGCCTCCCGCTTCCCATGAATTCCTCCATGGTGGCCGAGGTGCCGGAGCTGATACCCTTGCGGCCAAAGACAACGCCAACTGTGGCAAAGAGGATCTTAAGGTCTTCTAGGAAGGTGATATTGTCCACGTACTTCACATCCCAGTCGAACTTCTCCTCCCAGGAGATGGAGTTTCGGCCATTCACCTGGGCAAGCCCCGTAAATCCCGGCCGAACCTCGTGGCGCCTCTTCTGATGCTGATTGTACCTTGGAAGGTACCTTACAAGGAGCGGACGCGGGCCAACGATGGCCATGTCGCCTTTTATGATATTTATAAGCTCGGGAAGCTCGTCGATGCTGGTGCTTCGAAGTTTTTTCCCAAAGCCCGTGAGCCTCACCTCGTCGGGAAGCAGATTCCCATCAGCATCCTTCTCGTCAGTCATGGTCCGGAACTTGTACAGGTTGAATACTTTTTCGTTCCGGCCGGGCCTTGGCTGGTGAAACAGCACCGGGCTTCCCAGCTTCACTCTCACCAGGATCGCCGTTATGAGGATGATGGGACTTAAGACTATGAGCCCTATAAGGGCCAGTAGGAAATCGATGGGTCTTTTTATGAATTTTTCGTAGGGGCCTTTGGCCTTGTGATCAGTCATCAGTTATTCTCCTTTATCCGTGGGAGACATCTCATCCCATATTTTACCATGAACTTGCGCCAGTATCGACCCAAAAGAAGCGGTGAGAGGATTCTGCGTTTTATATCTCTTTATATATTGTTAGTTTGTTTTATATCCTTTTATATCTTGCCGCAAATCCACTATTCATCTGCATTTCAGCCAACGAATCCACTTTACTGTGCGTGCCCGGTACATCTCGCCGTCCATGAGAATTCGCTCAATATTGACATTACCCTTATTTTCAGTGAAAAAATAAGGGCATTTTCGCTATTATTTGACGTAACTCTATATTTCAGCGAGAGATCTGTCCTTTTTCATCGCTGATATTTTAAGTTATCCCAAATAACAGCGAAAAAGTGCCGTTTTTGTCGCTGTTTTTTGAGCTAATCCTGAATATCAGCGAAACGAGGCTCCCGGGGGGCGAACAAAAGAGTCATGCGCGGGACTGCCGGGGCCGGCAAAAGAGGCGGACAGTCAAATGTATCGGAGTGCCAGGCCGACGCCGGGCGGGCCGGCCGAATAGGCAAGGCCCGCTTGAGGCCGTGAGCAGACTACCGGGGCGCAAAAGAGGCGGGCTGGCTGGCGCAAAAAGAGGCGGGCTGGCCGGCGCAAAAAGAGGCCGGCCAAGGGTTGATCAGCGAAGGGGACGGTTACGCGGGCGCAAAAAGGGCGAAGCCGCCGCTTCGCCCGTAAGAAAAGTCAATTCACTGTACATTACCGAACTCAAAATCTTATCCCGCAACAAAAACCTTACCGCAAATCAAAACTCTTATTCCAAAACGCTCTTCACATCACACCGCTTATTCAAAACATCTCTTCACGATCTCGATGATCACATCCTGCTGCTCGGGAGTCATCTTATTGTCTGAAGGAAGGCAAAGTCCTCTCTCAAAGATATCCGATCCCACATCCAAAACAGCCCCTTCATCGATATAAGCGTTGCTTCTTGCCCTGCCGTTTCCGGCTTCGGTGATAAAAGGATTCATCCTGTAAATAGGCTGCATATGCATGGGCTTCCAGATGGGTCTGCCTTCTGCGTTGTACTTTGCAATCTCCTCAAGGATCTGTGTGGGGCAGCTCTTGCCGGGTTCGGTCACATAGAGAGCATCCTTCTCGCCCCTAACCTGTTTGCACATGGCATCCTTGTCAATGATGATGCAGGAGAGCCAGTAGTTGGGCTCGGATTTATCAAGATCCATGGGATTCATGCTAACGGGAAGATCCTTGAATCCCTCTTTATATCTCTCAAAGATGGCCTTCTTCTGGGCTATGTGCTCCTCAAGATGAGGGAGCTGTCCCCTTATAACGCCGGCGATCACATTGCTCATGCGGTAGTTGTAGCCCATCTCCTCATGCTGATACCAGGGCGCATCCTCTCTGGCCTGAGTGGACCACTTGCGCACCTTGTGTGCATCCTCGGGATTGTCAGTAAGGAACATTCCGCCGGCTGAGCCTGTGATTATCTTATTTCCGTTAAAAGAGATAATGCTGTAATCCCCGAAGGTTCCGGTCTGCTTTCCCTCATAGGTGGCGCCAAAAGACTCTGCGGCATCCTCCACGATAAGGGCTCCGTGACGGTCACAGATCTTTCTTATCTCCCCTATCTTTCCGGGAGTGCCGTACAGGTGGGCAACTACCACCAGCTTAACCTCGGGATATATCTCAAAGGCCTTCTCCAGAGCCACCGGACTCATGTTCCAGGTCTCATACTCTGTATCGATAAATATTGCTTCGCCGCCTTCGTAGGCCACGGGATTAACGGTGGCATCAAAGGTAAGATCGGAGCAGAAGACTCTTTTTCCATCAAGGACTCCGGCGGCGGTCTTGGGCTGTCCGTAAAGTCTCTCTCCCGCAAGCCTTATGGCAAGATGGAGAGCCGCTGTGCCGGAAGCCAGAGCCACGGCATCCTTGCAGCCGATCTTGGCGCATACAGCCTTCTCGGATTCATTTATGTTGGCGCCCACGGTGGACATCCAGTTTGTCTCGTAGGCTTCTTTTACATATTCGATCTCCTCGCCGTGCATTGTGGGCGAAGAAAGCCAAACTTTTTTCTCAAAGGGCTTGATTTCCATAATACAGTTCCTCCTGTATCAAATTTGAGCTTGATTTCGCGAGCCGATGTTATCAGAACAGCAAGCACCGCGCCGCGCTCCCTTACGTTCCTGTCGAGTTTATAAGCTCTGAGGTCTTGGCCAGAGCTTCCTTGCGCTCCCTTGTCATGACGTATCTGTGAACGTCGGGATGATAGGTCTCAACGATCTCCTTGACGATATCGCGGATTTCGGGAGACTCCTCCCTTGCAGCCACGTTGAGCTTCTCAAGCTGGGAGAAGAATCTCATCTCATCCATTTCGATGGGCTTTCCTATGTGGATCATCTTGTTTGCAGTGTCCTGGAGGCCTTCCTCGTCCATGAGCATCTCCTCGTAGAGTTTTTCACCGGGACGAAGGCCTGTAAATTCGATCCTGATGTCCTCTCCTACCTTGTAACCGGAGAGCTTGATGAGGTTCTCCGCCAGGTCAAGGATCTTGACGGGCTCGCCCATATCAAGGACGAAGATCTCGCCGCCCTTTGCAAAGGCTCCCGCCTGAAGCACAAGGGATACAGCTTCCGAAATGGTCATAAAATAACGAATGATATTGGGGTCTGTTACGGTAACGGGGCCTCCGGCAGCTATCTGCTTCTTGAAAAGAGGAATGACCGAGCCGTTGGAACCCAGAACATTTCCGAATCTTACCGCCACGAACTCGGTATCGTAGTGCTTGTCAAAGGTCTGGATTATCATCTCACAGATTCTTTTGCTGGCTCCCATGATATTGGTGGGGTTAACAGCCTTATCCGTGGAGATCATGACAAACTTCTCGCAGCCGTTTTCCGCTGCTGCCATGGCAGTCTTGAAGGTTCCGAACACGTTGTTCTTGATGGCTTCTGTCGGGCTGTCCTCCATGAGGGGCACATGCTTGTGGGCCGCTGCATGATAGACGATCTCAGGCTTGTACTTCTCAAAGATGATGTTGATCCTACGGGTGTTGCGCACAGAAGCAATCAGCACCACAAGATCAAGCTCGGGATATTTTACCTTTAGCTCCTGCTGAATGTCGTAGGCATTGTTCTCGTAGATGTCCACGATGATAAGGCGTTTTGGCTTGTGATCCGCGATCTGTCTGCAGAGCTCAGAGCCGATGGAGCCGCCTCCACCGGTGACCATGACGGTCTTGCCCTTTACGTAGCCTGCGATGGAATCAATATCAACTGATATCGGATCTCTTCCAAGAAGGTCTTCGACCTCAACGTCACGCAGTCTTGATACGTTGACTTCGCCGTTTACCAGCTGGTACATACCGGGCAGGGAACGAAGCTTACAGTTGGTGTTCTTACAGATATCCAGGATCTTTTTGAGCTCCTGTCTGGAAACGGAGGGGATCGCCACAATGATCTCATCGATGTCGTAGAGGTCTGCGCATTCAACGATCCTGTCCCTTCCGCCCACAACGCGGATTCCCTGGATATATCTTCCCCACTTGTTGGTGTCGTCATCGATGATACATTTGATGGACATTGTGGAGTAATTGCTGGTGATGATGTCCTTGATGATGATATTGGCGGCCTCTCCGGCGCCGATGATCATCACGGCCTTGCTGTTGTTGCGGTTTCCCGCCTGCTGCTTCATGCTCCTGAAGAATCTGTAGGAGAATCTGCTGACAAAAATTCCGGTGATGAGAAGGAAGGTGTACAGGAAGTAGTAACTCTGGGGAACAGGCTGGCTCTGGGACTTAAAGAACTGAAGTCCGATGGCGTTAATAACGCCGGAAAGCACGCAGGCCATGACCAGGTTCTGCATCTCCTTCTCGCCTGCATACGCCCACAGACTGTCATAGAGCTTAAACAGGTAAAAAATGGCGATGGTGATGATAATGTTTATGGGCAAAAACCCTGTGACAGGATCCAGGAAGTGTTCGGGAATGTTACTCACCCTGAACTCGTACCTCATGAGGATCGCCACGTAGCTGGCCCCGATAATGCAGAGAATATCGTAGATTATCAGTCCCACACGCCTATAAAGTTTTTGAAAGTTAAAAGGTTCTTTTTTATTACTCATTTCTCTTTAATCCTATATGTCAGCGGTGCCAAAGACAGCATCAGTGCTATTGTCATAGGGTTGCTGTACATGAATACCCACTCTGAAATTCCGGCAACCATAAAGCCGATAATGATGGCGCAGGTAACCAGTGAAAGGGGCTCGCTTTCTCTTTTCCTTAAGTAGTATCTGATACCCGTGATCAGGCCGGTTACAAGGGTCACTGCAAAAAGGATCCCGGTGGGAATGCCGTGGTCATGCGCAACCTGGATATATGTGTTGTGAGCATGGACCGCTATCTCTCCGTTTGGAAGCGGTACTCCCATCTCATCGTGTCCCGTCATGTTCAGTTGACTTAAATATGACTTGAATATGGTTATACGTCCGTTAGATATTACATCAAGAGGATTTGTCGTGTCTACATAGTCCTCAAGATCGTCGTAGCTGGCCGTATCGTCGTCCGGTACTTCATATGCGCCCGTATCCCTGTCTCCTGCCAAAAATGAGCTCATGGCTTCGTTTCGGGGATCCATTTTGACCGCAGACGCCAACGGGACCATTTTGCGGGCAGCCTCGGCTTCCGCAGAAGTTTCATCAGCTGCAGCCAGCAGCCCCTCTCCGGGCATAACAGCATCTTCCGGAAGGTCGATAGCGCCGGTTTTCTGATTCTCCGGATTGTCGGGACTCTCGTCAAAGGGTCTGCCGTAGTCGTCGTAAAGAGGCGCACCGTCCGGCCCGTCGTAGTTGTAGATATCGATGGGATACTGATAAAGTCCCACCTCTACCCCAAGGATCTTGCTCAAAAAGAGATTTGCAAATCTCTCAACGCACATGAAATTGGTGTTGTCCCAGTCTGCGCCGCCTCTCACGAACTCATCGGCGTCGTCGATGGGATAATACACAGGGTCTGCCACCATGGTGGGGATGATCCTCTGCAAAGTAAAGGATGCGGGGAAGCACAGCACCACAGACAAAACCAGCACCGCCAGGATCCTTCCAAGCTGCCGTCTGTGGCTTGCCGCCACAACTACGATGGTAAGAAGCACCGTTCCCGCAATCGCCGCATAGGCAGTCCTAGATACGGTGAATATGGCATAGGACATTATAAAGCCGAAAAGAGTCATCTCCTTCCAGGCAGAAACGATAACGCCCCGCAGATTGGTGCCCTTTGGCAGAGCAATGATCTTCACAACAAGCATCACCAGCGCCACGGCCCCCATAAAGGTCAGGTACTCCGCAGTCACTGTAACTGTGTGGAATATAAATGCAAATCTTCCGCTGACATAGCCCGTAAAATATCTGTGGAGCCAGCTGAATACCAGCGAAATGGCAAAGTTCATCATGAGTCCTCCGGAGAGGATCTTGTAAAAATCTTTCTTTTTGTTCCAGGATCCGATCCTGATGTAAAAAGCCGTGAAAACCAGAGCCAGATAGATGCCCCACAGCCTTGTGTTCCTGAATACGATCATGGTAACAAACAGAGCGATCAGTAAAACTCCGAACAGCGTAGGCCTTACCGGATGTATCTTTTCCCTGTGGGCAGGTGTCTCATTCCTGTCCCGTATGGCGATCACCGTAAGCCGCACCAGATTCAGCGCCACCAGCCCCGCCAGAATGCCGATGATAACCGTAAGCATCAGCACCTTATTGTGGAGATCGTACTCAAATTCGCCGAAGTACTTCCTGTGGTAGTCATAGTACCTGTAGCCGTAAAGCCCTGCGCCGATAACCCACACCAGGTTGTAAACATTGAAAAACTCCCTCAAAGAGAAGGTAAACAGCAGCATGATAAGGAGCCAAACCGTCACCTGCCTCTCGGAAATGCTGTGGTAGATATCAAAAAGGTCATTCATATACTGAGAGCCGTACCAGATGGCCATGGCCATGGAGAACATGATGGCCAGATACTGGGCCCTGTCCTCATACCGCAGGCTCTGCCAGAAGGAGATTCCCACCTCGTGCCTGACGGGCTTGTGATTGATGGCATAAAACACGATAGCCGCCGAAATAATAAGTCCAATCTCGTAGAACAGAATATCCGGTACCCTTGAATCAAAAATCTTCAGCGGGAACACCATGATCATCAGCGCCGCAAAGATCACAGCCGCCACCGGGTTTGCAAAGCTTTTGACTGCCTGCCAGATGGTGACAATCCCGTCTTTCTTTGGCTTTCTTCTGAAATAAAATCCGGTCAAAAGACACATCACAGCCGCCAAAGCCGCGATGATACCTATAGCTGTCAGCGACTTTCCCTTTGAAAGCGGAAGCCTGTAATTGTACACGGCTGCCAGGTGAAGTCCCTCTATGTTCTCGTACTTCCACTTAAGATTTCCCACATATCCGGGCCGGTCCGGCACATCCTCAAAGGCTACATAGTACTTGGACCTGCAGTCCGTCATCTTTATGGTGTAAGTCTTTCCCACCTCGAGGTTGATCTCCATGGGGATGTTCACATACCCCGGTATCTCTTTGCCCTCAGTATCAACGAAGGTCTTGAAAACCATGGCTCCGTTCTCGTCGTAGAGCACGCAGGCGATGTATCTGCCCTTCTCAACTTTTGTGACGTAGACGTCAACCGAACTCAGCCTGTCATACTGGGCCACAAACTCCTGCATGAGGTTGTTGTTCTCAAAGTTTATGCCCTGGGACTCGGACACTATGGTCCCTCCCCCGGATGCGGGGAGGATGCTTTTAAACAGCCTCAAAGGGAATATACAAAGGATTCCCAGCAAGGCAAAAGCTATGATAACGGCCTGAAATGCCGTACTTTTGTGAATTATCTTTCTCATTCTCCCATTTGCCTCTTCAAAAAAATCATCACAAAATAATACCACACCGGGCTCTCTTAATCAAACCGCCCGGAAACCTGAAGGAGCGGCGCGATAAGCCACAGATACAGCACATAACGCACAAGATAGGTAGGCCCAAGGAGCACGGTGCAGAAAGTAAGCACCATCGGCAAAAAGGGCAAAATCCCCTTGTAATTTCTGCGGTAAACCCTGTACAGCAGCACAAACATGAACAATATCACATACAGACCCGGGGAAAAGAAAAGGTGGATCACAGGAAGGTCGCTCTGGAAAGTTCCGATGGAAAGGTATCTGTAGAGTTCGTCCAGAGGCTTTAGCATGCTCTTTCGCTCACCGGGGACCTCAACCTCGTAGCCAAAATAGGAACTATCCTCATAGGTAAAGGTGTACATGCTGTTGCCCTTGTATACGTTGATCACGGCCGGCGGATAAACATAACCATAGGAAGTCAGCATCCATGCGTTAAGGTAGGTCATTGGATGCTGAAGAGCCAGCTTTTTCCACACTTTCCAGAAGCCTGCGCTGTCATGTTCATATAGTTCATTGTTAAACCCAAGCTTTACAAGGTCCGAAAGTCTTGGCGTGTACTTTTCCAGGTTTTCTTCGGGGATATAGGCTGTGATCGCCTCAATGTCCTCGTTGGTCAGTTCATCCTTCTCGTATGCATAAACCCTTGCCAGCTGCATTATAGGCACCGTCAGCATTTCCTGATGGTGGGTGCCCTCGCTTACATGGCAGGCCGCGCTAAGCAGCGGTGATATCACAAGATACAGCACCACAGGTGCGATCAGCATCGTCGTAAGAAGGCTCTTTAAGCTCTTCCTGAAGTGGATCAGGGCGAAGGGCACAAATACCAGATAGGCATAAAAGCCGTTGTGCCTAAAGAGCGGCATCACAGTTGCTGTCAGAATGAAAAGAGCCGTATCCTTCCGGTTCGCCGCAAAGGCCTTAGGATCTTCCGTCAGCTTCAGCAAAAGAACCGTAAGAAGAAGCAGCAGTGCCGAAAACAGCCCGTCCTTGCAGGAGCACAGGGTGTACATGACAATGGTGGGAAATGCGCCGTAAAAAAGGACCCAGAATATCCGGCTCTTTTTCCCGATGCCCTTCTTCTGCATGTAGGTGATGGCGTAGGCGTAGATCGCAGTCATCACCAGCATCTGAAGTACCAGATAGGTGAAGATCCCGGCATTCCAGGAGCCGGTAACCTTGTGAACCAGGGCAATAATGCCTCCAAGGAGCAGCACGTGCAATAGCGGGTGGTGGGTGGTAAAGGTCCTTGTCAGGACTTCATTCAGCTCATCTGCCGCATCATATACAAAGAAGCCGGGAAATTCCGCCATAAACACCGGAATACTAAGGATGATCATGCAGCCCCAGTTTATGAAAAAATCTCTTTTCCCGGGAAGGTCAGTGTCACGGTAGACGGGAAGACTTATAAAGCCAAAGAGCTTTCGGCCCTCAAGAGCCAGGTTGTAGCCCCTCCAGATGTATCTGGTATCCATGGTGATTATCACAATGAGCATTCCCAGGATCAGTAGCAGATTCCTGTCGGAAAGGTCAATCCTGTCCAGCTTTTCCAGCTGATAGCCAAAGGCTAAAAAGCTTCCTGTTAAAATGCCAAACAAGCCTGACAAAAGCCAGGCTCTGTTGTTGTCTCTATCATTTTTCATCACGGGTAGTCTCCCGAATCACATATTGCGGGTTGTTGTTCTGGGAAATATAGAGTCTTCCCAGGTATTCCCCGATCATGCCCAGCATCAGCATCAGCATTCCGCCGATGAATATCACGGAGCTCATAAGGGCAGAAAAGCCCACGGGCACGTCAGGAAGAACGAACTTCTTGATAATGGTGTATATGCCATAGATAAAGCCCAGGATGGCGAAAATTGTTCCGGTTGCAGTGGCGATCCTAAGTGGCTTTACCGAAAAGGCGGTAAAACCGTTGATCCAGAGGGCCATAAGCTTGCTGAAGGTATAGCCGCTGGTGCCCACCTCCCTGGCCCTGTGGGTTACATCGACATTGACGATATTTCTGGTGGTGCGAAGTACAAGGCCTATAACGTAAGGGTAGGAGCTGGTGTACTTTATCATCTCATCCACCACAAAGCGCCTTACGGCGAAATAGCTGGAAACATACAGATCCTTGGGCTTACCCAGCATGACGGAGGCCATCCACTCGTTCATGGCTGTGCCGAAGTTTCTGAAAAGATTGTGTTTCTTGTGGCTGTAGCGGGCATAGGCAACGTCTGCTCCCGCTTCCAGGGCAGCGATGAGCTTATCCGCCTCGTTTGCCGGGGTCTGTCCGTCATCGTCAAGGCAGATCACGTAGTCTCCGTCTGCAGCATTGAGGCCTGCCATAAGGGCTGCGTGCTGACCGAAGTTCTTTGCAAGGTTTATCCCAAGAACTCTGTTGTCACTTCTGCCTGCCGCGATCTTTTGCAGAGTATCCCAGGTGTCATCGGGAGAGCCGTCATTTATCAGAGTTATGTCGTAGTCATATCCCGCCATACCCTTCATGGTCTCATCTATCTCATTTATTACCCCGCCGATGGTCTTTGAGGACCTGTAGCAGGGGATCACAAAACTAATCTTCTTATCTGCCATTTTTATTGAACCTTTCAGTTTTCAAGTGACCTTTCCATCAATATCATATCATCTTTTCGGCCATCACTGCACTCAACCTGCGGAAGATCCGCGGTTTTTACGAATCCAGCGTGCTCATAGCTCTTTATTGCTATGGTGTTAAAGGTAAAGACCCGAAGGATCAGCTTTCTAAGTCCCATTTCGTCTTTTGCATACTCCGCAGCAAGCACCGCTGCTTCATTGCCGTAGCCAAGCCCCAGGGCGTCCTCCTCGCCGATAAAAATGCCGTACTCAGCGCTGTCATCCTCTCTATTGATGTCCCTAAGGTGAAGACAGCCGACGGGACGCTTATCCCTGCCATTCTCGCAGATAACAAGCTGCACCACTTTCCCGGTATCCAGCATGGTCTCCTTCCAGACCTTCATGCCCTCCACAGTAAAGTCTTTTCTGTATACATGATTGTTTCTGATACGGTCCTTGTTTCGCCACTCCACAACCAGAGGAAAATCAGCTTCCTCAATGGGGCGAAGGGAAACTTTGGAACCCACTTTTACGAACTTATCCATTGAATCTCCATTTCAGCATAAAACCGCGCCAATCCTGATATCCTGCCGCTTTTCGGAATTCTCTTTACTATGCGCGAATTTTTTATTCTATGGTTACGCTGTATACCGCAAACACGTCAGCCACCAGGTCAACCTGCTCTACGCTTACGCTCATGCCCTTGTCCTTATAGTAATCCGAAAGCCACTTTGTGTCCCTGCCCTTAAGCTGCACCATGTAGACGTTATCCAGAAGAAGTGCCTTCTCCATGCTCTCAAAGCCGTTGTTCACGAGCTTTTTATAGTACAGCGGGCTCTTGGAGGCCCAGCCTCCCATGATGTCGTGGTTGTACTCGCTGTTGTCGACATTTTCAAACATCTTCTCCGAGAAAGTCTCCTCGCTGTAGTCGATGGCATCAGCCACAGACACGGAGGTGTACACATCCACAAAGTAGAAATTGTCGCCATTCTCCTTAAAGTATTCATAAAGCGGCCCGTAATGCTGCCGCATGCTGTCACGCGCTCTCATCTCCTCATTTATGATGCTCACCTGGTTTGGCACGGAAACTGTCGCCACCAGAGCCGCTATCACCACGGGGATAAAGACATTTCTTCTGTATTGCTCATGCTCTGCCAGGATCATTCCCACCAAAACAGCTATTTCTACAAGATACATGGGATGGGTGATCCTCACGGGATCCCTGCCTCTTACGATTATGTAAAGCCATAAACTGCTTCTGCAGGCAAACAGCAGTGCCAGCATAAGTACTACCGGCAGTCTCTTTTCTTTCTTACGGGAAAAGAGATAGAGAACAAGCGCACCCAGATACAAAACACACGTTATTATATTCCATGGATAATCCGACATGGGATATTGATAGCTCTTTTGCCCGGCCACATGACGAAGTCTGTAGAGGTATTCAGGCACTGCATTTATCAGCCGGGTTGCCAAGGAAGCCTCATCGGTGCGAAGCTTATCCGCATATGAAGCCACCGCCCGCAAAGTTTCTGTGTTTATCTCTTCATCAAGGCCGAAGTTATAATTTATCAGCAGCTGCTGCTCGCTCTTATCAAGGCCGATTTCGTCGTAGAAGGCCTTGTTCTCGTTATAATCGGGGATGTACTGGAAATCGTAGAGCTCTGTCCTTGCGTCAAAGAAGCGATCAAAGTCCTTCCATTCGAGGGACGAATAGGCAATCCTGTGGGCAATGGCAGAAACCGCGATGCAGGCCACTATGGCCACGCACAAAAACACGTAGTTGTTAAACAGCTCTTTTCGCTTGCCGGCACGGGATACCATAATGTTCCCCTCCTGCCTGTCCTTAAGGTCAAGGCGCATAAGCCACCATTTTGAGAGTATCCCCACTCCCACCACAGGCAGTGTCAAAAGAAGCATCTCCGATCTTATAAGGTACGCAAGAAATATAAGAAGTACCGGGAGGATGAAGGCTCTTTTCCCCTCTTCCCTGTTTGTGAGGATAAGGAAAACGGCGGTTGCGGACAAGAAGCCGCAGGTGAAAGTGTACTGCACGAAAATAAAGTGCGCTCCCACAGCCCCCAGCATGAAGGCCAGCTCCATTGCGGCAACCTCAGCCTTAAGAAGGTTGTCCCCGCAGAGCTTTTGCGATCTGTAGAATACCATGAACACGCACAGATACTGGCAGGCGCACAAAAAAATGCCGTACCAGTCAAGGCTCCTTGCCGCCCTGTAGAGAAGGGCGATAAAGGCGCTTATGGGGTACAGCATCTGTATGTTATGTCCGGCGGGAGTTCCGGTATAGGCTCCCGATAAAATGTCCTTCATCAGGACATCGTCGTTTAGGTCAAAGTAATAATCCCCAAAAAATCCCGCAAAAATCAGAACTACGAGAGTCATAAGCACAGAAACTATGAAGTTCGGGCTGATGCGCGGCTTTTTCATGTGAACGCTCCGGGATTATGTAAATTTGTAATACTCCTTTACTCTTCTGACAACCTCGTCCAGGTCATCATTGGTGAGCTTGTAATACATAGGAAGGCGAAGGAGTCTCTCGCTCTCCCTGGTGGTAAATCTGTCCTCTCCGTGGAAGCGGCTGTACTTCACGCCGGCCTTTGAAGAATGAAGGGGCACGTAGTGTGAAGCCGGGAGGATATCATTGGAAAGAAGGTAGTCGATAAGGCCCTTCCTCTCCTCGAAGTCCTTGCACTTGATGTAGAACATATGGGCATTGTGGACACATTCCTCAGGAACATAGGGAAGCTCAATAAGCCCAGCCTCCGCAAGAGGCCTTAAGGCCTCGTAATATCTGTTGTAGTGGTCCATCCTGTCGGCGTTGATCTCCTCAGCCATGGTAAGCTGTGCGTAGAGATATGCGGCGTTCATGTCGCTGGGAAGGTAGGAGGAACCGGGCATGATCCAGGAGTACTTGTCTACCTTGCCAAGCTTGTAAAGGGTTCTGTTGGTTCCCTTCTCTCTGATGATGATGGCGTCGTCAACGAAGGTCTCATCTCTTAAAAGAAGCGCTCCGCCCTCACCCATGCTGTAATTCTTGGTCTCGTGAAAGCTGTAGTTTCCGAAATCTCCGATGGCGCCGAGGGCCTTGCCCTTGTAGGTACTCATAACGCCCTGGGCTGCATCCTCTATAACATAGAGATCATGCCTCTTTGCGATGTCCATGATGGTGTCCATCTCGCATCCTACTCCGGCATAGTGTACAGGCACGATCGCTCTCGTTCTTGGAGTTATGGCATCCTCGATGAGGTTCTCGTCAATGTTCATGGTGTCCGGCCTTATGTCAACGAACACAACCCTGGCTCCCCGAAGGACGAAGGCATTTGCTGTTGATACGAAGGTGTAGGAAGGCATTATCACCTCGTCCCCCTCCTTGATACCCGCAAGGATTGCAGACATCTCGGTAGCGTGGGTGCAGGATGTGGTCAAAAGAGCCTTCCGTGCCCCGGTCTTCTTCTCTATCCATTCGTTGTCCAGAGCTGTGTATTTGCCGTCGCCGCAGATCTTCTGGGCTTCCACACACTCTTTTATGTAATCAAACTCTTTTCCCGTATAAGGGGGTACATTGAAATTTATACGCATGGCTGTTTCTCCTATATGACAGGCGCCCTTGGAGCCGGTCAGTCTTTTTTCCTGAATACGATGAGCTTACTGATAACATAGTTCAGTACTATTACAACAAAGGTTGCGGCCAGCTTAACCGGCATCTTCGGGAATCCCATGAGGGTGATGAAGATGTAGATAAGAAGGTCTTCCACTACCAGGGTAAAGAGCCTTCCTGCGGTAAAGGAGCCCGCCTGCTTGAGGAAATCCCCTGTGCTGTCCACCTTTCCGTCAAACACCCAGGTTCTGTTTGTAAAGAACTGGAAGGCTACACAGATGATCCAGTCGATGGTGTTGTTCACCACCTCGTTGAGGTGCATAACGGTGTCCATGAACCAGAACAGGAAGATGCTCAGAAAGAAAGCCAGCCCCCCGAAGAACAGGTATAAAAGGCCTTCCTTGTGTTTCTTGTAAAAAGGTTCAAAGATATTCAAAACCGGCAGGGACATGATCCTGTCGAAAATATCCTTTTTTTGTGTTTCGTTTGTTCCCATAATTCATTAACTCCTATTCGTTACAGGCAAAGATTGTAAATCTACCATTCTCAAAGACCTTATTATAATCATGATTTGTAATATAGTCCAATAAAATATCATACTTGGCCTGTATCCCCGCATAGTCCGCCATTTCATTTCCGACGATGATGACAGGCTGCTCTTCACCGGACGCAGAGAGCCTCATGAGTTCATCGCTTAGCTTCTGCAGTGAATAGCTGTCAAGGTCCGGCCACACGCTGTTGATGGCAGGCTCCATGTCAAAGATATAGGAAAGGCCCGGAACTCCCCCGAAGAGGATAACCTTTTGGTCTGTCAGGCCGTTATCCTTCAGGGCTTTGGCAAGTTCGTTTATGGAATCGGCGTTATCCTCGGTGGTAACCATCTGTTCCACCTTGGGTATATCAACGTAACAGTCCAACGGTGAGCCCATAGCCCCGTCCCCGAAGGACCATTTTCCGTGGAAGATGGTGCCCTGGATAAGGGTCACAACAATAACCATTGTTATCATTGCCTGCCAGGGGAAGTGATAGTTCTTTTCCCCCATTCTCTGCATGAGGCGCCTGAAGATCCAAAGGCTTATGGGCGCTGCAACAAAGAGGTTGTTGATGACAGGGTAGGTGTAATTGTTGCTGCCTATGGGAGTAATAAGGATGATCATAAGGGCGGCAAAGGCAAGGGTCTGCTCCTGCTTGCTGCCGTTTAAGACTCCAAGGCTTCCAATAACACACATTATTATTGAGAAGATGATAAACATCATGGCAGCGGAAAATACGCTGTCATAGTACCAGTAGTTTCTTGTAAATACTCCCTGGGCAAAGTAGAAACGCACCAGGATAAGGAGCCCCAAAATGTACAGAGCTTTTTTGACCATTACATACTTCTTTGGCAGGAGCATGAACATGATGATGCCCGCGCCGATGCAGGGAAGCATGATCAGCATATGGGAACCCGTATGCAGGTACGCGTCTGTAATGGACGAGAGCATTCCCCCTGCGGTGTAGTCCGATGCCCCCTCGGTCATACCAAAGAGGCTGCCAATCATATTGAAATAGGCCATGGGGCTGTATATAAAGCTAATGGCAGCAAAGGGGAGGAAAAGACCTATCATGTATCCCCCGATGCAGATCAGTGTCTTTTTGACGGTCTCAGTGAGCCTTCCGCGGGTTATCAGCTGGAAGAACCACAAAATCAGTATAAGCGCCGCCTCTGTGATATTGGGAAAGCGCACCATTACGTTAAGCCCAAAGCACACTCCCGCAAGGACCAGGAAAAGAGTCTGCTTCTCCCACTCAAACAGGCCAATGAGGAGGAAAAGCACTCCAAGCGTCATAAACATGTATGTCAGCGTGTTGTAGAGGATCACCCTCGGGCACCAGAACAGGCTCTCTGCCATGAAAAGCCCAATAAAGTTCATCCACCCCGGCATCCATTTTTGAAGAAGATAGTAGGCGGCAAGGGCTGTGGCGCAGATAAACAGCGTGCAGTAGATACCGATCCCCAGCATGCCTGCGCCAAAGGGAAGCTTCATAAGAATACTTCCAACCGCATTTGCCAGGTAGGTGGACAGCGCCCACATGGGATCAAGGCCTTTTAAATACTGAAAGTTTGAAAGGCTGTAGGTGGTATCCGCAATATCCAGCCCTCTGTTCACCCCGATAAAGGGATACAGGAACAGTATAACCGGAAATACATATGTCTCAAGGGGCTTCTGGTACCTCTTGAATCTGTAAAAATAGCTTCTAAGGTTCTTTAGCATAATTCCTCGTCCAGCTCTCTTATCTTCTTAAAAAGCCATGTATCATGCATTACTCTTCCGATAAACTCGAAGATCATCTTCCTTATCCAATCCACAAATATGCCGGCCACAAACACGATAAGGATCGACCTTAGACCGTGCCATGCAAATAGCGGAACACTGTGGTAAGGAACGGGGCCCAGAAGGTGCTCCATCCAGGTAACCCATCTGTCCCTGATCTCGATGTGCATGTGAAGAAGATATACTCCGAAGGTAAGCGGCCCCACAAAGCGCACCGCATCAGCAGCTCTCCCCTCTCTCATCCTGTAGAACCTGAAGAAGGAAAAAAGCCCCAATGCCCCTGTCAGGGTAAAGAAAAAGTTATGGTTAAAGGGCACCTCGGAATAGTGAGCAAGGCCGCCGTGATTAAAGTTGATGTAATAAAGAGAGATGCTCATGGTTGCGATGATCGCGCAGGAGATAAGGAACACCATGGCACTCTTTCTTGCGGAGTAAAAAAGAACCACGTTATATTTGCGGATATAAGCGGCAATAAGATACAGACAGATAAACCAGCCGTAGTCATATCCGAAATGGTCTGTAGGGAAAAGAACCGGAACAATGCTCTTGATAAAGCAGAACCAGATAAGAAGTCCGATAATAACGGCCTTCATCTGCTTTCTGGAGAGCTTCTCCACAGCAGCGTTCATAACAGGTGCCAGCACATACATGATGACGTAGGCTGTCACAAACCAGTAATGCTCCGAAGATATGGGAAAAAGATATTCCACCAGCCTGTAGGCAGTGTTTCCCGCCTGAAGTCTGTAGGTTCCCACCAGCATCATGACCAGAGAGATAGCAAAGGTATAGAAGTAAACCTGAGCGATAAGCTGAAGGATCCTGCTTGGCTTCACCTTACCCTTTGACAGGAAGAATCCCGAAAGGAGCACATAGACATTAAGCCCTGTTATGGCAAAGGACTCCATGACATTGGCAAATACAGCCGTCCCCGTAGCGGGAATCCCAAGCTTAAGCATGGCTCCCGTCTGGGTATTGTAATGGAGAGTGATGATCATAAGCATCGCCACTATCCTTAAAAGCTCAAAACCGGGATTTCTTTTGCTTTTCTGAAGTTCGTCAGCAGTTCCCATAACCTTCGGTTCCCCCAAACCTGTTACTTTTCTTCTTTAAGTGTTGCCTTGCCATCGCCGATGCTGTAGATCATATCGCATTTTTCAATGGTCTGAAGTCTGTGGGCAATGATAACAAGCGTTTTTCTTCCATGAAGTCTGTTAATGGAATCCATGATGGCTGCCTCTGTGTCGTTATCAAGGGCAGATGTGGCTTCATCCAGTACCAGAACCTCCGGGTCTTCAAAAAGAGCTCTCGCTATTCCGATCCTCTGACGCTGTCCGCCGGAGAGCCTTATTCCTCTCTCACCGATCTGTGTGTCCAGGCCTTCCGGCAGCTCTTTTACAAATTCATCAAGAGCGGCCTCCTTAAGAGCCTGCCATACCTTGGCATCGTCTATCTCATCCTCGGGAACGCCGAAAGCCACGTTCTTCCTGATGGTTGAGTCCGTCATAAATATTGTCTGAGGGATGTAGCCTATGTTCTTGAGCCAACCCCTGTAATTGGTGTTAACATCAACACCGTCCGCAAGGATCCTGCCGTTCTCGGGCTGCAGCAATCCAAGGAGTACGTCCACAATGGTGGTCTTACCTGCCCCGGAGGTTCCAACGATACCCACGGACTTTCCAACGGGAATGTCCATGGTGGCTTTTTCAAGGATAAGCTTATCGGTGCCCGGATATTTGTAGGTGATATCCTCAAGCCTTATGGTCCTCGTTACGGGAAGCTTCTCCACTGACTCTTTTACCCGGTAATCATCACTGTTGTAGTTAATTGTGGTGTCGTGGATCTCATTTTGGAGATTGTCGCTTACGTTATCAAGGAAAGGCTCAAAGTATGCGATGGAGGTAAGGTAATTATTGATCCTGTTGGCGCTGGGAAGGAGCCTTGCCGCTGCTGCTGCCAGAACGGTGAGCTGAGGAAGCAGGGAAGCGATGCTGGTTCCCGTGGCCATTACCGCCAGCATATAGCCTATCATGCCTGCGATGGCGATGGTCTCGATCAGGAGCCTGGGTGTTGAATTGTAAAGGTTGTATTTCTGAACCGCGTTGACGTAGCCTGCTCCGCAGTCTGCATAGCCGTTGATGAAGTAGTTCTCCTTGTTGGCAACCTTGATCTCCTTGATGCCGGTGACAGACTCATATATCCACTTGTAAAGGCCGCTGTAGTAGTCCTGGTTGTCCTGTCCGGCCTTGACCATGACGGGCTTGATGAAGAACTTGATCACAAGAAGCACGATAACAAGAAGCGTCGCGATGGTAAGGGTCATTTTGGCATCCTGGCTAAGGAGTATGATGACCAGGCATACGAATACGATCATCTCACTGATAAGCTGCAGGCAGCTCAGGATCAGGGCGTAGAGGTTATTAACATCCGAGGTGATGTTTCTCTGAATGACAGTTGTGTCAGCATTAAGGTAATACTCATAGGGGCGCTGCATGAAGTTGATCATCATGCGGCGGGAGGTGGCAAACTGGTTGGTGTAGACGAAGCGAAGCTGTACAACGTTCATGAAGTACAGGAATACGTTCTTGACCACAAATACCAGGATCAGAGCCACCATGATAAGGGCCGCCAGCTGGGTGGTGCTGCCAAGGTGGAACAGGCTGTAGATCCCTGAAAGTATCCTGCTCTCCTCCACCTGTTTGGGATCAATGACAACCTGCATCACAGGGGCGATCATGGCGATACCGAAGGCTTCAAGTACGCCGCCTATGAGCATCAGGATGACTATGCCCACCATCTGTCTTTTTTGCCTCTTATCAAGAAGCACCTTGAGTTTACTGTAAATCTTTCGCATTTAAATTCATTTCCTTCCGCTTCGAAGGTCCCTGTAGAACCAAAGAAGCCTGTAATAAATATAAAAGAAGAGGTGTGACTTCATCTGGAAGCCGATAAGCTTCTTCTCTTCCGGGTGGATCTTCTCTATGTAGTAAGGGTTTTTCTGAAAATCGGGAAAGGTCTCCTTCATCTCTTTTCCCAGGGCTCTTGTAAAACTGTAGCAGCCGGGAACCTTGAATTTCTTTGGCATTGCGGAGAACAGGGTGTTCACGTAGAAAAGCACCGTGTACTGAAACTCTATCTCCTGCCGGTAATCCTCAAAATAGCCATTGTCTTTGGCTTCCTTAACTATCATGCGGCCTGCGGCCATTCTGTCCTCAAGGTTTTTCTTGGAGATGCTGTGGACCGTTGAGGCATCGTGCTGATAGTAGAAGTACATGGGCTCCTGAATATATTCAA
>ODAI013258430.1_pt1 | contig 33375 bp, 29 predicted proteins | sample 1539321 | NCBI WGS metagenome assembly ODAI01 (sample SAMN02144231, study PRJEB22623) | gut metagenome | biome: sheep rumen | host: Ovis aries | place: New Zealand
CAAATGCATTATATTTTGCATTATGGCTAAATAAATCAGATATTAAACACGGCGGATTAGAGCTGGTGTTTACCCGTGATGAAGAATCCGGCATGTCAGGGGCAAGACATCTTGATACTTCAAAATTAAAATCTAAATATGCACTTGTATTGGATAGCGACAGCTTGGGACAGTTTATGACTTCGGGTGCAAGTTATACTCTGGTAACCATTAATTTACACACAAATAAAGGCGGTCATTCCGGTATTGATATTGCCGATACAACAAGAGAAAATGCCGCAAAACTTATCGCTGATTTAGTATCAGTTCTTCCGCAAGGTGTATTTTATTCTGACGAAACAACGCATCAGGTTGTTACCTCTTGTAATATCGGCGGCATCCAATCAGGGAATGTAGATGTAACAAACATTATCAATCAAGATGCAAAGGCAACTTATTCCATAAGAAGCTCGAGCAGAGATAAAGAAAACGAGCTTAAAAATCTTATGAAATTCCATGTAGACGAATTTAACAAGGAATACGAAGGTATTGCATATGCAGACTTGAAGTTTGAAGAACACTTACCGCCGTTTGAAAAAAGCTGGGACAATTTTGTTCCGCAAATGTTTGAAGCTGCTGCCAAAGCCGTAGATGTCCAACCTGAAATAGGTTCATTCCATGCCGGAGCAGAAACACACATTTATGCAAACAGCTATAACTCAAAGAACGAAAAAATGCTTCCGTTCCTCGTTGGATTGGCCGATGTTCACAATATGCATTGCAAAGAAGAAAATGTTTGCTTTAAGTCAATGTTAAAAGGTCAGGAAGTCTTAAGAAAATTCTTTGAAGACTTTAATAAATAATTAATAGCTTTTTCTCATCAAATCGGAGAGTTTCATTTCACCCGTACGGTTACTTTTGCGTTCACGGATGTCTTGCGGGGTATTGTCTTTAAATTGGGATAAACCTATTTTCATATCATTGCCTGCATCTGATGAAAATATACTTTTGAAAAATGCTACAATTGTGTTCATAATGTATCTCCTCAAAATTTGTTTACGTACATAATACATTAAATTTCACATTTATGCAAATTTCATTGAACTTTATGGTATATTTGTATTAGATTTTAAGGAAAATTTAAACTTGAATAACAGTTATTATAAAACTTTGGATGAAAATTTTAACGAGGCGTTAAATCTTATAGATAAAGAGCTTTCACATAACGAACTTATAAAAATGTTATCTGACGGCAATATCCCGCAAAAGCAATTAGCGGCACTCAGATTGGAAACCCTGAATTCAAAAGAAGACGCTGAAATTCTTTTAAACAATCTCGTAGGACAAGACGGTAAGATAAGGGAGGCTGTATCTTTAAAAATTAAAGAATTAGCCGACAATACAGGATATAAAAGATATTTTTATATGCTTGATACCGAAGTGCTGGCAAAATATTTTATTGCCGCAATTATTGATATCAACGGGAATATATGCAGAAATATTCTTGATACCTTAGTTAATTTTAAAGACAATAAAACATTTATGAATAATTTTTGCAAAAAGCTTATTGATTTGATATTTGAATTAACCGACAAAATAAAAGATTTTGATTTCAAAGACGGAAAATATAAAGTAAATAAAGAAATCTTTAAATTATATTGGTGCTTGGAAGCTGTTTACATTTGTTTTAGTGATATTCCGATTACGGAGATAAAGAAAATAATTAATACAACAAAAAATATTGATGAATACACAATAAGAGAAAAAGTTGCAAAAATTCTTACACACAAAATTGATGATACAGAACTGAATTCTGCACGCGCAGAGCTAAAAAATGATGAAAACTATTACGTCAGGCGAATACTCAGTTAATCTTTTTTATTCCCCGAAATAATTTTTAAGTCCGACAGTTAATTTCTTTGTTTTACATAATTTTTTAAGTTTTGCTATTGCTCTGTTTTCTATCTGGCGAATTCTTTCTCTTGATACACCGTATTGTGAACCGATTTCATCAAGCGTTTTCCTGTTTCCGCTGCTATCCAGACCGTATCTTAATATTAAAACATCACGTTCTTTCTGACTCAATTGGTTTAACATTTTTCTGATATCTTCAAGCAAATTCTCTTGGCTTACTCTGCCGTCAGGAGTAATTGTACTGTTATCAACAATAAAATCAGAAATTTTCGTTGAATCATCCGCAGTTCCTGTCGGAGTATCCATTGAAATTGTAGATTGAACAGATTTTATAATTGTATTTAATTTAGATAATGAAATCCCTAAACGGTCGGCAATATCCTGTTTAGCCGGAGTATGCCCAAGTTCACTTGTCAGATCTATTGTAGCTTTTCTTATTCTGCTCAGTGATTCAATCATATGTATAGGCAGTCTGATAATCCTTGCTTTGTCGGCAATTGCTCTGGTAATAGATTGCTGTATCCACCATGTTGCATATGTTGAAAATTTATAACCTTTTGTATAATCAAATCTGCCGGCAGCTTTCATTAAACCTAAATTCCCCTCCTGAATTAAATCAAGAAAAGACAAGCCCCTGCCTATATACTTTTTGGCGATACTAACTACCAAACGCAAATTTGCATTAACAAGAACGTTTTTATAAAATTCGCTGTCAGTTTCTTTTATTTTCTTTGCGACATCCAGCTCTTGTTCACTCGATAACAGCGGGATTTTACCAATTTGCTGCAAGTAAATTTTTACACTGTCATCAGCATTGACAGATGACAAACTTTCTTGAACGCGAGGATCTTCAACTGTTTTAAGAACATCTTCATCTTCATCCGAATCTAATTGAAGGTTTGCAAAATCAACACCTTCATCGGAAATTTCTGTTATACCAAGCTGTTCAATATCTTTTGACATCTTTAAAACTCTCCGTTTCCATTATAATACATATTTCGCAGTATTCGCAAATTTTAAATATTACTTAATCTTATTTTTTGCTAACTTTTGTCTGACTGCCTCAAAAATTATAACCGCTAATGCATTTGAAACATTTAAAGAATTAAATTCTTTAAGCATAGGAATTTTCACAACGAAATCAGAAGCTTTCAATAATGATTTTGATACACCTGCATGTTCTGCACCCATGATTATTGCAAAATTCATATCGTTATAATTTATATCATAGCAATTATCCTTTGCGCCGGCATCCGTTGCAATTACCCACCAGTCTGATTTCTTAAGTTTTTCAACCGCATTAGTCAAACTGTTTACTTTTATTATAGGTATATGATTAATTGCCCCCGCACTTGTTTTTTCTGCAATAGAATTTATTTGAGCATTACGGCGCGACGGCAAAATAATACCGCTTACCCCTGCACAAACTGCAGTTCTTATAATAGCTCCTACATTGTGAGCATCCTCAATTCCATCCAAAATTATCACTGACTCATTCTCGTGCGGAACCGATAAAAATTCATCCAAGTCAGTATATTTTATTGGCGATACAAGTGCTATTACACCTTGATGATTATATTCAGCATACGGTAAGAATTTTTCTTTTGCCACAAACTGAAATACTATACCGTTTTGCTGTGCTAATTCTTTAATTTTATTTAATTTTGTATCAGAGTGAAGATTTTTTGAAATAAGAATTTTATTAATTTCTCTCTGACCGGAAATTAAAGCTTCTAAAACCGAATTTTTACCGAATATTATCTCATCCATTATTTTGAAACCTCCAGCATTCTATCGATACATTTCAACGCCCGTTTTGCAAGACTTTCATCTACCGTAATCTCGTGCTGTTCGTACAACAATGAATTATATATATCTTCTAATGTATTCCATTTCATATTCGGACATATGATATTTTCCTTAATCAGGATAAATTCCTTATCCTTATAATCTCTTTTTAGTCTGTCTACAACTCCTTTTTCTGTTGCAATTACAAACTGCTTTGCATCACTTTCCGCAGCATATTTCATTATACCCGTTGTACTGCCTACATAATCCGCCAGCTCTGACACACTCATATGGCATTCGGGATGTGCCAGTATTTTTGCTTCCGGATATTTTTTTCGCGCTTCAAGAATATCTTCAGGTTTAATTCTTAAATGTGTCGGACAATAACCCGGATAAGTCGTAACTTTTACATTTTTTAGGACTTTCTCCGTCCACTTACCTAAATAAGTATCCGGTAAAAATAATATTTCCGGAGCACCAAGACTCTCTACTATTTTTACAGCATTTGAACTTGTACAACATATATCACATTCAGCCTTTACTTCCGCCGTTGAATTTATATAACAAACCGTCGGAATATTCGGATGATGCATTTTAAATTCCATGAGCTGTTGATGATTTACCATATCCGCCATCAAGCAGCCTGACTCCATTCTTGGCAAAAGTACTTTTTTAGCCGGATTAAGAATTTTGGCAGTTTGAGCCATAAAAAACACTCCCGCAAACACAATTATATCAGCATCGGTTTTTGCAGCTTGCTGGCTCAAATATAAGGAATCTCCGACAAAATCAGCGACTTCATCAATCTCTGCATTTTGATAGCAGTGCGCTAATATAACAGCATTTTTTTCTGATTTTAACTTTTTTATATTGTCAATAATGGATTTCATTCTTCAGACACTCCTCCATTTAGTGTAAATTTTTGTAAAAAATGTCTCATCTCTAAAATATATTGTATAATAAAAATAGGAATTAGTAACACAGGATAAGAAGAAAGATTATGAATTTTTTAAGAAAAAATATTTCTACGGCTAAGTCGAGAGTGTACTTATCTATGACTCCCGGCGTTGGTCTTGAATTAATTCAGATTGATTACGACAAAAATGAAGTCGCAAATTATGCGGTAAGAGAATTAGCATACAACGAATCTTCAAGAGAAATCGTTGATTACGACAAATTCAAGGAAGCTGTCGCTGATATGTACGAAGAACTTGGTATAAATCCTAAAAGCCAAGTCGTTCTTAATCTGCCTATTGTTTCTTTTGGTACAATACAACTCGGTCTGTTACTGCCTAATGATGCAATTACAGGGGCAATTCAGGGTGAAGTAGAACAAACATATATTTTTAGAAGGTCAGAACCTCTTATTGATTGGATTGACGTTCCGGGAGCAGCTACTAATAGCCCCGGCAAAGAAACAAGACAAATTTTATATTCAGCAGTTCAAGAATCAGTCGTTAAAAAGATTGGTGAAGAATTGGCTGAACTTGGTTCTACACTTGTAGGTGTTGAAAATTCTATTTCATCAACATTTAGGGCTCTTGATTATATGGGGCTTATTGCAAACCAATTAGAACAAGACACTACTTGGAATTTATTGATTGTTAACTCTGTCGGTTACTCAATTGTTTCAATGTCAGGCAAAAAAGTTATAGAATATTTGGAACAACCGCTTCCAATGAAATCTTTTGAAGAAGATGAATTATACGATCAAATTGCTCAGGATGCACAAATTGCTTTAAGCAATTATCCTGCTAATTATTTATATGTAGTATCAGATACTGATGCTGTCAGCGCAGAAGCTTTAATCTCAAGATTAAACGTTATGGGCTCTGTTGACTTTTTGGAAAACAATGCACTTAAACAGCAAAGTTCCTTAATTCCGGTCAGCTTAAACGTACTTCAAAAGTACACTCAAAAGATTTCTTTGCAAGCCATTGGTTGTGCTTTGGCAGATGTTTCCGATTTTCCGCTTAGATTTAATTATTTAGGAAACAGCGTTATATCTGCAGAACCTTCTTGTATTATACCGATTGGGGAGCATCAAATCGTAGTTACAAAGAGCGGAGCTCTTAAAGTTGCAGCTATAATAGCCGGAGTGACATTACTAATATTTGGTCTTTTGGCATATGCCATTGTCCCATGGGCGGTAAATAATAAACAGCAAGCTAGTGATGATATGCAAACTAAACTTGAAGAAGTTAATAATAAACTTAAAGCACTTAACGGCGAAAATATTGGTGAATTCGACCTTAAACGAGAAGTTGAAATGGGCGTTAAAGGAAATCGTGCAAAACTTATGAATTTTGTTGCATCAGGAGATTCAATACCTCAGGATGTATGGCTTACATACTTTATGACGCAAGGCAACGGACTTGTTGATATTAAAGGCAGCGCTAATGATGTTAGTTCTGTATATGTATTCTTCAAAAATATGAGAGATTCATTAATAGGTACTAAATTAAAGCTTCAAAATCTTGAAATGGATTCTCAGTCTGTTGAAGCTGCAGTAGCAGGGGCTAACGGACATTATAAATTCGAAATTACTAATATGACCGAAGAGGAATTAAAAGAATTACATAACCCTCAGGGCGAAAATAATGACGAAAACGGAGAAAATACTGATAACAGCGATAACTCCGTCGATAACTCCGCATCTGAAGAGGTTCCTGATTCCGGTTTATTAGGTGATCAACCGATTGAATAAATTTAATAATCATAATTAATAAGAAAATAAAGGAATAAATATGGCAGACGAAAATAAAACTAATAATCAAAATTCTCCGAAAGAGATATTAACATTTCCGGGAATTATTCTGGGATTTACAGTGATTGTTGTAATAATTTTACTGTGTACTTCAATAGGTCCGGGGATTCACAATTACGTCAATTTATCACAACAATATTCAGAACAAAAGAAAGAATATGACGATGCTTCTAATAAGTTAAAAACACTTGAAGAAACAAGTGCTGCAGCTGAAGAAGCTGCCACTAACAGTGAAGGCATTGATAAAGAATTCTTTAGACCTTTGGAAGCAGGAGTTGACTCGGAATCTATTCTTGCTACCGAATTCAGTGAAATATTGGATTTAATGAAATCTAATCAAATTAAAACAAGATCTGTTAAATATAAATATGACGAACAAACTGAGGATAACTTCTACAAGAGTTCAAACGGCAAATTTAGTGTTTGCCAGCTTGATATGGATATGATTGCAACTTATACAAACTTTAAAAACTTTATGAAAGATTTGTATAAACACGAACACTATCTTGATATTGCAAGCGTTGAAGTTGTTCCGTATCCGAAAAATAAAACTATTCTGTTAATTACATTGCGATTGAAACTATACGCAGAGAAAGTTTAATTATTAAATTCTGAAAGATTTATTCCGAACACCTGTCTTAAGTTATTAAGGCAGGTGTTACAATATGGAGATTCTAATGCAACTTTCGCTGAAAAATCCATAAAATCCGAACCGCATCTGCCTCTATGATCATTAGCAAGGAAAGGACAGGTATAAATTCCTTTTGCCGTTACTATTCTTCCGTTTTCACAATCCGGATGCGCAGAAATATTATCTGTATAATTTAACTCGGTGTCGCTGGAATTATACCACTCATTTATTGATATATTTCTGTCCTGCGCTATAAATCCTATATTTTCAAAAATACTTTTCAAGTTTCTTAAAATCTCTGCTCTGTCCTCCTTATAATAATTTGCCACAGATATTATCGGATTAAAATTATATTTTATTAAATACTTTATCGCTGAAATTACCTGACGATAACTGCCTCGACTCCTCACTGCGTCATTTTTAGCCTCTGTATAATGTGCTAAACTTAATTTAAATATAATTTCATGCTCGCCCTCGTCTTGCACTCGTTTTAAAAATCTGGCTTTCTTTTCGTTTATTAGACTTCCGTTTGTACAAATACAAGTATTCGAATATCTTAGGCAAAGCCTTAAAATGCTGTTAAAATCCGGATGCGTCATAGGTTCCGCACCTGTTAAATATACACACTGAATGTTTCCATTTTTCGTATCTTCTAATGCCTTTTTTACCGTTTCAATAGGGATAAAATCTTTTACCTTTCTTGAAATGGGAAAATCAATATAACATGAATTACAACGCTGATTACAATTCTTTGCCGTCAGCTCTATAAATATATTATCCAAACTCTTTAACTCACATACGGGAGCCATTAAAATTGCTGTTTTCATAAATAATCTCTCCTCTTACTCACATTATTATCTTAAAAACAACAATAAATATTTGAAATTAACCAACGGGATATATTAAACGACAATTTATGCAATCTATATGTTTTTGGTTGATTTAAAGTCTTTAGGTTTTTTATTTTCCAGCCATCTGCTCATTAAAAAATTCTCATAACTTAACGCATAATTAGACAACGCATTTACCAAAACTCGCCCGCTTTCCGATTTCCCAACTATAATAAAATCCCCCTGAGGATTTTCAGCCAGCATTATTTCCCTATGCACTATTTTATCAACATGGTTTTTAGGATTTTTGTTTATAACAAGCCTTATCCACTCGCAAAGAACTTTTGTCGCCGTTGTTTTATTCGCCGTAATTTCTTCATCATAACGTTGAAGATATTTTGAAAATTCACCTAATATCATCCTAATCTCCAAATGGGGTCGTTGCAGTATAACAAACTATATCATCTATACCGGATTTTTTCAATTCTGAAATCATCTCCTCAAAAGTCGAACCGGTTGTACAAATATCATCAATTAAAAGTAACTTACCATGCTGCAGCTTTGTCACATCAACTTCAAATGCCCCTTTAAGGTTTTCCATACGCTGCGGACGCTTTAAATTATACTGTGGTTTTGTATCCTTTATTCTTTTTATCAAATATGGATTATAACTGCAGCCTATAATTCTTGCAAATTCTTCTCCTACCAAATCCATATGATTATACTTCCTTTGCCTTTTTCTTTTCTCAAAAATAGGAACCGGTATTACCTGAAAATCTTTATCATCGGTAACTTTTATCCAATACTCCGCCATAAATTTTGCAAGGTAATACGCTAAATCCGGTTGGTTATGATATTTTAATCCCCTTATCAACTTTTGAAGATTTTTTTCATATATTCCTGCACAATATACAGACTTGCCGTCAATTATACGGTTCACCTTTACAGGTAATAACTCCATCTCATTGTAACATGCTGTGCACATCTTTACACACTCTTTTGAGCTTCTGCAAAAATAACACTTCTTCTTGTATATCCAATCAAGTAAACCTATTAAAAATTTCTTCATTGTACTACTCAACACCATTACCCGTAATATAGAGAAATAGAGCCTATAAACATAAACTCTATTTCCATAAATGGTCGGAACGACAGGATTTGAACCTGCGACCCCCACCACCCCAAGGTGGTGCGCTACCAAGCTGCGCTACGTCCCGATAATCTATTTGGTTAACAATCACCTGTATATATTCTACCACAAACAAATTAAAAACAAGTTTTTATTTTGTTGGAGCAAACTCCACCCTTCAAGCTCTATCTTGAAAACATATATATCAACTCATCAAAATTTTTTAGCGGCATAAAGCCGCAGTTGTTATGGGAGATAAGGATTCTGCCGAGAAAAACGATTAAGTATCGTTTTTCGAGAGGTAAGAACCCCGTAGAGGTGAGACTCACAATTATGTATATTAAGTTATAAATGGAGATGAGGGGAGTCGAACCCCTGTCCAAAATGGATCTCAACAAACGTCTACGAGTGTAGATTTTATTCGCTCAACTGAATCAGGAAAAATCATTACCCGATAATTCAGCCCTAGGTTTTATTTAAAGGAAACTCCAAACCTCTGACAATTATCTTGATACACCCATTGTCATCAGTGTACTGCGTCTTGCATATTTTACCCATACAACCGGCAAGCTGGGCGGCATGAGTGGCCAACTGCGCTTAGGCAGCTAATGCATATCTTCTAGCGAATGCATCTGTGGCATCAATAGTGTTATTAGCACTTAATTTGTTTGCTCGTTGGTAACCGAGAACAGCGCTCGGACTCGCAATCCATCTCAATCAGTTCATCCTGTCTAATCCAAAACATCCCCAGGATACATAGATTGATATTAATATTTTTATCAATGTCCGTATACTGTATTATAACTTATTTTTTTTTATTTTCAACCCCTATTGATAATTATATCTTTTGTTTTGCTTTTTTATTTTGCTTCTTTAATTCTTTCGCCTGCTTTTTGGCTAAAATTTTTGCAGCCTTTTCCTCTTTTTTTGCCGCTTTTATTTTTTGTTTTGCTTCCTTTTTGGCAATTTTCTTTTCTGTTTTTGCCTGTTTCTTATCAGCTTTAGCCTTTATTTTTCTTGCTTTTGTTTTCTTTATTGATACAAGTTGAATGTCATCACCAGATTGTAATTCTATCGGTTTGCCTTTTAGCCAAAACCAGCAAATAGAATTATCATATGCATTTGAAACCCCTGCCTTGAACCAATTTGGATGCTTTTCTCTTTGAATAGCACCTTTTGTAAAGAAATATGCTATATCTACACCCGGCAAAAATATTGATGCAACAGATGTAGTTGTAATTTCTGTTCCTATTATGGCGGCTTCTTTAGGGTCTATACGTTCATATTTTCTTGCAACCATGTATATATCACGATTTGAAATATCAAATTCTTCGCCGCTCTCCGGATCTGTATAACTCAGCAATTTACATATTACAAACCCGCTTTTATGCCATCTGCGCTCTTTTTGTGATTGATAAACTTCTGCCGTTATAACTGATTTTGAGTGAACTTTTACCCCTCGCCCAAAATCTACTTCTCGTCCGGGCATAAATTTTATTTCTATTTGAGCATCTTCTATGCTGTACTCTGTCATCATTCTGGCTTGAGCTCTAACTGTGCTTTTTGCGCATGCCGGAAGCACTGTTATCATCATCATCAAGCATAATATTAATAACTTTTTCATAACCTTAACCAAATATTAACACAAAAACTGTACTAATTACAATGCTTATAATTTGAATTCCTGTATATATTTTTTCTTTTTCATATGTTGCAATTTTTCCGATAATAAACGGTAAAATTGCAAAGAATAACATTGAAGCTTTTTTATACCAAACAGGTACTATAATACCTGTAATAACAGCTGTCAAAACATATATACTCAATAATACAACAAGCCCTGCTACGTAATCGGACTTTATCATATTATTGTTGAGCTTTGAAATATATGTTTTATGTATTATCAATAAAATACTGAATAATATTCCTGACGTAATAAAAATATATTCAAATATCCTTAACAGCATACTACATTCTCCATATTTTTTACATGATTGCAACTTCTTGCATTAAAAAATTCCAAGGCCTTATTATAAACAAAATCCTTTTCATTATCATATAAAACCATATGATAGCTATCATACAATATTATTTTTTCTTTATCTGTTGAAGATATATTATCATACACAACCTGTGCAGATTTTACGCTTGTTAAATCATCTTCTTTTGAATGTATAAGTAATATCGGAGTGCTAAAACCGCTTAAATTCTTTCTAACAACTTTTGATAATTTTAATAATTCATATATTCCCGTCATTGGGAAATCATTCATTCCAACATCACCCTTTGCAAGAAGTTTTTTTACAATACTTCTGGTTCTTTCATTTTTTATCCCATGAGGTTCGCATTCGGGATAATTATAATAAAATCTCACAAGAGTCGAAAGAGCAACCGGAATAAACATTTTATACCACGGCAGGCGCCACCCGTCCAAATACAAAGTTGTTGATAAAGATACAACCCCTTTTACTTTATCAGGGTATTTCATGGCAACGGCAATAGCTAAAACCGCACCCAAACATAATCCTGAAACAAACACGTCTTCGTATTTTTGACTGAGTTCCTCAAACTTTCTATACGCAAAATCAAGCCAATCAGTATATTTTACCGTATAAATTTCCTGAACTTTGTCCCCATGCCCGGGCAAACAATCAGCATAAACATCATAACCGTTATTGTAAAGAAATTGTCCATACTTTTTCAACTCAAACGGACTTCCCGTAAGTCCATGAAAAAGCAATACAGCTTTTCGGCTGCATTGCTCTCCTTTATCTTCATGTCTTAATTCAAAATCTAATGTCACTACTTGGTTAACCTGCTCAATAACTGGTCTAACAAGTCAATCGCCATATCAATTTCTTCATCTGTGATATACAGTTGAGGAACAAATGTAATAACATTTTTATAGAAACCGCCGTTATTTAAAACTAAACCGCATTTCTTTCCGTTGTAGGTTAAATCACCCTTCAAACCTTCTTCCTGTAATGCATCACATAATTCTCTATTAGGCGTATAACCGTCTTTTTGAGTTAATTCCATTCTTAAGGCAAATCCTATACCGCCAACATCACCAACTTCTTTATATTTTGATTTCAAGTAGTTTAAGCCGTTCATAAATCTTGCGGATTTTCTCGGAATTTCTCTTTCAAAATCATACTGTTCTTCTTCAACAATATTCATAACTTCATATGCAGCTCTGATACCTATCGGGTTCGAACAATAAGTTGAATGCGCACTGCCCGGAGTAAATACATCAGGAGCAATGAATTTTTCCTTAGCCCAGAAACCAGCAAGCGGATTCATACCATTTGTAATAGATTTTGCAAATGTCATTACATCAGGGACTACTCCATAGTTTTCAATAGCCCACCATTTACCGGTCCTGAACATGCCCATTTGAACTTCATCAATAACAAGCATAATACCATGTTCGTCAAGAATTTGTTTTAATTCTTTAAAATACCATTCCGGCGGGTTAATATAACCGCCTGTACCCAAAATCGGTTCAGCGATAAATGCTTTATATTCGCATTCACCTGTTTTTGGGTCATATATAGCTTTATATTCACTTTCAAATTGTCTTGCAAATTGTTTTACACAAAAATGATTACAAGATTCACATTTCATACCGTATGGGCATCTGAAACAATACGGGAATGGAACGAAGTTTGCTCTATCACCAAAGTGTCCGTATTTTTCTCTGTATCTAAAGCTTGAAGTCAGACAAGATGCCGCAATAGTTCTTCCGTGATATCCGCCTTGGAATGCAAAGAACCCGTTTCTGTGAGTATAATTTCTTACAACTTTTATAGCATCTTCATTTGCCTGAGCGCCACCAACGTTAAAGTGCATTCTGCCCTTTTCGTGGAAACGTGCTTCTATCATTTTTGCCATTTTTTCAGATAATAATGATTTGTATGGTTGAATAAATTTTGGTGTTAACTGAGGAAGGGTACTCATCTGATTAATTACCGCATCAGTAATTCTTTTATTTTTGTAACCGAAATTACAAGACGAATACATCATCTGTAAATCAAGATACGGAGTATCTTTTGAATCATACATGTAAGAACCTTCACATCCTCTGAATACCTTAGGATTTTTGGAGTAATGTACTGTATCACCCCAAGAACAGTATTCATTATCCAATTCTTTTACTTCTTCGTCTGTAATCATAGTTTTTTCATCTAAACAAATCATTTACTTACCTCTTTTTAATAATATAACTTAATTCTAAATATTATGGTCTGATTTTTCACCAATCATAATATAAAAAATTTTAAAATGCAATAGTCTAATTATAGACCATCATGTTAAATTGTACAAAATATAAAATTTATGTTATAAATAAAAAAAATAGGAAAAGAGAAATGCAATTCAATAAGAAATTACAAAGTATAAATGAAATGTTAAGCAGTATTGATAATGTTTATCAAAAAATTCTTGCTGCAACGAATTTGCCTGAAAGCACATTTATCACTTTATTTGCCGTTATGGAATTAGGAGAAGGCTGTCTGCAAAAGGATATTGCAGAAAAAGCATATACTAATAAGAAAACTATTAATGTTGCCATAAAGAAATTAGAACAGGATGGATATATTATTTTAAAACCGGAAAAATATCCTAACAAACAAATATTTTTAACTGATGCCGGTAAAAAATATATTGACGAAAAAATTATGCCAATTATAGAAGTGGAAAATGCAGTAGTCTCAAAAATGACGGAAGAAGAATTTGAGATATTACATATAACTTACAAAAAATATATCTCTATTTTCAGAGAACAAGTTAATAAATTTATAAAATCATAGGTTATTTATTTAAACATTTAATAATTTCATTGAATACTTCCAACATAGTATCATTATTTTGTATTGCCATTTGTCTTGCCCAGACGCCCGACTCTACGAGTTGTTTCTTAATTTCCTTCATTTTTTCCAACGGAATATCACCCTCTATAAAGATATTCCACCCAAGCGGACGGCTCTTGTCACTTGCACAACCCGGAGCAGAAAATCTTAACGCCGTACCGATATGAAATCTCTTATCCGTAACGTATGGACCGTTTAATGCAACTTTCTGAACAGCCCAATGGATATTGCCAAATTGTTCTTTGCTCATCCCATTGCTGCGTATTTGCGGATATGCCATATCATGCAGGGTAAACTGATTATTATAATGAAGTTCTGTTCCAGGAATAAAGGTTCCGCTACTTGCGCCCAACCCTTCGGGTCCGTTCCAATACCCGTCTACGGCAAGATGACGCAGGTCATATTCGCCCTTTTTAGGAGCCGCAACAAAATATTCGGGATTGGTTTTGATATATTTTTTAACTCTTTCGTAGTTATAATCTTCTATAACACGCTCTGTTTCGATATCACCGAAATCTTTTTTCCAAAATCTTTGCACCCGATCTGCGTATTTTTCTTCTTTCTTTGCAATTCTTGCCAAACGATTAGGAGTATCCGCTTCCACGTTTAATCTTGTCTGAGCATAAGATTTCCGCATATCTGCATCGTATCGGCTATTTCTTTCCGCCAATTCCTCAGCTATTGCTTCCCGTTTTGCCTTTTGAGCTGCCTCTTTTTGCATTCTTTTAGCCTCTCTCTTTTCTTTAATTTTCCTGAACGGAAAGGAAACCGCATCTTTAATTCTGTCCGCTCTTGATTTTTTCTGCGGAGCCGGAGTAATTTCAGAAACGGGAGAAGCAATATTTTGCGGCGACTCAGGATTGTTCACCGTAGTTTTTACAGGTTCCGTTTTTGGCGGATTTGGCTTGATATCGATATGCTCTTTAGGAGTTAAATTTTTTACCCCTTTCCACCAATTATTTTTATGTCCGACAATCCCGATTGCAATAGTTGCAGCTAATGCAGTTGCACCAATCATATATTTTGCGGCATCGGATTTTTCTTTATCTTGCACAGCAGGAGTCGGCTCAGTTTGTTTACTTTGCACAGACTGAGTATTTGTCATAAAAAATTTCGTATTGTCTATTTTTTCTATTGGCATACCTACACCCATATATAATAAAACACGAAAATACAAAAAATTGCCAGCAAATCAGCATTATAAAAGTAGGTTATTTTTCTGAATTATCAATACCTACCCCGTATCCGAACGTCGCGAAATCATATTTTACAGGGTCGTTTTTATCAAAATTTTTCAAAGTGTCTGTCAATTCAATCACAGCTTTAAAATCGTTAGAACATCTTGTTAATAATCCCATTTCTCTGGATACTCTTGCGACATGGACATCAAGCGGCATAAGAAGTTCTGATGTCGGAATACAATTCCAGATACCAAAATCAACAGGAGGTTTTCTGACCATCCACCTTAAAAACATGTTCATCCGCTTCATAGCGCCTCCGTTATCGGGATTAGGTATCATAAAATAAAATCCTTGACCTGCACCCTGCCCGACTCTTGAGTAAAAATAATCCGTAATTACTCTGAAAAATTTTGTATCACGCAATGTTCCTGTTGTCTCAAATGCGTATTTAAAAAGGTTCTCCAACCCGCCATCCTTCAGATACAATTCTTTCATTATCTTAAATACATCATTAAAATCTTCTGTTCTTCCAAATCTGTAATTAAAATCACCCAGAATACCTTCTTCGAAATTTAATATAAAATTTAAAGGTTCATTCTGAGCAATACCAAATAAACTGTCAAGCTTTCTATTAAAAACCTTTCTTGAACCATACGCCACAAGAGATGCAATAAAGCCGGAAATTTCAATATCTTTTTTTGAATTGAATCTGTGCGGAAATTGTATTGGATCAGCACTTATAAATTTTTCATTTTCATATTTCTCGGCTAAAAAATTAAGTTTATTTTTTGTAATCATGCCTATATAATAACACATTTTTAAAATCTTTTACAAAACTTAATATAGCTTAAAATCATGAAAATCCATGCACTGAGCATGATTTCATGATTTCAAATGTGAAAAGCCATGATGTGAGCATGATTTGCATGCTCAAAAATTCTAAAAACATTTGCTGTAACGGCGATTAAGACCTTGTTACAAATGTTAACATTAACATGTTTGCCTATTGAAAAAATTTATCCCTTTACATATCATAAGAATATCAAAAGGGCATGATGCCCTAGGGGGATAGATTTCAGGCTAACGTCAAAGGTTGTGTGTATAATTAATACAAACGGGATTGGTAAAGCTTGGCAAACAGTTTGAAATCAGGGATATATGAGTAAATAATTGGAGATAGCATAGAGTGTTAAGAAGTAGGGATATGGGTAGAGCTGTTGCAGTCAGAAGATGGACTCCGGGTGCTCTTGATTGTTATAAAAGAGGATGCAATTGTGAAGGATGCTTTTATAAAGATTTCTTCAACGGTTCATCACAAAAGTGTCAAATGAAAGCTTCTGTTTTGGAATTGGTTAGAGTTATCGGTACTCCTAACGTTGAATTACAACAATTCCTGATTGAAGAAGAGGAAGCTTAATCAAATCATTATTGGCAAACAAACAATAAAGCTTTGAGAAAACTTTTTAGTTTGCCGTATAGATTTGTGTATTTTGGCAATTTACCCCTTTAAAAATTTTATTAATTGTGTTATACTGATAAAGCAGTATTATAGACACGGAGGTATACATGCATATTCACGTAAATGGTAGAAATATTGAAATTACAGACGCTATCAAGGCTTATGTAAAAGAAAAAATCGGCAAAGTAGCAAATCATTATGACCAGATTCAAGGTATTGATGTAATCTTATCAGTAATTAAAAATCCGTCTGCATCAGGAAAACATGTTGCAGAGGTTAATTGCAAATTAAATACAACTGTTATCAGATGCGAAGAGGCAGCTGACTCAATGTATGAAAGTATTGATTTACTTGCAGATAAATTGATTAGACAAGTAAATAAATTCAAAGATAAATCATTAGGTTCGGATAAGTCTTCTATAAGAACTGACGTTGTTAAAGAAGCTGTTCCTGCAACTGAAGAATAGTTTGAATTTAAACTAAAATTAAAATCCGTAACATCTAAATATGTTACGGATTTTTTTAATTGTAATTAAAATATTTTTGCAATGAATGTATGTTTCATGTACTATGAATATTGTAATTTTATTAAAAAAGACGAATAACGAAAGAGGAATAAAAAATTATGCTAGGCGGAAATGAGATAAGAGATTTATATTTAAACTATTTTAAGGAAAAACATCAACATACGGTTGTCGAGAGTTCAAGTTTGGTACCTGATAACCCGACGGTACTTTTAACAACGGCCGGTATGTTACAGTTTTTACCGATATTTTTAGGTATACAGCCTTGTCCTTACGAACCCGCCAGAGCAACTTCCTGTCAAAAATGTGCAAGAGCAGGCGGTAAAGATTCCGATATTGAAAACGTCGGAAGAACACCAAGACATCATACGTTCTTTGAAATGTTAGGGAACTTCTCTTTTGGAGATTACTATAAAAAAGAAATTATTCCTTGGGCGTGGGAATTTGTTACAGAAGTTTTGAAATTAGACAAAGACAGATTATGGATAACTATTTTTGAAACGGATGATGAAGCATACGACATTTGGAGAAGTGTCGGAGTCCCCGCAGAAAGGATTAAGCGCAAAGGTAAAAAAGATAACTTCTGGGGCCCTCCGGGGGCATCAGGTTCTTGCGGCCCATGTTCTGAAATTCACTACGATTTAGGGGAACAATACAGCTGTGGGCATCCCAATTGCGGTATAGACACTTGCGAATGCGACAGATGGGTTGAAATTTGGAATTTGGTATTCACTGAATTATACCAAGATGAAGAAGGCAACCAATCCCCGCTAGACAGTAAAAACGTTGATACAGGGATGGGCTTGGAGCGTATAACAATGGTATGCCAAGGAGTTGCTTCAACCTTTGAAACAGATTTACTAAAACCGATAATGGATAAAGTTTGTGAAATGAGCGGTGTACCTTATAAAAAATCAGAAAAGACCGACATTTCGTTACGTATAATTACCGACCACGCAAGGTGTGTAACTTTCTTAATTACTGACGGGGTAATTCCGGGAAATGAAGGCAGAAGTTATGTTCTCAGAATGATTTTACGTCGTGCATTAAGACACGGAAAAATTTTAGGCATGGAATTACCGTTTTTGTATAAGCTTGTTGACGTAGTTGTCGACAGATATGGTAAAGCTTATCCTGAATTAGTTAAAAATAAACAAAAAGTAATTGATACAATCAAAAAAGAAGAAGAGAGATTTGGTCAAACACTTGACAGAGGCTATAAACTTCTTAACGAGTTTATCGAAAATAAAAAAGATATCGACGGTGAAAGTGCATTTAAACTATACGATACATTCGGCTTCCCGCTTGAATTAACTAAAGAAATAGCAGAAGAAAACGGATTAAAAGTCGATGAAGAAGGCTATAAAGCCGCAATGCAGGAACAAAAAGACAGAGCAAAAGCTGCAACTGCAAAAATTTCCGTTACAGGCGATATGAAATACGCTAAAGTTGAACAGGAAGTCGGCTCAACCGAATTTATCGGATATGAAAAGAATGAATGTGATGATGCAAAAATTCTTGCAACAATCGACGGTGAAGGATATGTTGATGTTGTATTGAATAAAACACCTTTCTACGCTGAATGCGGTGGTCAGGTAGGTGACAGCGGTTACATTGAAAACGACAATGTGAAACTAGAAGTTCTGACAACTTTCAAAGTTAATGAATTATATGTTCACAGATGTTCTGTTTTAAACGGGGACATCACAATTGGCGAAACGGTTAAAGCTTATATTGACCTTGCAAGACGTGAAGAAATTCGAGTTCACCATACGTCAGCGCACTTGCTTCAGGCAGCTTTGATTAAAGTTGTAGGTGACGAAGTTAAGCAGGCGGGTTCTTATGTAGACGAAGAAAGAATGAGATTTGACTTTACATTCTCGAGAGCAATGACTCCTGATGAAATCAAGAAAACAGAAGATTTGATGAACAAATGGATTGGTGAAGGTTATAAAATTGACACCAAAGTTATGAGCATCGAAGAAGCTAAACTAACAGGTGCGACCGCATTGTTTGGTGAAAAATACGGCGATAACGTCAGAGTTGTTTCAATTGAAAAAGACGGAGAAAGCATTTCTAAAGAATTTTGTGCAGGAACCCACGCAAGAGAACTTAAAGATTTGAGATTTATAAAAATTGTTTCTGAAAGCGCAATTGCTGCGGGCACAAGACGTATTGAATGTGTTGTATCTAAATCTGCCCTGAATTTTGTAAACAACAAAGTTGCAGTAACCGATGAACTTTCTTCAAGGTTTAAAGCTCCCGCAGATGAAGTTATTGAACGTGTTGAAAAAATACAGGAAGAGAATAAGGAACTACAAAAAGAAATCGAGAAACTTCAAGAAGAAAACGCTCGTTCTAAATTCGCAACATTCTTGGATAGAGCTGAAGATATAGATGGCGGAAAGTTGTTTGTATCAAAAGTATTAGACTTAAAACCGTTAGCTATGAAGATTGGATTGGAATTTTTATCTAAGAAATTGGGAGAAAGCATCATCGTGCTCGCATCTGACAAGTCTGTTACGGTGAAAGTTTCTGACAGCTTTATAAAGAAGGGGGTTAATGCCGGTAAAATTGTCGGAGATATTGCAAGAGCAACCGGTGCAAATGGCGGCGGCCGCCCGAATTTTGCACAAGGCGGTATTAAAGATGCATCTAAATTAGATGAAATTTTACCTCAAATTAAAGCTGAATTAAGCAAATAAAATAATTTTATATACCAAAAATCCGACACAAAATGTGCCGGATTTTTTTATGTTGTTTTTCTATCAATTAAAATACTATACCGCTTACGTTTGCAAAAGAACGCAAAGCCCCTCTTGCCTGTTCAAGCTCTACCTGAATATGTGAATTCTTCGTTTGTTTTACATAATTATCAGAAAATTCATACATTTTTCTTGCTGCTTCAAGATATTGTTTTTGCTCATCACTTTCTCTTAAACCTAACTCTTGAAAATATTTGCCGTACAACAAATACAACCTTGATAGCAAATCATTCATCTCAAATTTCTTTGCAAGTTCAATAGCCTCAGTTATATGAATTTTAGCTGAATCGTAATCGGAAGTTTTCATACTTGTTTTAGCCAAAACCATTTTTAATAAAACTGCAAAGAAATAATTATCAATCTTTGGATTTTGAGCAACTTCCAAAGCTTTTGACGCAATTTCAAAAGCTTCGTCGGGGGCAGTATTTATTTTTGTTTCAGCTATAAAGTACCAATTTAATAACGCTCCTATTGCCATTTTTTCTTTTGAAAAATATGCTATCTGCTCATTGTATATATCACTTGCATTATCTACTTTGTTTGTATCTTGGAATACCTTTCCAAGCAAAGATTTCATAATATTTTTTGTAAAATTATCCCCGCAATTGTTAGCATACGTGACATTGTGGAACAAATCGTCCTGCATATCTTTATATCGGTGTCTTAAAATATTATTAATTATATTAATACTGTTCCATTTAACAACAGATTCATCACCCATCGGCTTGATTTCATGACGATGCATAATTTCTTCAAGCAACTTATCCGATGCAGAGAAATCTCCTCTCATTGTATTTGCATACGCAAGAACGAGTTTACACTGATTGTCAAAATCATTTATCTGAACATTATTTCTTTCAATAACATCAAATACCTTAGTCAAAACCTCAAATGAACGGTTGTTACCCTGCAAAGTTAATGCTTCCGCCAAAACCAATTTTGACTTGATATAACTTTCTGTAACAACCTCAAAAGGTATATCTTTTCTGTTATACGGATTAGCAAGAGTTGCCTCAAATACAGGTATTATTTCATTATCAATCATATTAACTATCTGCCCGCAATTACCGACAGCCAGCAATGATTTAAGCTTAGAGCATTTAATCAATGCTATTTCTAAACTTTTATCAGGGGATATATCTTCTAGTGCGCTATCTACACATTCAACATTGCCTAAATAATTACCTGTATCTACGCAGCACTTTGACATATACCCTAAAAGTTCAATTTCTTTTGACGTATCTTCCTGTTCCTTAGCATGAGCAATCGCATCAGGCAAATACTCCATAGCTTCGGACGGATTATAATCCGTCAACAGTCTTCCCAAACGTTCTGAAATATTGTACCTTATGTTCAATGTAGCATTGTCATCTAATTCATTGATTAATGCCATACATTGTTTTTGAGAAATTGCATACAAGCTTTTATCTCCGATATAAGCGGCAAGTCTGGTACCTCTGGTCCAAACATCCAAGCCCAGTTTGGGATCTTTTATATTTTGTGCAATTCTCGCAAATATAGCATTTGAATTTGGAGTAAAACTTGCTAAAGCATTACATATTTGAGTATTTAATTCAACGTATTGCTCGTCATTTTTGCCAATACTTAATATTGTTTCCCACAATAATAAATCTTTAAATTGACAGAACACTTCATTTAACGGCGCAACAAAATTCAAGTTCATTAAGTATTGAATTATACCGTCAAAAGTTTCATCGTCATATGCAAATATCTGTTTTACAAGATTCAAATTAATTTTGTCGCCGAGGATAGCCGCTGCAGTAATAAATATGTACGCATCCTTATTTAAGGCACTTAATAAACAAATCCTTTTTGCAATCAAATCTTCATATGATTCGGGTAAATCAAACGGAGAATCAGATATTTGGCAATCTAATCTGAGACCCAATGCTTGTTCGATGTAGGAACAATTTCCCTTACTTTGCGCCAAAATCAGTTCTCTTTCCGCACTGCTTACAGCCGGAAAATCTGACTGCCTTGCTTCTTTTTTACTCAAAAATGCCAGCATATCTTGCCTATTTAACGGAACAATATGCATATCATAATATATATTTTGGTCTGCAAAGTTAAAATACCCTTTAGACGGTCTGTCTCCTGAGTATATCAATAATAATTTTAAATCTTTATACACAGCCTCTTTCTTAATATAGCTGTTAAGAAATTCATATGATAAACCGTCAACAGAATCAAAATTATCGGCAATAATTACGTATTTCGTATACATAATTATATTATCAAAAACTTTATTCAAAATATTAAAAGTTTTTAACTTACGCTCTGAAATTTCCTCAAACATACCAAAATTAGAAGGGTAAAGGAAGTTTAAAAAATCACCAATTTCTTCATCATTAAGATATGGAAATTTATTGCGAAATAATTTTATAGCATCTTTAGTAAATTTTTCATTATTTAAACAGAAATTAGGCAGATTAAACAGATTAAACAACATATCCTGAATTAAACCGCCGGCAGTAAATTGAGTAATCGGAGTGCATTTACCGTAACACCATACAATTGGTCTGTCTTGCATTTTCTGAATTACTTTTGACAGAACATGACTCTTACCAATTCCTCTTGTACCGCTTAAAGAAATAATTTTTTTACTGTCATCCAATAATGCTTCTTCAAGAAGATTTTCAGCTTCATCCTGAGAAAGATTTTTTTGATTTGTTGCATGGGCTAATGTTTTTGCAGGGGAAATTCTTCTCATTTTTTGAACAGCAGAAAATTTATGTCCGCATTTTCGACATATTACCGAATTCGGAAAATTTACACAACCGCACTCAGGACAAAGTTTAAGAATTTCTTCACCACACTGCTTACACACAACATCAAATATAGTATTGACCGTATGACAATTTTTACATATTAAACCTGTCCGAGTCTTACAATGAGGACATCTCAAAGAATTATCGGGTATTACTTTTTTACAAATCGGGCACTTCATAATAAAAACTCATCTATTCGCTAAACGAAGCTTTAACTTTTTGCATCATTTTAAATAAGCGTTTTGACACTTCTGATTGAGACAAATTCATTTCCGATGCTATTTCGGATTGAGTCATGCCATCTTGATAACGCAATTTGTACAATTCAAGATATTGTTTATCAGGTTCCTCTTCATTTATACGATGAAGACTTGAAACCAAAAGCTTAAGAGCCTCGTTTTTTATTGCTATATCTTCAGGGCCATTATCAAAATCAATCGGTTCATACTGAATTTTTACATCTGTATAAACATTAGAATAAGATTTACTTGGTTCATCCAGTGGAACATTATCAGTAGCGACATAACTTGTATGAGTTCTTCTTAAACGGCCTGAGTCTTTCAAAACATTTAAAATACTGGATGTTGCTACTTTTTTCAAATAAACTTCCAATGTTGCATCGGACGATACCGCACTAATTATCGGCATAGAACGTTTACATGCTTCATTAAAAAAGTCCTCATATAAATCTTCATTATTTACGAATTTTCTGTTCGACTTAATTAGCTTCTCGATTAAATCTATTTTATCTTGAGTTAATTCCACCTATATTTCCCCTGTTTGACAAACATTATAACACAACTATAAATATATGATAAGTCCTAAATTATAGTTAGGGGTTGGAACTTCGCCCTGGGGCGGTTTTACGACATTTAAAGTGTCTTTAACAGTTTGTAACACAATTTTGTCAACTTGGTTTGAACCGCTTGAAGCTGCAACCTTTATATCTTGTATGTCACCGTTTTTAGAGAGTTTTATGTTTACCTTAACTCTATTTGTATATATATATTCATTTGTCAATAATAAGTCGCTCGAAAGTGTCAATTTAATACTTTTACCTGCAGATTGCAAATATTTTTTAATGCTGTCACTATATGAAAGATAATCCGGTACTTCCCATGACAATTTTTTCAGTGATACAGTCTTACTTGCATTTAGCGGAGTTTTGGCAGCAGGAGCAATATGTTGGTCTCTTTGCTGTTTAATTGCCTCTTTTGCGTTTTTAACAACTTCTTGTTTTACATCTTTTTGTATTTCCTTATTATTGTCGGATGTAACAACAGGAGCCGGCGCAGATGGAGAAATATCTTCCAAATCTGACGGAATGGCCGGTTGGACATCATTTTCATTTGAGAGAATACCTGTATTATCTGTTTCAGGAGTTGTCAAAGATCCTTCCGCTGAAGATTGAATTAATGTTTCGTCATCAATGTTTTTACTTTTAATTAAAAATCCTACTACCGAAGCCGCAATTATAATAGATGCAACAATAAAACATATCGGCATCCATTTAGTTCCGTTTGACTTTGGCCTAAAATCATAAGTTTCAGGTAAATCTTCAAATGAAGCTGCATTTATTTCTTGAGGATTATCGCCATTATACAAAAATCCCAACTGCGAATCATCTTGAGCAGCATCTTGAACTTCATCACCTGATTGAGAAAGCTCATCAATATCACCCAATGATTCCGGTACTGATTCTAATGATTCTATATTGCTTAAAGTTTCTTCCGCTGATGATATATCATCTGATACTGCCGCTACGGCACCGGCTTCAATACTTTCAATATCAGGAACTTCGACATTATCCTCGATTGAAGAGGCAATATTTTCTGCTAATCCAGATACATTATCTGAAACATTAGCATCTTCTGCCAATTCTGAAACAGGATTTAATGAATCAATATCATCCAAATCCGCAAATACATTTGACATATCCGTTTCCACACCAAACTCTGATTTATCATCATTTTCAGCAATTTCTTGATTATTATCAGATACATTTTTGTTATCTGGAATTAAATCCGGAATTTCTGATTCTATATCTGATTTAATATTGTCTTCAACAGAATTCAAGGAATCATTTACATCCTGCGTTTTCTCCTCGACAGCAATATTTTCTAAATCAGGAATATCAGCAGTATCAATACTGTCAATGTCGTTTAATCCATCCAACACTAAATCTTCTGCATTAGAGGACAAATCAATATTTTCATCAGAAATATCCGCTGCTAATTGTATCGGTTCAATATCAAAAATATCATCCGTTATAGGAATAAATTCATTTTCATCTGCGGCAGCTTCATTTAATGAAGTTATTTCTTCAGAATCTTTTATTGCATTTTCATTAACTTCATTGTCATCAATCAAATTGTCACCGACAATCTCATCCGAAACAGCTTCATTATGAGAAGCCTCAAACGGAAGCTCTTCCGGCATATCTTGGACAAAATCATCTGAAGATAATTCGTCATGATGAGCTTCAGGTGAAAGCTCTTCCGGCATATCTTGAACAAAATCATCCGAAGATAACTCATCGCGCGGAGCTTCAGGGGATACTTCATCGGGCATTTCCTGTACAAAATCATCTGAAGTAACATCATCCATTTTTATATCAGAGTTCGTTTCCTGAGGCATTGCTTCAATAAAATCATCTGAGGTAATATCATCTGCTTGCTTACCAATTTGAGCAACATCTTCACCAATAGAGCCATATTCAACTGTTTCTGACTCATCCAATACAGGAGTAGGTACATAATTATCAACCAAATTTTGGAATTCATCCATTTCCATTGTTTCTAATTGATCATGGTGCGGTTCAATAGGAGGTAACTCACCATGCTGAATACTTTCTAATGAAACTAAATCTGTTGCTTCAGAAATAGGAGTATGCATAACAGGAGAAAATGCATGGTTTGCAGACGAATCATTTGTATCAGATGATACACTAATTTCAGAACCATATACATCATATTCGGAATCTTCATAAGAAATATTGTCGTTATTAGTAAATTCTATTTCATCGGAACCTGACTCAAAAGAATTGTCTATCGCTTCATCAACAAAATTTTCTTTTGGACTTTCCTCTATCTGAATATCTTCAAATAAATCCTCAAACTGCGGTTCTTCCGGCAATTCAGAATCAACATTAGCTATTAATGCATCACTCGCATCTTCACCTGCAGAATTTTCATCTGTCGTATTTTCTATATTAGTTTCAATATCATCATCAAATAACATATCCAACGGATTTAAATCTCCTGCTGCATTTTGGATATCCGCATCAGGTTCGCCTAACTCGTCTATATTTTGTTCAAATATTTCTTCAGAATTAGCGAATAATTCATCATGATTATCACTTTCTGTTACATTGTCATTTTCGAAAAAGTTTTCGGCAATATTCGCTACTCCGTCAGTTACGGCTTCTGCGGCATCAGAAACTGCATCAATGGCCATACCGGCAGCGCCAGCAGTATCTTTTGCTATTTCAGCACTTTCTGCTGCACCTGCTAATGCAGCAGATGCCATTGCAGACCCTGCGATTTCAGCACCCAAAACAGCCGCACCCGCAGCAATATTTCCAAGCATATTACCGTCATCGGATTGTTCTTCATCCTCGCTTATCTCATCAATACCAAAAGGACTGTCTGTTAGAGGTTCTGAATTTAACGCATTCGATAATTCAATATCTTGCGCCATATCCAAATCCATTTCCTCTGACAACATTTCATCAAGAGGTATTTCATTTATTTCAGGTTCGGCACTTTCCGCATCATCAATAATATTTATAGCGTGATAAGCAAGCATTTCAAAATTTTCAAATTCTATAAATCTGTTTCGCAAGTCTGCGCTATTTTTCAAATAGTTAAGCAATTGTTTTTTATCAGCTTCACTTACGTTGTTATCAGCCATTGATACAATCAGAAATTCGGCATTTTCAATATCTTCGTCACTTAAATCTTTTGACGCAGAACCTGCAAAGTTTTCAACATAACTTTTAAAATCAACAGGAGAGGAAAGTTTTTCTTTTTCTATGAAATAATAATCACCATTTGTATTATGTTTGTTCAGCATCTTTGGCTCAAAAAATCCTAAAAATTCCATTTGAGAATAATCTTTTGAAACCTGCATAACAACATAAATATCAGGAGTAAATTTGTAATCAAAATGCGATTTAGGGATAAAAATCTCATTGTCGTTATATACTACCCTTACATCAATATGAATATTTGAAAGCATAACATCCGATATATCAAATTCTTCCAAAATTTTTCTGATACTGTGGATATTATATATCCCTTCGGATGAAATATCGTTATCCTGCAAATATTGCAAGCAAACTTCTGCACCCAAAGCGTTTATAAATGCTCTGCTTTTTACATCACTTCTTGTAAAGCTCTGTGTCAGTGCCTTTGCGTTTTCTTTTTCTTGTTCATTGATTAATAAAGTAGTATTTGTCATATCCCTTTTCTCTCCTTCTAATTATATAGAGTACGCATGGTTTAAAATTATTCCAAATTTTTTGTAAATTTTTGTAACAATTATTGAAAACTGATTAAATTTGACGCAAAATAAGATGTGTAATCGTTTTCATTCATATATATACGTGTGTAAAAAAGGAGGTTATATCCTATGTTAGGTCCTGTACAATTTACAAATAATTCAAAAGTTTATTTCCGCGGAGAAAATGAAGATTTAATCAATTCTCCCGGAGCATTCCAACAAGCAGCTCCTGCAAAAGAAGAAGCTGCAGACGAAGTCGTTTTAAGCAATAAACCTGATGCTGAAGAAAAAAGCGGCATTGGTAAAACTATTGCAAAAGCAATCGGCGGAGTCGTAGTACTTGCAGGTGCGTTGTTCGGATTATTTAAATGGAAAGGTGCAAAATGGTTAAACCCTGAAGCAGCTACCAACTTAGATAAATTCAAAAATTATGCCGTAAAACCAGGTGAATGGCTAGACAATGCATTTAAAAGCATCGGTAAAAAATTAGGTATTGGCGGAAGCAAAGCAACCGAAACTGCAACAGCAGGTGCCGAAACGGCTGCAACAAAAGCTGGTGAAGAAGCTACTGCAACAGAAACTGCAACCATTGTTGCCGGCTAAATATACAATTACTAATTTAAATTTTTAATAAAAAAGAGATTGACTAAATCTTAAATCAATCTCTTTTTATATGCAAAAATAGAGTTTATTCAAAGGCTTTTCTTATTGATTCTTTATAATCCGCTCTTAATATGCCTTTTTCTGTAATTATACCTGCAATAAGTTCGTGTGGAGTGACGTCGAACCCCGGATTAATAATATTAACTTCCGGCGCACATATTATTTTTCCGTTTATATGTGTAACTTCTTCTCTTGAACGTTCTTCAATAACAATCTCATCACCGGTTTTAATACTTGTGTCAATTGTAGATAGTGGTGCCGCAACATAAAAAGGAACATTGTGGTATTTAGCCGCAATCGCAACGGTATATGTTCCTATTTTATTGGCAGCATCCCCATTTGCGGCAATCCTGTCAGCACCGACGACAACCATATCAATCATACCTTTTTTCATAAAATATGAACACATTCCATCAGTGATTAAGGTTGTGGGAATACCGTCCATCGTAAGTTCTAACGTTGTAATCCTTGCCCCTTGCTGCCGTGGACGTGTTTCATCCGCAAAGACTTGAATGGTGTTATCCTTAGCATAAGCAGAACGGACAACTCCAAGAGCCGTACCATAACCAACGGTAGCTAAGGCACCTGCATTACAATGAGTAAGAATTGTTGCACCTTTTGGGACAACTTCTGCGCCATAATCGCCTATTTTCTTATTAATTTCTATATCTTCATTTTCTAATTTTATACCGTTTTTTGTTAATTCATCTATAATACCATCGATATCAGAAGTTGAATTTTTAATTACTTCTTTTTGTTTTTCAACAGCCCACATTAAATTAACAGCTGTCGGACGGGAAGTTTTCATATAATCAGCTTTTTCAAGAAGCTTTGCTATAAATTCATCCCTAGAAAGATTTTCTTTTTTTAACTCTTGCGCATATAATACAATACCATGCGCACCTGCTATACCAATTGCGGGAGCTCCTCTTACTATCATATTTCTGATTGCATCAAACATTTCCTGCCCGCCTTTAATATCAACGTATTTATATTCATATGGGAATAATGTTTGATCAACCATTCTTGAACAGTTATTTGTCCATTGTATTGTCCTTATTTTTGATTCAAAAGTTGTCATAATTTCTCCATTACTGTCTGCTATTCAAATTTTTTAAAACTTCCGATATATAATACACTAAAAAACCTGTAAATGCATTTATGGTTGCGGATAAAACGGCTAAAAATATTGATACTGTTAATATTACAAATAAATTTGAATGTCCTAAGGCAAGTGAAACACCATAATTAGTAGAATATTGGAAGAATTTTATCAGAATTATTACCATAGGAATATATATTACTGAAAAAGCAAAATATGAAATAAACCCTATTAATCCGCCGATAGTAATACTTTCGGGAACAGACTCCAGCTTTAATATATTTAAATGCATAAGCAACAATATCACAATTACTGATGCCAAACACATCAAAACAAAAAATGCAAATCCGCTTATATAAGGTAATAACGACACAAAAGCACATATTACACCCAGAAAACAACTCAATATAGAAATAACTTTTATCAATGAAATATTCATAAATTCTCTTCCTTAATCGGGTACACAAAAATAATATCACAATAATAAAAATTTTTATATATTATGATGCATTATTGAGTGCTGCTCTTAATTCTTTCAAACGAATGATGAGCTGTTTCAGTTCTACTGTTTCTTCATATTGTCTAAATTCACTTGCCAGTGATAATATTTTTTCCCTATACCGTTCATACAATTTTACCGCTTCATCATAATCTTTTTTAGTGCTTTCAATTAATTTTTCATTCGTATATATAACTTCAGCTTCAACAGGGAAAACATCTTTCAACTGCAATTTATTCTTGTGACTGAACCTATGTTCAAATGCCAAATAATCAAACGGGATATCATGGTTTTGTTTAGACTTAAAGGCTGCCACATATTCATCATAAGTTTTAAACGTAGTTCGAATTAATTGCAAGGCTTGATTATCATCAATTCCGTACAGCCTTTTGAAATCTGCACTTCTTTCCGGATATGCTTTATTTATCAATAAATCATTTACTAAAGAAACTTTTTTATTGGCAATTTTTATATCATCTAAAGACTTACCAGCTTTTACAGTTTTTATTAAAGCTTTACGTGTATTTTTTAATTCTTGCCATTCAGGATCTTGCATCAATTTTTCCAATTTGCCTTTTATAATTTGTTTATTATCGGAGATAATTGTTTTAGAATTTGCAAGGACTCTTTGGTGCTCGGCATTTCTTACGGAAATTTCACCCTTTAATTCTCTAATACTTGAAAACGGCAGTTTATAATCGTACTCACCAAATTTATTTAACTCTTTAATTATTTTTTGTTTTTTATGAGTAAATTCAGGTACCAAAATATTTTTAATATCGCTAATTCGTTCTTTAATGTTTCCAATTTCCGCAATTATTTCTTGATGCGAGAGAGTATTACGCTTTGCACCAAGTTTTATTTTACCTGACTGAATCCCCCAGGCTCCGCCTGCCAAAACGGCTAATCCGGCCAAACTTGCAATAATTGTTGAGGAATTGAAATATCTATCTTTAGGTGATTGTTCCGCAACAGGCTTTTTAGCCGGCAAATTTTTTGCAGCCGGTTTTATATCCGTCACCGGGGTTATAAAAAATTTCTGCGGTTGATTATTGTTTGAAAAATTTTGTATTAAGTTTGGCATGCCTGAATAATCCTACTACTATGACTATAAAACCTTAAAATAAAATTTTTTGCGCATTTATAACATAGAAAAATCATCTATTACAAATACTTGAATTTCCCCCGGTTCAAGTTCAGAAACAATTTTCCCTTTCTTTATTGTAGGCGGAGAAATTATAGTAACAGCACTTACAAAAGTATTTTCATCCAAACCTTTTATAGGAACAGTAGTTGTAACAGTTTTAGTAAAATCAAGATTTCCGATTACTAAAATTGTCCTCTCTTTATTTGTTATAACATATGCATATGATGTCGAAGGTAACACATTAATAAATTTTAGTTTACCTGATTTCAGAACTTCGTTAGTTATAGTTTTCAGCTTATTGGCAGTAGCAAAATTACTTTGTAAATATGAAAAATTTCCTCCGGGTTTTCTTGAAAAATTAAATATATCAATCTTTCCTCTGTGAACGAAGTAATAATCATCATCTGTATATGTTTTTAACGCCTTTTTATTTGCCCAGAAATAATTATAGCTATCACCGGTTTCAAATCCGTCGACAAAATATGAATTTAGAGGTAATGTCGAATTTAACCATAAAATCATATTACTGTACTTAGGCCCTTTTTCTAAAATAGGACTCAACTCATCATGCGTCGTAAAACTCCCGATAACACTTTTTTTATCACCTATTGTTTTTTCCAGCTTTTGATCAAATAAAACTTGCTTTTTTAAATCACTTGCGGTTTTCCAATTTTTCAAATTAAAGTAACTACCGTAATATCCGTCAAATCCGGCTTTTAAAAGTTTATCATAAGGAGTAAAAACTGCTTGAGGAGATACCGCATCTTTCCATGAATTTGAAGATTCCGCTAACCATAAAAATTGCGGATCACGTTTTCTTGAATACGTAATTAATTCTTCCCAAAATTTTGCTGGTTTTGAATGAGCAACATCAGCGCGAATACCGTCTGCACCAAGATTCATAACCATATCTACAAATTCTTTATAAGCATTTAACACATCTTTATTAACATTATTTTCATCGCCCGCATTGAGTAATCTGACATCAGTCCAATCTGCAGGAATTACGGGCTGCGCAGAAGCATCTTTTACAAATAATTCCGGTTTTTGTAAAAACAAATCGTATGAACCGCATCCGGGAACATCAATAATAACAGCTATCCCTCTATCATGCGCAGCTTTGATAAATTGTTTTGCCTGTTCTTCCAAGGACAAAGAACTGTTAGGGTCTTTCAATTGCGGGTTAAGAGTATTAAAACTTGCTGCTGAATATAAAGAACCTGCTGTTCCTAAAGCTTTTATCTTCCCGACAGGTGTAATCGGCAATAAATGCAATGCCGTTATTCCATTTGCTTTTAAATCAGTTAATCTGTCAATTGCATTTATAAAATTCCCTGAAATTTCACTGTCATCAAAATCTATAATTCCGTTATTATTTTTATCCTGAGCATTAAACGTTCTGATATTAACAGCATAAATTACAGAAGAATTATTCAAAAAATCACTTCTCAAATGATTGCGATAGACCTCATCTGCATTAACGGATAGTACTGTATAGAATACTGTCAGCACTGCTAATATAAAAACTTTTTTAATACCCATAATCCCTGTTCCTTTCATTATATGATATTAACAAATAATAGTTTTATTGGCAAATTTGACATAAAGTTTTATAATTTACATATGAGTAAAAATGTATATATTCACATACCGTTTTGCAAACAAAAATGCAATTATTGCTCATTCATATCATTCCCGCGATTAGATATGAAAGACCAATACATAAAAGCATTAATTAAAGAAATTAAAACAAAATACCGCCAAGAACAGTTAAGAACATTATATTTTGGCGGAGGAACACCATCTTTACTTGATATAGAAGATTTTAAAGCTGTAATTTCGCTTTTTAATACAAACAGTCAAACAGAAATCACTTGTGAAGCCAATCCGGAAACACTTTCCCAAAATTATCTTGAGAAGTTAAAAGGATGCGGAATAAATCGCCTTAGTATCGGCTGCCAAACCTTTGATGATAATATCCTAAAGATTATCGGAAGACATCACACCGCAAATCAAGTTAAACAAGTTGTAAACTATGCACAAAACGCAGGATTTAAAAACATAAGTCTGGATTTTATATACGGACTGCCTAATCAAAATATAAAAGGGTTTGAAACAGATTTAAAAACAGCCTGTGAACTTGGAATTCAACATATTTCACTTTACGGATTAAAAATAGACGATAATTGCTATTTTTATAAAAACCCGCCGGAATTTTTACCTGATGACGATACTCAAGCTGAAATGTATTTAAAAGCCAACGAAATTTTGACACAACAAGGATATTTACATTATGAAATAAGTAACTTTGCAAAAAAAGGATATGAATCCAAACATAATCTGAATTATTGGAATAATAATTCCTACTATGGATTCGGACTTGCGGCGCATGGATATTTAGATAACATAAGATACTCAAATAAAAATACTTTGGAAGAATATATAAAAAATCCGCTTCTTCCGCAAGAAAAAAAAGTTCTGACTCATAAAGAACAACTTGAAGAAGAAATTTTTCTTGGTTTTAGGCGAAATAGCGGAATTAACGTAACCGACATAAATAAAAAATATAAAATTGATTTTAATAACAAATACAAAGACATTATAAACAAATATATCAATTCAAAACATCTTGAAAAAACCGCAAACGGCTATCGCCTGACAAATGAAGGAATACTAGTCAGTAACTACATTTTAGCGGATTTTATTTAAGTCATGATTTATCCGCCGATTAGTTGGTTGTAGCGAGCAAGGTTGCGGGATTTTGCAGAGTTCATTTTTGACGTACTCTTGATTACCGTCTTGGTCTGCTGTGTACCAACTGTGGTTTTTCTTGC